>Ga0315907_10003506_pt1 | contig 18472 bp, 11 predicted proteins | sample LakEriMetagenome_3_FD_203525 | JGI IMG/M metagenome (GOLD analysis project Ga0315907, IMG submission 203525) | Freshwater fungal communities from buoy surface, Lake Erie, Ohio, United States - Buoy 12 MA123 | ecosystem: Environmental > Aquatic > Freshwater > Lake > Lake biofilm | place: USA... | reverse complement strand
ATCTCGAACGGGTCAATCAAGAAGCCAACCCGGACCTGACGCGCCTGGCGCTCAAACTCGCTACCGGTGCAGGCAAAACAACCGTCATGGCGATGCTCATCGCCTGGCAAACCGTCAATGCCGTCCGGCGCCCATCGAGCAAAACCTACTCGCGCGGGTTCTTGATCGTCGCCCCAGGCCTGACGATCCGCGATCGGCTCCGCGTGCTCCAACCCAACGATCCAGATAGCTACTACAAATCTCGCGAAATCGTACCCAACGATATGCTCGACGATATCGCTCGCGCAAAGATCGTCATCACCAACTTCCACGCATTCAAACGCCGCGAAAAACTCGAACTCTCCAAAGGTGGCCGGCAACTGCTCCAGGGCCGCATCGGCCAAGAGCTCGATACGCTCGAAACCGAAGGCCAAATGATCCAGCGCGTCATGCCCGATCTGATGGGTCTTAAGAACATCGTCGTACTCAACGATGAAGCCCACCACTGCTACCGCGAGAAACCACCCGAACCCGACGACGAAGAACTCAAAGGGGACGAAAAAAAGGAAGCGGAGAAGAACAACGATGCCGCTCGACTTTGGATCTCCGGCCTCGAATCCGTCGGACGAAAACTCGGCATTTCCCGCGTCATGGACCTCTCGGCCACCCCATTTTTCCTGCGAGGATCCGGGTACGCCGAAGGTACCCTCTTTCCCTGGACCATGTGCGACTTTTCACTCATGGATGCGATCGAATGCGGGATTGTGAAGCTGCCCCGCGTTCCGGTTGCCGAAAACATCCCAGGCGACGAGATGCCGATGTTCCGCAACTTGTGGGAAAACATCCGCAAAGACATGCCCAAAAAAGGTCGCTCGCACGGCGAGGAACACGACCCACTTAAACTGCCGACCCGGCTGCAAACGGCCCTCCAAGCCCTCTACGGCCACTACGAAAAAACATTTCATCGATGGAAAGAACGAGGTATCAGCGTTCCTCCTTGCTTCATCATCGTCTGCCAAAATACCGCCATCTCGAAACTCGTCTACGACTACGTATCAGGCTTCCACCGCAAACGCGACGACGGCTCGCTCCAACTTGAAAACGGCCGACTCGCACTGTTTCGCAACTACGACGAAGCGACCGGAAATCCGTTAGCCCGTCCCAACACCCTGCTGATCGATAGCCAACAGCTCGAAGCCGACGATTCTCTCGATGCGAATTTTCGCGAGATGGCTAGCCACGAAATCGAACGCTTCCGACGCGAGATCATCGAAAGGACCGGCGACCAGCGCGCCGGCGAGAACCTCTCTGACCAAGAGCTCCTGCGAGAAGTGATGAACACGGTCGGCAAAGCGGGCCAGCTCGGTGGCTCGATCCGCTGCGTCGTCTCGGTCTCGATGCTCACCGAAGGCTGGGACGCCAACACCGTGACCCACGTCCTGGGTATCCGAGCCTTTGGTACGCAACTGCTGTGCGAACAAGTCATCGGGCGAGCCCTCCGCCGCCAATCGTACGAACTGAACGAACAAGGCCTCTTCAACGTCGAATACGCAGACGTGTTCGGGATCCCATTCGACTTTACGGCCAAGCCGGTGATCGCTCCGGTCCAACAACCGCGCGATACGATCCAGGTCAAAGCCATACGGCCCGAACGCGACCACCTCGAAATCCGATTCCCTCGCGTCGAAGGATACCGTATCGAGCTACCCGAAGAGCAACTCTCGGCTAAATTTGACGACGATTCGGAACTTGTGCTGACCCCGGATCTTGTCGGCCCATCGCTCACGCAAAGCTCTGGGATCATCGGCAAATCCGAAGACCTTAGCTTGCAGCACCTCGACAAGGTTCGCCAATCGACGATCCTCTACGAAGTCACCAAGCGGCTCGTCTACACCAAATGGCGCGATCCGGGCGAAGAACCCAAACTCCATCTGTTCGGCCAACTCAAACGGATTACCAAAGAGTGGATGGAAGGGTACTTGGTCTGCAAAGGTGGAACCTATCCCGGACTCCTCATGTACCAAGAGCTCGCCGACATGGCCTGCGAGCGCATCACGCGCGGCATCTCAGAGCACTTCAAAGAGGATCGACCGGTGAGAGTTCTCCTGGACGCTTACAATCCCACCGGCACGACCAATCATGTACGGTTCAATACCAGCAAGACCGAACTTTGGAAGACCAGCTCTGAGCATTGCCACATCAACTGGGTGATCTTGGATAGCCAATGGGAAGGGGAATTCTGCCGCGTGGCCGAGTCGCATCCCAAGGTGCGCGCCTATGTGAAAAATCACAATCTCGGTTTCGAGGTCCCTTATCGTTTTGGGGGCGAGCAGCGCAAGTACCGACCCGACTTTATTGTGCTCGTCGACGACGACCAAGGTCCCGAGGATCTGTTGCATCTGGTCGTCGAGATCAAGGGGTATCGTCGTGAGGATGCCAAAGAGAAGAAAGGGACGATGGATACGTACTGGGTGCCGGGTGTGAACCGCTTGGGCACCTACGGACGCTGGGCCTTTGTCGAGTTTACCGACATCTACGAGATCGAGTCGGAGTTTACCAAAAAGCTCGCCTCAGAATTCGACCAGATGATCCAGCGCGCCACCCAATCGTCCCTAGCCACTAGCCACTAAACCACTAACCACTCCCTCCCCATGCCTAAAAAGTCCAGCAATAAAGAGACCATCAAATCCGTCGATGCGATTCGGCACACCGACGACAAGCGGAAGAATATTCCGACGATCGAGTACCGACCGATGGTCAGCGACGATCAGCAATCGCCTGTGCCGGTAAGGTATCCGCGCAACACGGACTTGGACCCGCAGTTGGTATGGCGTGGCAAGGACGAGCAGGACTGGTCGGATTTGGTGGTCCATGCCCCGCCGCTGTATATCCAGGAGAAGGTGCATCCGAAGGTCCTCATCGACGATCTGATCCGCATGGCGGGCGATCGCGAGAGTACCAAGGCGACGGACAAGAAATCCTCGGGAAAGGGAGAGTACACCCAATTGTCGTTGTTTGATGATTTCAATGGGGTGCCTGATGGGGACGCCAAGACCGAGTTTTATCAGCACGATCAGCATTGGTCCAACCGCATGATCTTGGGTGATTCGTTGCAGGTCATGGCTAGCCTTGCGGAACGCGAGGGGCTCCGTGGCAAGGTGCAGTGCATCTATTTTGATCCGCCTTATGGGATCAAGTTCAACAGCAACTTTCAGTGGTCGACGACGAGTCGGGATGTCAAGGACGGGAATGCGACTCACATCACGCGCGAGCCCGAGCAAGTGAAAGCCTTCCGCGACACCTGGCGCGACGGGATCCACAGTTACTTGACGTACTTGCGCGATCGGCTCACCGTCGCACGCGATTTGCTCACCGACTCAGGCTCGATCTTTGTGCAGATAGGCGATGAGAATGTACATAGGGTGCGAGCGTTAATGGATGATGTGTTCGGAGACGGAAACTTTGTGAGCCTAGTCTCTCTTCAGAAAACGAGCGCGCAAACCTCATCTGTTTTACCCACAGTCACAGACTATCTGGTGTGGTACGCAAAAAACAAAAGCAACATGAAGTTTCGATCGATATATCGTCCTAGGGAACCAGGAGTAGATCCCGACTATCGAGGGATTTTAGGTGATGATGGATCACGGCGGACCTTGCCGATAGATGATGCCGTCGCGTTGTTTAATAGCGGCAAGGGACAACTGTTCCGATTCGATCAAGTGACCTCTCAAACTGGAGGACCAAATTCCTCCTTTGATTATAAATTTGAAGGTAAACCGTATCGTCCATCCGGAAATCGTGGATGGTCAACATCTTTGTCAGGATTGGGAACGTTATCGCGTTCAGGAAGACTCGTTGGCAGGGATACCGCACTCGCATACATACGCCTCCATAATGACTACCCAGTGAGGCCTGAGACTAACATTTGGGTAGACACGGCGCTCAGTAGTCGATCGGAACAAAAATTCTATGTTGTTCAAACATCCGCAAAAGTACTGGCAAAATGTATTCTCATGGCCACCGACCCCGGAGATCTGGTCCTTGATCCAACCTGTGGATCCGGCACAACAGCTTATGTCGCCGAGCAGTGGGGGCGTCGGTGGATAACGATTGATACGTCGCGGGTGGCCTTGGCGCTTGCCAGGGCCAGGATCATGGGGGCAAAGTACCCGTATTATTTGTTAGCCGATAGCAAAGAGGGTCAGGTCAAGGAGGCCGAGGTGACGAGGACTGCGGCCAGCACCAAGCTGGTGCTGAACAATATTCGCATGGGGTTTGTCTACGAGCGGGTGCCGCATATCACGCTCAAGTCGATTGCCAACAATGCCGAGATCGACGTGATTTGGGACAAGTGGGAGGAAAAGATCCGACCGATCCGCGAGGAGCTTGGCAAAAAATCCGGCGAGTGGAAAGACGCCAAGAACAAGTTCCGTACGCCCGAGGAGTGGGAGATCCCGCGCGAGTCGGACCCCAAGTCCTCCCTGGCCACAACCCACCACGCACTCCTGGCTTCCTTCTGGCAAGCCCGTATCGCACGTCAAAAAGAGATCGACGCATCGATCGCTGCCAAGGCTGAGTTCGAGTTCTTGTACGACAAGCCTTACGAGGACAAGAAAAAGGTCCGCGTCGCGGGTCCATTCACTGTAGAGAGTCTTTCGCCGCATCGGATGTTGGGGATCGACGAAAACGACGAGCTAATTGATCCGACGAAGGTCAAGGAGAATCGGGGCGAGGCGCAATCTTTTGCCGAGATGATCCTTGAGAATCTCAGAACGGCTGGAGTCCAGCAGACAAGCAAAGAGGACCGGATCAACTTCATCTCCCTGGTCCCTTGGCCTGGAGAGATGGTATGTGCCGAGGGGATATATCGAGAGCAAGACGCCGATCGTCGCGCCGCGATCATGATTGGACCGGAGTTTGGAACGGTCCAGAGATCCGATTTGGTGCTTGCGGCGCGCGAGGCTGGGGATGCTGGTTTCGACGTTCTGATTGCGTGTGCTTTTAACTACGATGCGATGTCCACGGAGTTCAAGAAGCTTGGTCGCATCCCGGTGCTCAAGGCCCGGATGAATGCCGATTTGCACATGGCCGAAGACCTCAAGAACACAGGCAAGGGGAATTTGTTTGTGATTTTTGGGGAGCCGGATGTGGAGTTAGTCAGTGGCGAGTGGTTAGTGACCAGTGGCGGGAGGATGGTGGCTAGTTATGAGCGCGTTAAGAAGTTATCGGGACTTGGAAGTTTGGAAGAAATCAATCGACTTGGTCGAAGCGATTTATCTCGTTTCCAGAGCATTTCCGTCGGAGGAGAAGTTTGGGCTAGTGAGTCAGGTAAGGCGAGCGTCGGTATCGATACCGTCGAACATCGCAGAGGGAGCCGCAAGGAGCGGAACCGGGGAGTATCTAAACTTTCTGAGCATGGCGAGCGGCTCGTTAGCGGAAGTGGAGACGCAGTTGATAATCGCTCAGCGGTTGGGGATGATCGGTCAGCACGAGGCCGAGGATCTGTTGAATCGCGCGGCGGAGATCAGCCGCATGCTAGGTGGGTTAAAGAGGTCGCTGCAATCCAGGAGTTAGTCGCTGGTGATTTTCCTTTATCGCTAGCCACAAGCCACTACGCACAAGTCACTGTCCACGGCGTGGACGTATTCCACCCCAATACCGGTGAAGTTCGAAGCGACGGCCCTGATGGTATAGCCTGCTGGTTCATCGACACGGACTACAACGAGGAGAGCTTCTTTGTCAGGCACGCCTACTTTTTGGGGCAGAACGATCCTTACACGGCCCTCAAAACGACGCTCAAGGCCGAGGTCGACGCCGACGCATGGTCCTCGCTCCACAGCAACACCAGCCGTCCCTTTTCGAAACCTAGCTCTGGCCGCATCGCCGTGAAGGTCATCAACCATTTGGGGGATGAAGTGATGAAAGTGTTCAGGGTGTAAGGGGGTGGTGAGATGTCAAGTGAAGCCAAGCTACTAGAACCAATTGATTGTGAACTCGTCATCGGAGTCGTAGGTGCTCTTGGCACCCAATTTCAAGAGGTGATCCGAAGACTCGAAATTGAACTGATGCTGGCTGGATACGACGTTGACTTCGTAAAGGTGTCTCGTGACGTAATCGCAGAAATCATCGAGGTCGCCACGGCACAGACAGACTTCGATCGGTATTCAACATATATGAAAGCCGGGAACGATGCTCGCCGAAATTCGATGTGTTGGACGGAGGAAGGATTGGTTAAGGGAAACAATAGTATATTGGCCATAGGGGTTGCTGCCAGGATTTTCGCCAAATCGATTGACAATCAGCAAGATCGTCAACCGCGCTTCAAACGAGTAGTGATTGTTGACTCACTGAAACGAAAGGAAGAAGTCGAAACGCTTCGATCCATATATGGTGACGGTTTTGTTTTACTTGGGATTCACGAAAGTGAGGAATGTCGAGTTCGGAATTTATCCTCTCAAAATCGGATGACAGCCGCACAAGCCACCGAGCTTATCTCACGGGATTATGCGGAGCTATCAGACCCTTTTGGTCAAAGAGTCAATGAGACATTCCATTTGGCGGATTTCTTCGTCGAGATTTTAGACGGCCGAACTGACTTAGAATGTAATATCCGAAGACTGGTTGAAATCTGGTTTGGGCACCCCAACCGAACTCCTACGTTTGACGAATACGCGATGTACATGGCACATTCCGCAGCGTTAAGGTCTGCGGATCTATCTCGTCAGGTGGGTGCGGTACTAACGCGTGGGAAACAAATTCTTTCGACGGGAGCCAACGAATGTCCGGAAGCCCATGGCGGACTATACTGGGCTAGTCAGACATTTGATCCTCATTGCAACAACGACGCGGAGGCAGGCAGAGACTATCGACGAGGAATCGATTCCAATCGAAAGGCTCAATTGGAAATGATTGACGGAATCGTAAGGAAGTTTTTTTCTGATCCAAGCGATCATGAGGCGATTGAGATGCGGGCCAAGCTCGACTCCTCCCCAATCAAGGACATCACCGAGTATGGTCGGGTGGTTCACGCTGAGATGGAGGCTTTGCTAGCATGCGGTAGATTGGGAGTTTCAACGCAGGGTTCGACTCTGTACTGTACGACTTTTCCGTGCCACAATTGCGCAAAACACATTATTGCCGCGGGAGTGACCAGAGTTGTCTATGTTGAGCCGTATCCTAAAAGTCGAGCGTTTGCTCACCATACGGACGCGATTAGCGAGAAAGATTCCGAAAAACATGTCAAATTCGAGCCATTCACTGGAGTTGGGCCTAGGCGTTACTACGATCTTTTTTCGATACAGGGGAACGGAAGTTTTCCGATAAAGAGAAAAGACTCAGAAACTGGTAAGGCTCTACACTGGCGATTGCAAGAAAGTCGACTAAGAATTCAGATGAGGGCTTTCACCTACTTGGATGCCGAAACACAAGCTGCTAGACTTTTTGAAGAGTGGATTCCAAAGGAATAGGGAGTAGACGATGACGGACAAGAAATTCCAAGAAGCGCTTCAAGCTGCCAAGAAAACGGTCGATGGCTGGCCATCCTGGAAACAAAACAGTTTATTGGTAACGACCATGGCGACGACCCCATCGCCGCGTCAGCCCGTTGATTGTGTTTCTAGATCACGTTCTGAAAAGAAGCTATCCCCTGGATCAGACCCACTCGATGCCAACAAGAGTGGGAGCTGACTCTAGGTGTCTTGCGATTGACGCACTCGCATGACTGTGGTCCTCAAAACCAAGAAACACAAGAAAAATAGTTTGGATGCCAAGACTTGAGGAGACTCGAGTTTCCATTCGAACGCGCCGTAGGACATCTTTGACTTCAGCGCGTCTCTTGCTTGAATTTCGGAAGCGATGGACTCAATGTGATTGCCATCGACGGCAAATCGCTCAGGCGGTTCCATGACAAGAAGACCTAGCGGCGCAGATTGTCGACGGTGGTGGAGGTATGTCTTGGCGATCACGAATAACAATCGGACGCTGCACAAGGCGGTGAGCGGGCACTTCGATCAAGTCCACAAGGGAAGGATGTATCGAAACTGGGGTGCGACATCACCATTCGCGACGGGAAGGAATGCTGCGAGATTCGATACTATCGTAAGCAGCCTACCGGTTAGCGTAAAGAAATTTGCAAGTGCCGTGCGAGCGCATTGGGATATCGAGAACTCATTTCATTGGGTTCTGGAGATGACCTTCAACGAAGACCAAAGCCGGATTCGCCAGGAACACAGTCCGGACAATGTTTCTTTGCTTCGACGCTTTGCGTTTAACATCCTTAGCCTGGAAACTTCGAAAGAAAACAATCGGAAGAAGCGAAAACGAGCAGCGTGGGACGAAAACTATCTGCTAAACTCCGTAGCAACAGTCATTTAGGATGCGAATGCCCTAGGTACAAGATGCTTTTCCTACAAATCGTTGCGAGTGCGATAAATGCTCGATAGTCTAGCGAGTGCCTCTATGGAGGATAGAACTCTGGTGGAAACCCACTCGAGCGCCCGTTCTAGAGAACGCCGAGGACAAGTGGCAAGCCAAGGGCTGCGACGGTGGCCCCCAACTTCCTCTGAGCCCAAGAGGCTTGTTATCTGGGGAAAGCGAAAAATCCAAACGCCTTCACCTTAGGAATGTTAGAACCTTTCACCTGCAAATCCTGCGGAAGAGCCTGACTTATGAGCTCAACATCATTACTTGGACTACTCAGCATGCTTGGTCAGGTGAGTCCAAACAACGACACGACGGGCCTCCAAGATGCACTCGAAACCTATCGGCTAGAGTCATCAGAACGTCTTGGTTTAGAGTCTATAGAGCTGGCTCGCCCCGGCATCCAGAATGATATGTTGCTAGCGTCTTCGGATTTGCTGAATTGTGAGAAATTTGACCAAATCGATTCCAAGAGGCAGTTTCTTTTGGAATCGATTGTGATGCCCTTCCATAGGCCTATTATCGACATTGTCCTTGACCGGATCATCGTCGAGCAATTGACTTCCGATTGGAAACGGATTGGAAACACCTCAGTTCGATCGCGCATAGAAGAATGTTTGCTCTCGGTCGGTGGGATTAATGAGCCGAAGATTACATATGCTGGGACCGGATTCGTAGTAGGCACAGATTTCCTCATGACCAACCGGCATGTCGGAGCGATCTTTGCAACGGGTGTTGGCACGCGAAAGATCGAATTCCACCCTGGGCCCGCTGTAGATTTTTACCATGAGATTGGTCGTGACACTTCCGAGACGTTGGAGGTCCAGAATGTACTGATGATTCATCCGTTTTGGAACATGGCTCTATTAAAGGTTCCTGGGTTAGCACCGAGGCGCAAGCCATTAGTACTCAGCACGGTGGATCGAAGCACGCTTGACAATTCAACGGTGTGCGTGGTTGGTTATCCTGGATTTGATCCTAGAGGAGGTAGTGATTTTCAATCTGTCCAAAATCGTATTTTCCGAGGCACCTACTATGCGAAGCGATTGCAGCCAGGTCGGCTAAGACGTCGTGAAGAGATTGAGAGTTGCGAAAATATGTTCGATGCAATCACACACGATTGTTCGACGCTGGGAGGTAATTCAGGATCTGCCGTGCTTTTGGTCGCTGAGGGACGGGATCAGCCGATCGAAGTGGTTGGATTGCATTTTGCTGGTGAATACCTCAAAGCTAACTACGCAGTGCCTACCTACGATCTTGCGAGGGACCAAAGGGTGGTCGATCAAGGGGTTTGCTTTCGTCCTGGCGTCCGAGCCCAGACCGACGTTTACCAGTCAATTTCGAGTATGGTCCAAGACGCAGAGGTACTGTCCAACGAACACAGCAATCCAGCCGCAGTTCCGCAAGTGAATTCGATCCGCGTGCAGACCAATGGTGCGGTCACATTGTCAATCCCGCTGCATATCACTGTATCGGTTGGAACGCCAATGATTGTACTTCCAGCCGGCGCGATCGCTAACCCCATGTTGGACTCCAAGGACTTGAAGATTTCGGCTGAAGGGATGTTTTCGCGGAAGGCATTGTCGAACATCCCGTGGTCGGATTTTTCGATCGACTCGCTGAATAAGGCATCATTCGATTGGACTGTTGGATTACCTTTTGGGCTGGCCAGCAAGCTCTCGTACTCTTCCGTCTCAGTCGTGTGTAATACGGTCAAAACCGTGTGGGGCTTTTCCGATTGTGATTTTGTTGAAGCGAAAAACACGCAATATTTTGTTGCATGGTCAGATCGAGTGGTGTTGATGGCGTTCCGTGGAACCGAGAGTTTTGGTGATTGGCTCGGGAATCTCGACGTCGTTAGTTCGCATAAAGGGTACCGTATCAATCTTCGAGGTTTTCTTAATGCGTTCATCGTCGTCGCATCGCGATTGCATAATATTCTCAATGACTTGCCCGGGCGAACGATGGTACTTAATTGTCACAGTCTTGGTGAAGCAATCGCGACGATCGCTGCAGCGCATTGGTCCGGTAGCGTCCCGATTCGAGCGATCTATACTTATGGGCAACCGGCGTTCGGCATAGGCGAATTCACAGAGTTCATGCGGACAACGTACCCATCGAATTTTTATCGTTTTGTCAATCACAACGATTTCGTTCCACGAGTACCTCCGTCGTATCGGCATGTGGGTCGGCTGATACGGTTCGACGCGATGGCTCGCGTTCGATCCAGGTCAACTTCACCGTCAAACGAATCTCTAGACACCGGAGGTGACGACCAAATACTCAGTGAAGAAGAATTCAATAAAATTCAATTTTCATTGCTTTCACCATTGGCCAGCCAAAAGAAGCGAAAGCTGGAGTCGACTCCGAGGGTCGAAGTCGAAAGGTTCGTGCCAAGCATCAGAGATCATTCGATGGATGAGTACCTTAACGAGCTAGTCTTAAATATACCCAAGTAGCATGCATACATATAACCCTAAAGATACGGTCTGGTACCTCGAAGCAAAAGACACGGATGGACGTGTGGTCAACACAGGATCTGCGGTCGCTATTCGACTGAAGAAATCCGAGAGCCAATCCTTTGCTGAAACTTATTTGCTCACATGCGTGCATGTGGTTCGACGACTCGTTGGTAAGGGATCTCATTACGGAGACATTTTGAGCAAGCTTGAGGGGTACCGACCAGGTGTTGGTTACAATCCGAAAGAGGCCGTTCAATTGAAAATTGTTGATGAAATGATTCATCAATTACCAACGGATCTTAGCAATGCTGCAGACGATTGGGTTTTGTTGAAGATTCAAGATCAGCAAACTACTTCGGCGTGTCCTGGGATCGAGCCATGTGGAGATTCGTCCGCCATCGGAGTCAAGATTGTCGGGTACCCTGGAGGCAAGGACTCATTTTCTAACTCGGTGGTCCAACCCACTGAAACAGCTAACACGTTTACGATTGAATCCCATGATCTTGGGGTACTTCAGCTCATCGGAGATGGGTCAAGGAACGGAATGAGTGGAGGAGGCGTATTTGAAGTTAGTAGTAGGCAGTTTTTGGGGCTTCATCGAGCCAAGCACGATCTCGCACTGCGTCTGCATATCGTCGCAGCCACCCACATTTTTAAGAGACTTGAGGAAATGGGTTATACTCCGAAGTCGTTTCCACCGAAGCGGATACCGGATGGATCAGAAAACGATGATGCAATTACAAATGGTGCTTTGATAAAACATACGAATAACACGGATGTTGCTTCATACTCGAGCTTGTTTCCCTGGCATACCGTCATTGAGACGGGACAGACCGGGGTTCTGGCACTAGGTCAACTCCTACAAAAATCTCCAGAAAATTTGTCCGGGAGAAAAAAGGAGTTACAACAACTGGACAAAATTTGGAGGAGGGAGAACCTTGATGCGATAAAAGTCAATGTTTGCGTTATATCCGGATTAGGGGGGCTCGGAAAGTCGTCATTAATTTCCCAATGGATCAAAACTCGGTTTTTCGATGAGAATAATTGGTCTGACGTTTACAGGTATCTCGATTGGACCTGTCACGACGAGTCTCCTGATCCCACACTATTCATAGAGAAAGCGATGGCATTTTTCGACGGTAATTTTGACCCAAACGCAGGACCTACTGAAATGGGCAATCGCCTTGCACACCTCGTGCGTAGCAAAAAAACACTTTTGATACTTGATGGAATCGAGGCTCTTCAACAACCGCCCGGAAACTTGGCTGGTATGATCACAGACCCGGGAATTTGTTCGCTACTACTTGGACTGGCGAAGAAAAACGATGGACTTTGCATTATAACAGCAAGATCCAGCATTCCTGAATTAGCTTCATTTGAAGGGAAGCAGGTTGTACATATCCCGCTTCCGGATCTGTCGGATGAAGAAGGTGCTGAGCTTTTGTTCTCCTTAGGAGTAAAGTTCGCTGGCATGTCTGAAATAGAAAAAGATGATAAAGAACTAAAGATGGCAGCGTCTGAATCGCGTGGCCACGCATTAACGCTTCAACTTCTGGGTAGATATATTGCCGGTGCATTGAAGGGTGATATTCGGAAAAGAGACGTGATACGAATGAGTGATGCGAACGCATACTGGCAAGAAAAGAATGGGGGAATTCAGTTTGGGCCAGCATATCGATCAATTGATAGATATGTAGACTGGTTTCGTAGTGAGGATTGCTCGGCAAGCGAACGCACTCTGCGTCAACAGCAGCTTTCGTTTCTTCAACTCCTCGGTTTTTTTAACCGCCCTGCTACACATGAAGAGTTTTCGGAACTTCTCAGCGAGAAGATCGAGGAAGTAAATGAGCCTCTCTACAATCTAGACGCAAACGAATTGAATTTAGTAGCAATCCGATTGCGTGACACCGGACTTATTTCCTTACTTCCGGACCCTTCAAATCCCGGATTCCATCTCATTGATACTCATTCTATCATTCGAAATTACTTCGCAGAAAAGCAGGATGGAATAAACAAAACAGCTTCTTACGCTTCGTTTCGCCCTGAGAGAGGGATCAAAAACTTAATAAAGCGAGTCTTTTCTAGGTTACACAGAAAAGGAAAACAACATAATGGATGGTGCGAAGGCCACTTAAAACTTCTTAAACTCTTGCTTCAAAAACCGATTGAAGAGCGTCCAACGTCGTTAGCAAACCTACAACCATTGTACCATGCGGTGACACATGGTTGCAATGCCGGCCTGCATGAGCGGACACTGCACGATGTATATGTAAATCGTATAATGCACGGAACTGAATCGCAAGGATTCTATAGTTCCAAAAAGCTAGGAGCAACCTCAGAGAATTTAAATGCAATTGGAGCTTTTTTTGAACATCGTTGGTCCTCACCCAATATCAAACTCTCACTCGATGATCGAGCGTGGGTGCTAAATGAGGCAGCCTACGAACTACGAGCTCTTGGAAGAATAGTTGAGGCAAGAGACGCATTCGTACATGCATTTAAGATCAAAGAGAAGTCCAGTGACTTTCTAGGTGCTTCGATTGCTGCTGGGAATCTCAGCGAGACGGAGGTTATTCTTGGCATGTTGGCAAGCGCTCGAGAGAACGCCATATCAGCGATTTATTTTGCAAGGTATGCAGACGATCCCTCTGAATTGAAGAATCTCTATGGACTGCTAGGGAGTATTTGCCACCAATCAGGTGAGCGTGAGAATTCGAATAAATTCTTCGATTTATCCCGAGAAATCCATCAGCGGTATCACCTTCAAGGCCCCTGGATTAGAGGCGTTACTTCTTTCCATTTTTTCCAGTTTTGTGTTGCAGAAATTGAAAGAACATGTTGGTTGACTTTTTTAGGGTATCCAGTTCAAAAGCAATATTTAAAAGGAAGTATAGAGCTGATTGCTCAATTGGAGAAGGAATTCCTTGATTTAGCAGGCCATGAGTCATTAATTAATACTGCACTCGCAGGATTGATTTTTAATCGCATAAAAATTTATGCTGCATTTTTAAATCAAAAATCTATAAGTTCGAATTCGATGGACAGTTGCCTTATGGATCTGCGCAAGTGCGGAGAAACGGAGTTCCTTATTTGCGGATTGATCACACGTGCTTGGCATACTGCGAGAACGAGAAGATCAAACTCAATTGATGATCTCAACTTGGCCTGGACTTTGGCAAGTCGAGGCCCGTTCGAGTTGCTTAAAGCAGATATCTTGCTTACACGTTTTAGGCTCTTTGGTCTCGCTCGAAAGCGTAATGTCGGCAATAACTATGCTAAACTTAACCGGCCGGCATTGGTAAAAGGTAATGGTTACCCTTGGGTGACAGGGCGCCCTAATCAAGACCTGAATGATGCAGTTGCAATTATCAATCAATGCGGGTACTTTCTCCGCAAAAAGGAGATTGACGACCTTGACCTTATGCCTCCATCTACAAAACAATCTGGTAAATGAAGGGTCGGTAGGAATTACTGAGGGTACATTTTCCTCATTCGGGAGCGATATCCGCTGCTGACGAACGGTGACTGAACCGATGGGCGCTTTGTCAACGTTGGCCCCTTTCGCCCAAATAATCGCAATTATCTTGCGGCGGGTGTAAGAGAATCCATGTAAGTCGTGAGTCGGGCAGCCGAACTCCGAGTTCGGTAGGATATTGAGATAAACGCGTTTCAATTCCTTACTGCCTGGAAACCCACGACCATGAAGACAATTCTCGCTTTGGATCTTGAGAAATTCAAGACCGTGTCCTGACAGCCGACCGAGGATTTCTCGTCGATACCGCTATTCAAAACCATGTTGAACCATCCTAAAAAATTCGAACAATTCTTGCATGACTTCAAACATTTATTGCTGGTTTTCGAAGCCAGTGGCTCCTCCGGTTGGGTCGTGGAGCTGGCTCGTAAACCTGGCGTTTAGGTGCTGGTGGCTCACCCGGGCGTTGTCGAATTCTAAAGCTCACGCGATTTGTCGCAGGCTCATCCCGGAGGCAAAGAATTGAGCAATACTGCATTTTTTCACATTGAAAGCGTGTTTGGCATCGGAAATTAGTAGATTTCGGTGGGAAAAGTCCCCTAAAGAAATCATCCGACTCGTCCTTATCCAACTGGTTCCTCTTGAAAACGCACTCACCTCGTTCCTCTTAGTGCCCACTGACCGGGTGTGCATAGAGTCTCGGATTTAAAAACTAGAATCATCCAACTTTCATGCAAACCTGGACAAAGAACCTATATTCGGATTCAATGAGCAGCCGTGTACTGGCTTGGATTCGATTCGCTCTTTCTCCTTTTCAACGCAATATCTTATGCAAAACCTGACTCCTCGCCAAGTTGAGATCCTCGCAATTCAGATTCTCGAGCATTTGGAAAAGGGGGTGTTTCGCGAAGATTCTTTGGTCGAATTGAAAAGGGAGCTAACGGATCCGTACAAGATCGCTCGACGCATCGCAGGGCATTGTAATGCAGCTCGAGGCGATTGGGTCCTTTGGATCATCGGTGCCGATGAAAACGATGGTGTTGTGGGGTGGTCCCCCCCCGATCTGGCCGAATTCTTACCGAAGATTTGGCGATTTTTCGATGGATACCCTCCCTCTTTTATAGACGTCAATGTCGAGTACAACAGGAAGCACTGTACCGCTCTAGCATTTAACGCAAACAGGCCACCTTATCTTGTTAGAAACGAGAGCTTCGGCAACAAGGGCGTGGTCATCGAAAGAGAAATTCCCTGGAGAGATGGAACGCGTTTACGGTCTGCCACCAGAGACGAAGTGATTCGCCTCCTAGTCGATCAGACAAAGCTGCCAGATATCGAAATTCTCAGTAGCCAAGCTTCCCAGCGTTCCTCAAAACAAACTGGCGAGTCTCAAAACGATCTTATTCCAATTGACATACGGATCGAGTTCTATGCAATGCTAAAAGACGAAAAGCCCGTGGTACTACCGATCCATCGGATTTCCGGCTGGTTTTCAGATCCAAGCAAAGAGTATATGTCGGTCGATATTGCAAATTTCTTCTTTCAAAGCGACGAGCGACGTCAACGTGTGGCACGGCAGACACTTGAGTATGCACGGAATGGAGGTCCGGCCTTTCCCACCCCGCCGGCGGATGACAGCGTCAGGTTCACTGGATCCGAAGCAATCATTTACCGCCCCACAAATATCGGCGTACAGATGTCGACCATGTTCGATCGAAAGACCTGGGAAAAATTTTCTCTATTCGAGATCCAGTTGGTCCTGCCGATGGGAGTGGACCGAACTCCACTCATCATCTCTGACAAATCAGTTCGGAAAACAGGCGGCAATCGTGTGTAATGCTCTACTTGTCTTACGACTAATACTGTTAGATAGGGGTAAGAGAATACATGTACATCGTGAGTTCGGCTGCCGGATGGCCGAGTTCGGTAGGATATTTAGCTAAACCCGTTTCAATTCCCTACTTCCTGAAAACTTACGACCAAGCAGACAATTCTCGCTCTGGATATTGGAAAATTTATGTCAGTATCCTGTCTGCTGACTTAGGATCACGCGTCAATACCGGTATTCAAAACCATCATGACCCATCCTACGACGTTCGAATAGTTCTTGCTTGACATCAAACCGCCGTTGCTGGTTCTCTAAGCCTGTGATCCCTCCGGTTGGGTGTGAGCTTACACGGGCCTGATCGGCATTTTCTCATCAAAGGGCCCACTTTTGCGGGTGGATTCAAGGTGCGTCCTTGTTTCATCCCAGTGCCCGAGGAGATCCTGCTTATGTCTCGCATAGCGTCCTCGAAAACCGCCCAGATTTGGGCCAAATGGTTCGCCCAGTGCGAACGATCCAATGCACCCGTCGCGCAACGTACCCAGGGCGGCGCTTCGCTCTGCCCTGGGCTATCTCATTTTGCCCCTTTGGGGCGGTGGGGGTTCGATGGTTGATCAGGCGCCCCCATTGGTCTTTTGCCACAACAGGACGGGCCATGATAATTCACCGTATGCGATCTAGTGGTCTTTTGCCCCAACGGGGCGCAAGGTGATAGCCCAGGGCAACGCCCTGGGTTCGATGTGCCCGAATCCTACCAAGCCCTGAAAGGGCGGAACCTCTCGGCGCGTCAACCCATACGCTTACCGTACCCAGGGCGGCGCTTCGCTCTACCCTGGGCTATCTCATTTTGCCCCTTTGGGGCAGTGGGGGTTCGATGGTTGTTCAGGCGTCCCCAAGGGTCTTTTGCCACAACAGGACGGAACATGATAATTCACCGTGCGCGATCTAGTGGTCTTTTGCCCCAACGGGGCGCAAGGTGATAGCCTAGGGCAACGCCCTGGGTTCGATGGGCCCGAATCCTTCCAAGCCCTGAAAGGGCGGAACTTCTCGGCGCATCAACCCTTACGCTACCGTACCCAGGGCGGCGCTTCGCTCTACCCTGGGCTATCTCATTTTGCCCCTTTGGGGCAGTGGGGGTTCGATGGTTGATCAGGCGCCCCCATTGGTCTTTTGCCACAACAGGACGGGGCAGGATAATCCATCGTACGCGATCGAATGGTCTTTTGCCCCAACGGGGCGCAAGGTGATAGCCCAGGGCAACGCCCTGGGTTCGATGGGCCCGAATCCTACCAAGCCCTGAAAGGGCGGAACCTCTCGGCGCATCAACCCATACGCTTCCATACCCAGGGCGGCGCTTCGCTTTGCCCTGGGCTATCTCATTTTGCCCCTTTGGGGCAGTAGGCGTTCGATGGTTGATCGGGCGTCCCCAAAGGTCTTTTCCCACAACAGGACGGGGCATGATAATTCACCGTCCGCGATCTAGTGGTCTGTTGCCCCAACGGGGCGCAAGGTGATAGCCCAGGGCAACGCCCTTGGGATCGATGGGCCCGAATCATACCAAGCCCTGAAGGGGCGGAACGTCTCGGCGCGTCAACCCATACACTACCGTACCCAGGGCGGCGCTTCGCTTTGCCCTGGGCTATCTCATTTTGCCCCTTTGGGGCGGGGACATCACAACCCTATCGCGTAGGGACTGTCCCCGGTTTCTCGCCAAACTTCCATGCGCCCCATACCGGATTCGAATCAGTGATCTCCGCCGTGACAGGTTATGACCATGGACCAGTTGCAAATAGTGCTTGCGGGCAGTAAGCCGATCCAATGGCCTGAAAACGCGGAATCAAGGTAGTTGACAAAGGTGATGCGAACCATGCGCAAGCGAACAATAACCCAGAACCCCTTCACGGGCCGCTGGCGAATCGTCTCGATGAGTGCCTGGGACCACGAGTTCATCGACGAAGAGGAAGAGGGCTATTTCGAGTTCGAACAGAACGACAGCGGCCAGTTCCACTTCGGCTACGTCTACGGCCAGATGGTATGATCTTCATCCACAACGGCGACGATTCAGAGTTCGTGGCGAAGAAGGCAGATAGCAGGAAGAAGGCCATGAAATGACGACCGACACGAAGACTTCTGGCTACTCCCACACGCAGAAGGCCCCGCTCTGCTTACTGGTCTACGCACTTGCCGTCGTATTTCTTGCGCTGGGCTGGATCGTCAAAGATGCACCACCAATTCCGTGGCTATTTCCGCCCATTGGCCTGTTGATGCTCGTGGTTGCTGCAGCGTTCCATCACTTGACGGTTGAGGACCAAGGCGACA
>Ga0315907_10003503_pt1 | contig 18476 bp, 18 predicted proteins | sample LakEriMetagenome_3_FD_203525 | JGI IMG/M metagenome (GOLD analysis project Ga0315907, IMG submission 203525) | Freshwater fungal communities from buoy surface, Lake Erie, Ohio, United States - Buoy 12 MA123 | ecosystem: Environmental > Aquatic > Freshwater > Lake > Lake biofilm | place: USA... | reverse complement strand
ATGTTAGATGGTATCAGTCAAAATTGATCTTGACAAGTATTGGGAATCTCCCCCTCATACTCCCCCTGTGGTTGTTATTTCGATGTGAGTCATTTCTTCTTTCTTGGTTTTGACTTTGCTTTGGACAAAGAGGATTTCGACACTTTCTGGATCGTCGTCCGGGATGAGTTTCGCGTAACGCAACTGGTCGATGAGCGGCTTGCAACCTCCTGCGTAGTTGTCTGCATCAAGTAAGCGAACGGATTTTCTTTCAATGCGGAGTCGAGTGCGCGGCGGGCGCGGACTTTCTCCTTTTGGAGGGTCGTCCAGTGCTGGCCGAGGAGCCGGTTGAGGCTGGGCGTGAGGTATCCCCGCAGTTGAAGAGTGAGTGAACACTCCCGGGCTGGATTCGGTGTATCCGAGTTGTCTGAGTTGTTCATGGGTCCAGTTCATCGTTTTTTTCGCTCCCGCAGCATCTTGATAATTTCGGGGTATTTCGCCGGGTGAAATGCCGCGTCTTTAATTTTGTCCGCAGGTAAATCCATCGTGGAGCAAACTTGGCTGAACGCTCGGTTCTTAAAAAAATGCCGAGCCGACCGCCGAGCCTCCACCATGATCGCCCTTTGGTGTTTCGATTTGTATTTCTGGCGGTTCCAGATGTCCTCGACCGCCTGCAAAATGATATTGCAGGCTAAGTCTCGGACCCCTTCCAAGTGGTAGTCTTTAGAAGGAGATTTCGTCATCGGAGGCGCGGGCGGCGGCGAGGCGTTCGTTGAGCGTGGCCAACCGGTCGCTGGAAAGCGGTTCGGTTTCCCGTGGTTTGGATTCCAGCGGGTTGAGCCATTTGATCTTGTGGCGGGGTTGGCCGTTGTATTCCTCGGCCTCAACCGTGATCCGGCACTTCTGGCCGAGAAACGGCGACTTGCCAGCGTCCAGCGATTTGATGTCCCACTCTTTGCCAAAGGCGGCGTCGAGCGTGTCACAGGTGCGCTTGGTGGCTTTTTCGGTCAACCAACCCTGCCAGACGATTTCCCGTCCATGCTGGTCGCTCTCCGGGTCATCGATGAGGAGTGGGACGCGAATGAAATCCGTGCCGGTCTTCGTCTTGCCCAGCCACCCGTTGCCGGGGGCTTTTACCTTCGCGATGTATTTGCCTTCGGCGGTCACATAGCGGTTCTGTTTGTCTGCGAGTTCGTGTGTTGTTGTCATGTTGTTTGGTTGTTATTGTTCCGGGGGATTGGTATCAGTCAAAACTTTGTTGAGAGCGTTCGCTTTTATCGCGTAAGTGTAGCAGTGTTTTCCGGGAAGCTCGATAACCTCAAGCAAACCAGCTTCATGCTTCGCCCGTAGTTTTTTCACAAATGGTTTGAAGTCGCCTTTGTATTTTGTCCGCAGCGCCCGCGAGTGATACATTTTGCCTGTCTCAGTGTCGCGGAATCCTTTGTCACCGGCACTCACGCCGAGATATTGGAAGTTTGAGGCCCGATAAATTACGCCAGTGTGACCGTGTGCCGGGTCAGCGTAGCTTACAACGACCTCGACTACTTTTGCGTTTTTCTTGAGCCAGCGCAGACACCAACCAACAACGCGACTTTCAGAATTGCGTCCTGCTTCATTGAGTAGCACAAGGCGTCGAAGTTCTAATACTTTTTCTTCTGAGTCCGCAAAGCGTTTCCAAGCTGTAGTTGAAAGTGCGCCAAAAATTACACCGCCAACAATCTTTCCATCTACCTCCACTCGGAAACAATGCGAAATTTTCACGCCATTAACATTGTGCGAGTAGTGGTGCGATTCTACAAATCGGCGCACTTGTTTAAGTTCGCACGGAAATATTTCAAGTTCTCGCGCTTTTATTTGACGACCATCATTTGACCTATCAATTGAGATGGCATCTCTATATTGTTCAATGTCAAACAAAGTTCCTTGGGCAATCATTCCACTCCCTCCCGCACAATGTTTGTAAACTCCGATAACCGCCGGAGGATCGGCTCGCCCCTGTCGGACGAGAGCATTTTTCTGAGGTCGCCCTTGGCGGCATTCGCCGTCCAGATCACCGGCAGTTCGTGGGAGGATCGGTGTTCCAGCAGGTCGAAGAGTTCCAACTCGCTGCGCTCGGTCATCTTCTGCTTGCCGAGGTCATCGAGGAGCAGCACCTTGGTTCTGCGGCAGCGGGTGAGAGTGTCCTCGGCCAAGGCTTTGGCTTGCGGATTGTCGTGCCATTGATCCGCGCAGGCTTTTGCAAATCCCGTGGAGGTAATGCCAAAGACTCGCAAGTTCTCAAAATGCAGTCGCTTCAGCAGTATCCACGCCGCTCGCGTCTTCCCGCAGCCCGCTGGACCGACCAGACCGAGGCCGACTGGATTAAAGCGCCATGCCTCGCATTCGCGCAGGAAGGCCGCAGGAATGCGTTTGGGGTCGCTTTCGCGGTAGATTGGTGGACAGAGGGCATTGAACGCCTCCTGCCGCCTCTCCTGCTCCTCTGCGGCCTGCTCCTGCTTCAGCCTTTCGATTCTTTCGAGATCGCACTCATCGCAGAGGATTTTGATGTTCGGAAAAATCCGAAGCAGATCATCGCCCGGAACCGGCACCGAGTTGTAGCACGACTCGGTCGCGCAGCATTGGACCGTGGCTACCATTGCTCGACCTCCTCTTGTTTAATAGGCGCAGGTTTCTTGTTTTTCGGCGGGAAAATGCCCTGCCACCCGTTGGCGATGGATTGGTTGATCGCTTCGATGGCCTCGTCGTGACCCATGTCCGAGAGGTTTCGGAGTTGCGCTTGGACCGATGCCGGGGCGAGGGCTTTGAGTCGGGATGACTTTCGGTAAGCAAGGTAGCTTTCCCATGCCGCTCCAAAATCCGCCGACTTGAGGTTCGCCGGAAACTCCACCCCTACTTCTTCGTTAGAAGAAGTATTAGAAGATGAAGATGAAGATGAAGAAGAAGGGGTTGGTTTTTGCTTAACCTCGGTGGATAAGCAAACACCAACCTTCTGGTTATCCTTCAAGGTTGGGTTGCCACCGAGGTGACCACACGCAGCCCGCTTATTACGAAGCTCTTCGTCCCGAATCATCCGGCGCGAAAAAATCACGCCCTCCTCGTCGGTCTCGAAAACGCCAGCCTCGGCGAGTTCTGCCAGACACCCTTCCGTTTCCTGCAAGGTTAGCCCGCACATACGAGCAAGGTTGGGTGCAAGGATAACCTTATGGTTAACCTTGAGGTAACCATAGGGTGAACCTTCATGCATGAAGCAAAGGATATCCATCCAGAGTCCGCGAGCCGCCGCGCTACAAGACCGCAGCCCTGTGTCGCGCAGCCAGTCGCCGGGGTAGAATTGAAACGCAGGGCGCTTAGTCATTTTCCACCTCCAAGAATTCTCCATGCTGTTGCAGCCACAAGTGGAACTTGTCCATTTCCAATGGCTTTAATGCGCTTTGACCTATCGGCCACATCATCCTCTCTTCTTGCCAACAAGGGTTTAATGCTACCCGATCTGGTAATTCCAAATTGAATTCCAGCCAACTCTTGCAAAGAAACCTTGCTACCCGATCCCCTTTGTAGAGTTTCGCTAAAGACTTTGGTTTTGCCCAAGTGTCTCTGCATTCGGATGCTACTGGTGTAGGCCAGAATCCATATCCGCTTTCTGATGTGATCCCCTCCCACATTGTCAGCTCCCACAATCCCCCATCGTGCATCATACCCCAGTTCGGAAAGGTCTCCAAGGACTCGCCCAAGTCCTCGAAAAGTAAGCATTGGGCTGTTCTCCATGAACGCGAATTTCGGTCGTATTTCGCCAATGATTCGGGCCATTTCTGACCAGAGTCCGCTTCGTTCGCCTTCAATTCCAGCCCCCCCCCCTGCGCTTGATATGTCTTGGCAAGGGAATCCTCCGCAGACGACATCAACTTTTCCCCTCCACGGAGTTCCGTCGAAAGTGGTGACATCACTCCAGATTGGGAACTTTGGCAGGATTCCGTCCCGCTGCCTTTGCAGCAGGACTTTCCGGCAATAAGGTTCAAGCTCGACAGCACAGACTGGGGTATGTCCGAGAAGGATGCCGCCGAGGATTCCTCCCCCTGCTCCAGCAAATAGGTGTAGCTCATTCATGCGCCCCCCTGTAGACGGCCAGCACCCGGGCATGAGCCTTGGCCCGCTTCGCCTTGCGGTAGCAGAGGTGCTGGATCACGCCGGTCTTCACCGCTGCCGAAAACCTCGCACCCATCGCGTTCGGGTGCGGAGGCTCCGGTATCCATGGCCGGACATCCTCGGCGGTGAATTCCGCTCCGTTGCGAGCCAGCCATGAGATGACCCCATCGCAGGTCGCCTTCCAATCCTCGGAGGTGTTGGCATCCACTTGCAGGATGCCCCGGTCGCGCAGTTCCTCGCCGGTCATTTGGATTTTCCTTTCTTCGGCTTGTCCTCGACGAGCTTCACGATGTCGGCCTTGCGTTGCGCGTTCTCCTCCCGCACCGGCATTCGCATCTTTTCATGCCATTCGCGGAATGCCTTGCCACCCATGTCGCCACCCATCGCCGCGACCAAGTCATCGAGGCCCGATTTCCCAGCCACCGCCGCTGAGACAATGGCCAGCCGGTCGAAATACTCGCTCCCGCTTTGATGCTGGAGTTTCCAACCAGGCACCTCCCCATTGGCCGCGAGGAGTTCCTTCGCCGCATCCTTGAGAGGTTTCAACAACTCCTTCTCAAAAATCGACGCCGCCTTGAGGAATTTCCCCAGCCGATCCGGGTCGGCAAGGATTCCCTGCCGAACATCGGCCAGCGAAACCGAGGACTCGACGGTCGCCAGCGTTTGCACGACCGGCTCGACAACCTGTGGGCAGGTGTCTTTTTTGAGGCACCATGAGCAATACTCATTCGCGCAGGGCTGGCGGTTGGGATCGGTCGCCGAGGCCACAATCCCCTTCACCCATGCCTCCGCCTCTTCAAAGGTGTAGGTATAGTGGACGACCTCGCGCTGGTCGCAGAATAGCAACACGCACTCCCACTCTTTAGCAAAAGTGCGGTCCATGTTTCCGAGGGCGTAAGCCGCCTGCTGCTTGTGGTAAGACCGCATTTGGCCCGACTTGAGGTCCATGCTCATGGATTTCGCATTCACTCGCGAATCCTCCGTTCCCTCATGGGAAAGGTGCGGAGTAGTCACTTTGAGGAGCGCCTCGTCGGCGATGATCTCATGCCCCTCGGCCAATTCCTTGGCCGTTGTGACCGCCCACAGCACCGCATCCTGCTCGTCGTCAGAGAGCGAGAGGAACGGCTGGCGCTCCCCCATAAGGAGACCACGGTAAGCCGCATCCATCCGAGTCCCGCGCTCCGCCGCAGGGCCGGAGACGGGGTTACTTTCAAAACAAGGACACAAGTCGAGCTTGTCGAGAGCGGAGTGGCGAATCGTCGCGCTCATTACTTGGACTCCTTTCTGCTTTTGAGATACATTTCAATTTTGGTTGGGAGTTCGCGGCAATATACTCTTTGAATCTTTTGGTTACTGAGATATGCATCGATGGCATAAAGCGTTTTTCCAAAACGATCTTTCTGAACAATTCCACCACCCTTTATTCCCATTGGCCCTGTATGTAAAAATTTGCGAAGCACAAACGCCGGATCATCGCTGGTCAGCAACTCGCCAGTTGAAACTTGTCTTGCAAACTCCAAAATTCTTGGATTTTCGTGGCTTTTCAACGAGTAAAGAAATGCCGCGTAAACAGGAGCGGTTGTAATCGAAAACCCCTCCACGGAACGCAACCGCGCAAACTCTTCATCATATTCCACCAACATTTCAGCCACCTCGGTTGGTGAAATCCTTGTTTTACCATGCACTAACCGCGCAATGACATTAACCGCTGCAACCATTGTGTTTGAAACGGTTTGATTCAAATGCAAAGCCAGCATATCCGATATTGTGCGCTTTGCTCCAATATCTGTCTTCAGTTGAGCGCCATCACTTAACCCGCGAACAATCAGCAATTTTACAGCAGGATATCCAGCATCCTTAATGGCAAGCAATCGATGCTGACCGTCGCATAGAGTTCCGCTTGCACATATCCCTATTCCTTGTGAAGTTAGCTCAAAATTTCCGTTCAAAATTTCATTTTTCAAATATTGAACATGAGAAAGTTTGACTTTCCGATTCTTGACATTCATTGCTAACAATGTGTCAACAAGCTCTTTGGTGGCAGTCACGATCTCTGCTGTGATTTTGGGACTCATTATGCGACCTCCTTCAATACGGCGTCGATGAAGCGTGGAGTGTTGGACAAAACGCGGTTGCGGTAGCCCTCATCCGCGATGTCGCGGAAGGTCTGGCCCTCGGTGATCTGACCTTTGGATACGAGAAAGGCGTTGACCTTCGGCTCATGCTCGAAAATGCGCTTCTCCAATTCCGCCGCCCAATCCGGTTCCGGCGTGGTATCAGCCGAAACCGCCACGGCCTCGACCTCGATGAGCTTCGGTGCTTCCGCCACCGGCTCTGGTGCGACCTCCACTTTCACCGAGCGTGTTGGGCGAGGGGAGTCAAACTCCTGCACCTCCTCCGGGGTATACATCCCATTGAGAACCGCTGGGAAGGTCGCACGGACCCCCTCGGAGATCACCCGCGCCCGGAGCATTTGGCGAGGGTAGGATTTCCAGTTGTCCTTGCCGCCGAGTCCCGCCGCCTTGGCGCGAGCCATGTCCCAATCGATGCGGAGCGATCCGCCCGCAGGGTGGGAGAATGTCGCCGCCACCTTCTCGTTCGTATGGTCGTGCCACTCGACACGCCCGCCGCTCTGCTGGAATCTTGCCAGCATCGAGTCGGCCTTGAGCGATGCGCGGCCTTGAATGATATGGTAGTCGCTGGCCACGCTCCCGGGGTGACGCCCTTCGGCGCTCGCCACGATCATCAGCGCGAGTGCTTGATCCGGGGTCTTCATGCCGAAAAGACCCGATTTCACGATGGCCGAAGCCATGACCTGCATGTCGCCGAGGGCGACCGATTGTGTGTTGACTTGTGTAGTCAGTTGTGTGTTACTCATTTTGTTATTACTGCTTTTCTTGTGGTTTAACTTTGCCCCGTTGGATTGCCGTCCTTCGGGGCGCTTTCTTGTGGTGAGGACTAGTCCTCGAAATCTTCCCATTCCGCCCATCGCCTGCGGCGTTCCTCGAAACGGCGCATGCGGATAAACATATTGCGTTGGCCGCAGTGGTAGCTCGCGAGGCAGGAGCCAAGGGTGAGGATGGCGAGGGCGATGGCGAATCCTGCACTCATCGGGCCAACCTCCATGCACAAAGGCCGAGGATGACGACCGGCGAGACCATCCAGATAAAATCGAAGGCGAAATCTAGGCAGCGGAGAATGGTGTCCATTAGGAAGCCCTCCGGGTGTTGAGCGATGCACGGCGCTTGTCCGCATACCATTTTTCAATCGAAGGCCGCAGGATGCGCCACCCGCCACGGTCGCCACGGGGCTTTTCCGCCGTGAACATCCCCTTGTTGCAAAACTGCCGAATCGTCCACGGAGCGTAGCCGGTCATTAACGCCGCCTCCTCCACCGTCAAAAGTAGTTCCTTACTCACGCCGCCTTCCTCCGTTTCTTGGCTAGAGTTTTGTGCGCCTTATTGGCGGGGGTGGTTATACACCCGTCGGCAAAAAAAAGGCGACGGACATAAGATGAGAGGGAACGCCCATCTGCGGTTGCTCTTTCGCGAAGGGTCTCCAGCTCGCATTCATCGAGCCAGAGTCCTACGCTAACTTTTTTTGTTTTTGTCATGCTGCTCATAAATCTTCTCTTTCAGCACATCGGACATGGATACCCCCTTGGCATCCGCAATCGCCTTGAGAATTCGCTTCTCCTCTGGTGACAACCAGACTGCGATTTGCTTTTTATTTTTGGCCCGCTTGCTTGGCATGACTTCAGAAACTCGCAGGTGTATAACCACCCGTCAACGAAATTTTGAAAAATTTTTCAATGGGGAGAAACCCTACCAAAAAATAATTGTTGACATCCGCAGAGTCCGATAAAATGGGCATCTGCGGTCAGCCCTTCTTTTTTTTGAGTTTGTTCTCCATCACGCGAGCGATGACTTTTTCGCGATTTCTTTGATACCAATCCGCCTTCCGATCCTTCTCCGCCTCCTTGAATTTCTCGTCGGTGCGGTAGCGATCCTTGTATTGTTTCGCCATGAACTTCCGCTGCGTTTTTTTGTTGGCGTATGGCATAGGTCAAATCCTCCAGAACGCCTTCCAATCGGCCCGCACGGCGGGAACCGCATAGACTCTCTGCACCATCGCGGGCGAGGTGTGACCCATCTGGTAAGCGGTCAAACCCGGATTCGCGCAGCGCCCGAGGTGGTAGGTCGCGAACGAATGCCGAAGCGCATTGTCCGGCCAACCCTCCCAGCCAAGCCCTAGCGCCACCTTGCGTCGAGCTTCATGCAGCGCCTCCAGCGATCCTTTCACGATCACGCCCTTCTTTCCTTTGAAAAATTCCCTCCGCTTCACCAACGGCTCGGTCATGTCAACAACCCGCTCCAGCATTCCCGTGGTCTGTTTCGAGACCTCGGGCCGGACATGGATTTGCTTGGATTTGAAATCCACATCCTCCCAATTCATCCGCGCCACCTCGATGGTCCGCAGGCCCGCGAATGCGCCCAGCAGCACCAGCGCCTTCACATCATCCTGCATCGGTGCTTTGAGCAGTTCCTTCATTTGCGCTGGCGTGAGAATGTTTCGCGCCGGGGTTGCTCGCGGAGACCGCATCCCCTCGACCGGCGACCGCTCGATGAACCTCATCCTCGCGGCCCACCGAAAAAACATCCGAGCATAACGAAACCACATCGCCCGGGTGGTCGGTGAATCCGAGGTCTGGTTAAGCCACCGAGTCAGCGCCACCGGCTCGATGGCGGACAACGGCCCGGACCATTTCGAGTTCAGTTCCCGGCACAGCATCTCGACCTTCGCGAAATGCGATTTGGATTTCGTCGCGTTCTCCGCCGCGAACATCCTGGTTGCCGCAGCCACGGAAATGCCGCCCTCATCTTTGAGTCCTCGCGTTCCCTTGTCTCGGATGACTTCGACCATGCGCTCGCCTTCCTCGTATGCCTCCGCCTCGGTCGGAAAAAAACGGCGAATTTTTTCTCCAGCGAACGAAGATTTGATCTCCAGCTTCCACGGTGACCGGGGCCGCGAGGGGTAGGGGCGAACGATGTAGTGTTGGTTCATATTGGTGCTTGTTGTCCATGTTGTCCAAAAACTGCACTTGGACACCAACAACACTCAACGAGAACCAACGGAAATCAACAACAAAGAAAGCCCCGCAGAGGCAGTCTAGAAAAGGCTCCAGAGGCTTTACTGGAGTGGCGGAAGGGGAGGGATTTGAACCCTCGGCAGGTTGCCCTGCGTTCGATTTCGAGTCGAGAAACTAGGACTGCCAATTAACGCTTTGCATAAGCGTTGTCCGTTGTTGTCCTAAACGACAGGTCGGATGCGGATGAAATTCCGGGCAATGCTCTTGGAGCGTGTCTTGCGCCACACCCCATCACCAGACTCGGAGTCGCGGTCACCGCGCCCATTTGTATTCCCCTCAAGGGTGACGATCTGGCTACCGCTTTCGGACTCCACGATGCCGACATGGGAGAAATCAAAAACGACGATGTCCCCCGGGCGGGCCATGTCTCGGTCGTGGAGGATCACCGTGGTCTTCGGGCGGGATCGCGCCCATCCGAGGAACCCGTAGGCGAGGGCGGTCTTTGGTCGCCACTCCTCGGGTGTTTTACTTTGCAGGTTGAGCCATGCGGTGACCTCGGGAGTCATTAGCCACTCACGGATGCACCAATCGACAAAAGCCGCGCACCACGGCCATGCAGCGGGAGCGAGATCAGTTGATTCTTGGTAGTCGCGGATACGCTCGCCACGGTTGTTGCCGCCGATTTCGCGGACTCCGACTTCCTTGGCGGCGATTTGGGCGAGGAACTTGGTCATTTGTCCTTGAGGACTTTTGACTCGCCAAATTTAGACCACGCATAGGCGAGATTATCGTTGCCGGGGAGGTCTGGATTGGTGACCGGCATATATTTGACGCTGACGCTGACCTGCACATTGCCGAGTTCGCCTTGCCGGTCGCCGAATGGCGGAACAGGGATCGACACGCATGAGGTCAAAAATGCCAGCGCCAGAAATATCCAGCCCAGCATGACCATCGCGGCGGCGATCCGACCCGGCGTCATTTCTCCTTGCGAAGTAAATTGATCAAGCCGACTGCGGACAATCCGACCGCCAAGATTCCCTCTTGAAGTTGGGGTTCCAGCTTCAAGCCAAGTGCGGTCAAAATTAAGATCGCGCCTCTCCAGCTACTTTGCTCCTGCGCCCGATCCAAAATGTAGGTGAGAATTTTCATAATTGGATGGTATCAGTCAAAACAGGTGCGTCAAATCACTCATCGCTAGTGGCGTTTGAGGCCGCGCCGAAAATGGGTTTGACGATATTGAGCAGGACGGCAGGCATTGCCGCAGCGGGGGCTACTGCCATTGTGCGAGCAATGACGCTCCATTCCTTGAACAAAGCATCCGGGTCGTCAAACGCAAGAATGTCGTCGGCGTTCTTGAGCGCCCGAATACCTGTCTGCGACACGGTGAGAAGCGGGTTTTGGGTTGGCGTGAAAAACCCTGCCCCGGTCAGTTGTGAAAGAACGGAGTCCAGCATTGTTCCGATGAACAGGTAACCTTGCACCGGAGCCAATGCGATTGCCCGCACCCATCCGCCATACGACCAGATATCATCGTCTTCGTCATCGGTGAAAGCGTCACGGTATGATGAAGCAACCACATGGGACAATACGGCCATGAGTTCCACGGCAACGAGTCGGCGAATGTGTGTCCACTTGTCTCCGCGCCCGGTGGCAAGCCCGCGCACGGCATCAGCCATGATCGCCGCTTTTAACCGAGGGTCGGACATGAAAAGGAAAAACGCCTTTGTGAACATATTTCCGCTGTTCTCGACATTGCTCTTTTGACCAAAGCTGACCGGCTGCGCGAACCGGTAGATCGCGGCAGCGGCGGCATCGAGAGCGGTTTCGCGGGCGAGCGATTCCGGCATCCCGGCTTCCAGCGCCTCGTTCAGATTGGCGCGGTAAACAATCGCCGCCGAGTAACTGAATGATGAAACATCCATCCAGTTCATTGGTTTCATCGATAATTCCGTCACATTGGCAGCGGTTCCGGGCCTACCTCCGAAACGCTCAAACATATAGCGAGTCTCGGCGGTCGCTCCTCCGCGAAGGCGGGTTTGCAGGGCATCGCTTTCAAACACGGTCTTGATGTCGTTGATCAATTGATCCGGCGAGGACATCGCGGAGGCGATTTGTTTTGTGTCAAGCGCCAGACCAAAACGAAGAGCGTTGTCCAACTGCATTGCAATCGATTTGAGGTTGAATCCGAGGGAGGCCACGGACTGCCCGCCGATTACAGAACCAATAATATCGGTCACCCATTTTGCTTCCCGTGCTTGGTTGCCGCCACGCTGTTCCATCTGGTCGGCCCATTGCTCTGCGGTTTTTAAAACCCCAGAACCGTGCCTTGCTTTGATTGCATCTCGGACTTCCGGGTTATTAAGAAGAGATCGATATTCCCGCGCCAATTCCGCAAAGTTCACCCAATGCGCTTGCATGAGGATGTGCTGCTGCATGACGCTCAAAGCGTCCTCTGGCGCGATCTTGGCCGAGTGAGACACGCGGGATTTTGCAAACCCCGGAGTCGTGCCGGTGGAAATTGGCGAACCATCAAGACCGATGTCCTTTGTGTCTTTTGCGTTGAGAAACCGAGTCGGCGCGTAGTTCTTCACTTGCGGCATATTCATGCCAAACATCCGCGCATAAACCGGATTCGTGATGCCAAAGCCTTTGCCGTAGAGTTCTTGAGCGTGGGCGATCATGGCTTGCGAGACGGGATCGGAGGTCAGTTCGCGAAGGTCTACGATGCTGTCATCGTTCCACCCCTCACGCCGCATCTTGTCTTGGACATCGGGTTGGTTCCACGACAGGAGAAGTTGGATTGCCTTCCCACGGGTCATCGGTAGGCGGACTTCCTTTCCGGGGTAAACGACTTGCTTGAGCGTGATGTTTTCTTTGCGTGTGTCCGCTGGCAACGCCGCGAGTTCGTCGGAGAGATTACGGACATCGGTATCAGTCAAATCGCTGCGGTCAATTTCGCCGCGCACAATCTTCTCGGCCTGCTCGATGGTGAGTTTGTTGTTTTTGACCTTGCGCCCGTCGAGGTATCGCACGGCGCTTGGAACCTCGGTCTTTAGCATCTCCATCGCTTTGCCGGTGGTCGTGCCTGCCGCTTTGGCCCCTTCGCGCAGCGCATTCAAAATGCTTTCGCGTTGGTCAATCTCGGCTTTTTGAGCGGCGACATCCGCCTTGCGAAGACGGGTTGAAAAATCAGCGGCGACATCCGACGGGAAAAGGGCCATGACGAATTGCTCAAAATTCGCGTGGTCGAGTAGCGCGGAGTTGGCCCAATCGGACACACGATCCATGAAGGTCTTGTCCTTGAAGCGATCCACGGCGGTCGCGCCTCCGATGAATTCCACGGTCTTCTTGGCGCGTTCCCGGTTCTCGGCGATGCGGGCTTCCTCTTTAATACGCCACGCCTCGCGGCCCATCTGGAGTTGGTCTTTGAACCACCCGTAGGCTTGCGCGAGCGTCTCGGAGTTCCGGTTCTTGAGGTCACCAAATTGGTTGAGGATTCCCCATTCCTCCACCATGTCGGCGGAGTTCTCGGAGGTCGCCATTGTTTGCTCCAGTTGGAGCATCCGTTCTGCCGTGGCATCCTCGTCCATGAGCGTGGCGCGTTGCACCATGTCGGCGAGCTTTTGGGTTTCCGCACCCAGCGTGGATTTGCGGACATTATTGTCACCGGCTTTCGGGCGGGATTTTTTGACGAGATCGAGAATCGCGCTGCGGTATTCGCGGGCGACGACCTTTTCAAATTCGGTGTCGATCTTCTTGATGCGGTCCCGGAAGAAGTCGGCGAGGGCTTTGTCGGCTCGCTTGCTGGCGAGGTTTTCCTTGGCCGTGTAGCCGGGAGGTAGCGAAACCTGTTTGCCTGCTTGGCCGATGTTTTGGCCTTCCTTCATCCATGCGCTGATGATCGCGCCGTCCATGTTTTTGGCTTCGGAGACTTTCACTCCGTCTTTGAAGACATCCATCGGAGCGATGTTGGCGAGGACGGTGTAGCCGCCCACGCGCCCACGCACTTCGGGCGGGAGGACTTGAAGGATCGCGTCGAGTTCACCGAATCCTTGCAGGAGTTGGTTGCGGCGGATTTGCGAGTCGTCGGAGCCGGTGTCGGCCATCGCGGCGAGTTCGTCGGAATTCCAAGCCATGAGCTTGGAGAATTTCTGCTTGGCCCGCTCGTAGACTTTGAGCCGCTCGTCCGGGCCTCGGTTCATGCCGCCGAGGGCGCGGTTCACCCGGTCGATCTCCGACTGGCTGGCGATGGAGTAGCTGGTTAGTCCTGCGCCATCCGCTGGCATGAACTGCAAGCCAGTTGCTCTAGGTTTTGCACTGGTTCCAGATTTTTCTTGAATGTATTTATATGCTTCTTTTAAAGCATTACCAACTTCTTCTGGATTCCATTGTTTTGATACAAAAAAAGATCGATCTGGTAATCCCATATCGGATCGGGTTGCCCCGTGATCACGAATAGAAATTTTTTGCTTGTCTCCATTAAAGTCAAGAAATGTTAAATACCAAGAACCCCATTTACTTTTAGACCAATCATTTTTAACAGGAGCAAGATTTGGAAATGCCTCAAAAATTTGATTTGAAAATTCTTGAGCATCAGAATCACTTCCAAATACAGATGAGGGGCCTTTTTCATTTAAAGAATTTTTAATTATTTTGAATGCATGATCTTTTGCTTCTTCAATAGAATTAAAACCTTTTGCATCTTCTCCGAAATACCACTTATTATCTGATCCCTGCATTACAGCATCTAAAGGAAGAAATTTTTCTAAATATTTATCTGCTGTAGGTAAAGTTAATTTTGGATAATATAGTTCATCCCCTTCATCATTTAATCGTTCTTCATCTAATTCCCAATCGATAGAGATTTCATTTCGATCTTTTCTGCGTTTTTCAAGTTTTGATTTTGCAATAGAAGTTGCATTATCAATTTCAGCGAGGTAGTCGGTGTCCTGCTTTTTCCCAATGCTGTAGTTGGTATCAGTCGAAACAGGTTGTTGTTCAGCAATCAACGCATTTATGTGGTTGCCTTTTGCATTGATGGATCGAACGACAGCGGGAATGCTATTCATGCCAAGTTGCTTGGCAGCGGCAAGCCGATGATGCCCGTCACTTAACATGAGCGTGCCGTCAGCAAACAAGCTAACCTCAATAGGTTTCTCAAAACTCATGTTTGCAGCCACATCTGGCGACACTTTTGCAACTTCATACATATCCCGGCGGGATACTTTGTTCGGGTTTACACTCGAAATCTCTGGAACAATTTGGTTGTATTTTTCTTCGTTAGAATAGTTTTGCCCAATGCTGTAATTGATATTCGCCGATGTCGGGTCGAAGGTGCCACGGTTGCCGGTGGCTGATTTGACCTGCGTCTCGTTGAAGGGAATCCAGACTTGGTGTTGGACTCCTCCGTGTTTACCCCCGGTGTCTTTGATGCCATCGTAACCGAAGGATGACAGAGTTTCGGTGACCCAATCGGGGATGCGAGTCCACGCATAGGTCGTTCCTTTCGCTATGTCCTCTTTCAGCGCGGCCATCCAATCGTTCCCGCTGATGGTGTTTTTATCCCATGCGTCCGGGTTGCCTCCTGCGGATTGCTTGGCCCGCTTGCGCTTGCCTGCTTGTTCCAAGGCTGAGACGACATCGCCCGGGATGCTTGCTGTATCGAGCGGGTTTTTGATCGAAAGATAGACCGGGTAGACTGCCGAGCGGGCGGCGTTGGGATCGTCAAGCGTGGCTCCTTTCACGCCTGCCGCTTGCAGGACTTCCAAAAACCTTTCCTCTTGGTTGAAAAGCGATCCGCTGGATAGCCACATCTCAACCAAGGCCCGGAGACCGTTCCCGCGAGCTTGGCGCAATTCGTAGTCGATGCTGTCTCGGGACATGATGCTCTGCGAATCCGCGACAATCGGGCCTTCGCCAGCATCCCAATCGGAATAGCCAATCGTGTAGATGCGTTCGTTTACCGCAGCCCGCTCCTCGGGAGAAAGGTTCCACCATGCGCGGTCGATAGCGACCGGCGAGCGCATCCCCTTGCCCTTCCATTTGAACCACCCAGCATAGTCAGATGGCATTTCGACCGAGGTGTCCATTTTCCCGGTCGCATAGGATGAGCCGACCGCTGGATCGCTCGTAAAATAAGCCATCGGTCCAGAGGTGGCGCGAGATTTGCGGAAACGGTCTCCTACGCGATCCGGCCTTTGAGTGCCGTGGTAAACCACCATCGGCTTGCCATCGGAATCAACCACCTTGGATTCTCCGAACCATCCTTTGAACTGCGGTGTCCCAATACTGTAGTTGGTCGCGCCAGTGGATGGCGCGGGACGGCTAAAATCTAATTCTGGGTCATTGTATATTTCAGCAATTTTTTTCCAAAGCACGCCATCTGCTATTGCTGCTGCCATTTGTGATTCAGCAGTCTTTGAGTCTTGGCGGCTAAATTGCTGTGAGTGATAGTCTCTTGTTTCAATCGAAATATCGTTGCTTGGTCCCGATTTTTCAGCGTGGTCTGCAAATCTGACGCGAAGATTTAGAGTTCCATCTTCGTAGTCGCCTATATTTTTTGAATCAAATGTCTCCGCAAGTTCCGGTTTGATATCAAGATTGACGCTAAAATATCGCGATGACGATTTAGAAGACCAACCGATTGGCTTAACTTCAGCAGATGTGAAAAATTTAGATTTTTTGAAATCAAAGGTTCCACGGAATGAATCGATTGTGGATTCTACCCACTTCCCGTATTCGGCAGCTTGGGTTTCCTCTCTTAAAATCGAATCTATTTTTTCTTTTGCGTCTGCGGGATTTGAAAACCTGTATTCGTCTTGGCTGTCGGATTCTAATGCCTCGGAATAGAAAACAGAATATTTTGATTCTCCTGTTGCTGAATCACTATCTTCATCCCATGGCGTTTCTTTGTATAAAGAAATGCTTCCCCCTTCTGAATTGATGTTCCAATAAGTTTTTTTGACATCACTTTCGACAAACTCTTCAGATGGGCGTCCAAATGATTCCTCCGCGTTTTGACCGCCACGCGAAGGTTGCCCAGATTGTTCGGCGGCCCGTTGATCTTCGGGCATGGAACCGATGCTGTAGTTAAGCTGCCCGGATGTCAATTCGCCGCCGACCCGCTCCCGGGTGGTGTCCACCATCGTCTGCTGGTTGAGGCCCACGGATTCGGCGAGGAAGGATTCAAAGTTGGAGTCGATCTTGCCGGTGGCGAAGGCGTCCTTGAGCTTGATGGCGCGGGCCATGGTCTCTTTGAAGACTTGGAGCATGCGCTTGATGTAGTCCACGAAGGAGGCCGGAAGGGAGGTCTCCTCGATGCGGCCTGCGGCGTAGTCCATGCCGACCTTGGCGATGTTCTCGATGATGTCGGTCTCGGTCTCGGTGGCGTAGGTTTGTCCTGTGGCCTCACTGGTTTGGTTGAGCCACCCGCGAAGGGAATCCAGATCGGTGCGGCCCTCGGCGAGTGCCTTGCGGACGAAGACATGGTTGATCTCCTCAAAGGCATCCTCCGGGCGGGAATTCTCGCGGAGCTTGATGACGCCACGGAAGACGCCTTCGGCGGTCGTCTCGACATTGGCCTCGCCGAGGATGTTGTAGGTGGTGAGGTCGGAACCTTCGGGGATGCTGGCGAACCGGATGCGCTCGTTGAGATTGGCGATGCCTTTGGAATCACCGGCCTCTGTCAGCCGGTCGAGTTCTTGCTGGACGGTGCGGGGCGCTTCGATGGTGGCAACATTGGCAGGGTCTTGGGCGCGGAAGTAATCCACCATGTCGGCGACGGCATTGCGCTCGTTGATGAGTTGCGCCTCGTTGTGCTGACGCACGGCCTCCAGCGCGGCCTGCTCGCTCTTGGTGCGGAGGAGTTCCCGGCCATCGGGTGAGGTGACGACGATGTCCTCGGACCCATCGGGTGCGGTGACTCGCTCTATGCGGGCGTCGAGTTCTCCGGGGGTGCGGGCTTTTTCAATGGTGTTGAGGACTTCCTGCTCGCCAGCCTTGATGTTTTCCGATGTTCGCTTTTCCCATTCCATCTGGATGCGGGCATCGTATTCCTCGGGATTCTCCGCTCGCTGGATGAAGGTGACTTGATCCTTTCCAAATCCTGCCATGCGGAGCTTGGTGGCATTGAGTTCGGCGGAGGGGTTTTTGATGTCGCGGTAGGTGGCGACTCCACCGCCGATGAGGGCGAGCGGGAGGGTGGCGAAGAAGGTTTCGGCCCGCTGGCCTCCCCATTCGTTCAGAAGTTTTCCAAAATCCTTGTCGGGCATGTCCTCGCGGAGTGCGGCGACGGCGGTCTCCAGCACGGGGGCGATGAGGTCTTGAGCGCCTTCCTGCAAGTTCTGCTCCACGACATTGGCTCCGATCTTGACGGTGCGGCGGACGCCATTGCTGGCGATGCGGTCGAGGTAGCGTCCAAACATGGGGAGCCGCCCGGAGAGGCTGCTCAACTGGACCCGGTCGATGGCGGCATTGGCCGCGCCTTCCACCAAGGCGAGACCTTGGGCGAACTGCGGGTTGATTTCCGGGTTCTCCAGCATGATGCGGTCGTATTCGGTCGCTTGGTAAGCGAGGACGCCGAGGTAGGGGTTGACGGCGGTCGCGCCCATGAGCGGGATGCTGCCAGACAAACCGTAGGCTCCGCGCTCGGCGGTTCCCCAAAAGGATTTCTCCTCCAGCACGGGGCGGATGGGATCGACGCCGGTCTTGGCGACATTGCGAAGTTCACGCACGACCTTGAAGGACTCCATGGCATTTGTGGCGTAGGAGGTAAATTGATCAGCCTCTTCGGGTGTGGCTTCGCGGTAGCCGTCTTGAGGGGTGGCAAACATTCCGACCGTGGGAGCTTGGCCGAGGACTTGGGCTTTTGGCGTTTGCTCGGCGACGGTCGCCTTGGTGATGTCTCCATTTTGAGGCACCAAAACTTTTTGCCCGCTTTTTACTTTTTGCAGCACATCGTTGACGCCTGCTTCTTGAATCTGGAGCGTTCCCTGCGGGACGAAGTCGAACCCACGGGTGAAGGCTTGCCCCATGTTGATGGCAAACTGCTCGATCCCGGCGCGGTCGATCTGACCGGCTTGCGCGGCGAGGGTCACATATTTGTAGATTTTCTGGCGGTCTTCGGGGGGAGCGCCGACAAAGTCGTTGGCGAGGCTTTGCATGTCCTCGTCGGTGGCGTTGCCTTGGGTGAACGAGGTGAGCGTGGAGAGCGCCTTGGACGCCTGCGGACGAACGGTGTCGAGGTCGTTGATCGTGTCGTAGTAGAG
>Ga0315907_10003498_pt1 | contig 18496 bp, 15 predicted proteins | sample LakEriMetagenome_3_FD_203525 | JGI IMG/M metagenome (GOLD analysis project Ga0315907, IMG submission 203525) | Freshwater fungal communities from buoy surface, Lake Erie, Ohio, United States - Buoy 12 MA123 | ecosystem: Environmental > Aquatic > Freshwater > Lake > Lake biofilm | place: USA... | reverse complement strand
CAGGAAGTTTTTTATAGAAATATTCTTGAAGAAGAATTTTTCCGAAATAGCTTCCGCTTGCTTCATCTCCTAGGATGTAAGCAAGGGAAGGGATTTCTTCATAAACTTCTTTACCATCAAAGAAACATGAATTACTGCCAGTACCTAAGATGCAAGCAATACAAGGTTCACCATCATAGGTGCTCATTGCAGAGCCAACCAGGTCGTGATCAACAAGGATATCGGCATTCTTGAATACGCGCGTCAAACCATTCTTCATAATGGTGCACATTTCAATTGTAGAACTGCCTGCGCCATAGAAAAAGATCTGGCTCACTTCGTTTGCATGTGCTGCAAAATCAGCATTCGCAAGAATCGCATTTTCAATGGTATCCTCGTCATGGAAATACGGGTTTAGTCCCATTGTCTGGAAGTCACCAATTCTATTTCCTTTTTCGTCAATCAGGGCCCAATCGCATTTAGTGGAACCGCTGTCAGCAATTAATATCATATGATGATAATTTATTTTTTACAATTTACCTACTAGATCGCATACTCTTTCAGAGTATCCAGCTTCGTTATCATACCAGCCCATCACTTTTACCAAATTACCATTTGTAGAAGTAAGAGCAGCGTCGAAAATACAAGAGTGTTTGTTTCCTACCACATCGATAGATACAATTGGGTCTGTGCAATATTCGATAATTCCTTTCATAGCTCCTTCAGAAGCTTCTTTGATTGCAGCATTTATTTCCTCTTTAGTAACATCTCTAGAAAGCACAGCTACTAAGTCAGTCAGCGAACCATCTGGTGTTGGTACACGCACTGCAACACCGTCTAATTTACCTTTCAAAGTTGGTAGAACCTCACCAACTGCTTTAGCAGCACCAGTAGAGGTTGGCACCATGCTCAAAGCCGCAGCGCGAGCTCTTCTCAAATCCTTGTGAGGAGCATCTTGCAAACGTTGGTCAGCAGTGTACGCGTGAACAGTGGTAATATAACCTTTCTCGATACCGAATTTATCGTGAAGCACCTTAGCCATTGGAGCCAAACAGTTGGTAGTACATGATGCGTTAGAAATGATTGTATCAGTTTCTAAAAGTTCGCTATCATTTACACCGAGTACGATTGTTTTCACACCACCTGTTGCAGGAGCGCTAATTACAACCTTCTTTGCCCCAGCAGTGATGTGCTTTGCAGCACCTTCTTTATCAGTAAAAATACCTGTAGATTCTATCACTACATCAATACCAAGATCTTTCCAAGGAAGAGTCGCTGGATCTTTTTGAGCATAGATTTTAATTTCAACTCCGTTTACGACTAGAGCATCACCTTTTGCTTCAACAGACAACCCGAATTTACCATGCACGCTATCATATTTCAATAGATGTGCTAGTGTAGGAACGTCTGTCAAGTCATTAATAGCAACTACTTGAACATCCTTGTTTTGAATCAAACTTCGGAAGCAAACTCTTCCGATACGACCAAAACCATTAATTGCAACTTTCTTCATTTTTTTCTTGTAATAAGTTAATTAAATGGAGAGAATGCGGGCGATGCGGAGTTCATCACGATTTGGAATATTCGCTCTCGTGATTGATTCTTCTAGTGAAGTGTAGGATTCACGATCATTAATGATCCCTACCATCACATCCTTTCTGCCCTGAAGCAACCCCTCAACCGCAGCCACACCCATTCTACTCGCTAAAACACGGTCGTAGCAACTCGGCGCTCCGCCTCGTTGTAAGTGACCTAGAACAGAAACACGTGTTTCATATTCAACATAGTTTTCTGAAACTTTCTTAGCGATTTCATAAGCGCCACCACTCTTGGAGCCTTCTGCAACGATAACAATACTTGAAGTTTTACCGCTCTCTTCGGTGCTCTTCAATGTCTCGACAAGTTCATCAACACTCATTTCATCTTCAGGAAGAATGATAGCGATTGCTCCAGTTGCAATACCGGCCTTTAAGGCGATAAAACCACTGTGACGCCCCATTACTTCAACGAAGAAAAGACGATTGTGAGAAGTTGCTGTGTCGCGTATTTTATCGACAGCATCTACTACTGTATTGGTAGCTGTATCAAATCCAATACAGTGATCAGTTCCATAGAGATCATTATCTATGGAACCCGGAATTCCGATTACTGGAATTCCGAATTCTTTTTGGAAAATATGTGCCCCGGTAAATGTACCATTACCACCAATTGTGATAAGAGCATCTACTCCATTCTTCTTTAAATTTTCGAAAGCTTTTTTGCGACCTTCATCGGTCATGAATTCTTTACTTCTTGAGCTTTTTAAAATGGTGCCTCCACGTCCGAGAATTTTGGCAACCGAACGTTCGTTCAGTCTTTTGAAATCACCATCAATCATTCCTTGATATCCTTGGAAAATTCCTTCACACTCAACATTGTGGTAAACGCATGCGCGAACCACTGCGCGTAGAGCAGCGTTCATTCCTGGAGCATCTCCTCCGCTCGTGAGGACTCCGATTCTTTTAATCGCTTGTGGCATCTGTTTGATATTTTAAAAAGTTCTCTGTTTTAATCAAAGATAACTCAGAGGGGACGAACTTAGTGTATTTTTTACACTTAGCAAAATTTCCACTCTCATAATTTAATTTTCTCCGTTAGAGACTGCAATTTATCGTGATAGTGTTCATTATCTTTGGTGTCCCATTTACACTTACTAACAAATGACAACTACAAAAGCGGCTGAATCAACTCCCATGGACGTGTCTGTGGACTGTGTTGTATTTGGGTTCGACGATCAGAAACTTAAGATTTTGTTGATTGAGCAAAAGCAGCCGTCAGATGGAGCGACGATTAAGCTTCAGAAAGCCTTACCTGGTGACCTATTGAAGGATGATGAAAGTCTTGATGACGCTGCGCGCCGTGTTTTGCATGAACTGACAACACTCGAAGGGATTTATTTGAAGCAATTCCAGGCCTTCGGAGACCCTAATCGTGTTCGTGGACTCAAAGACCAAGAGTGGCTTCGAAGTTTCAGAAATCACCCCGAAAGACGCGTTTTAACGGTAGGTTATTATTCTTTAGTAAAAATGGATGAGTTCAATCCAAAAGCTGCTTCCTTCGCTGGAAAAGCTCAATGGATTGATGTCTATAAAGTACCCCTTCTTGCATTTGACCACAATGATATCATCGATCAAGCATTAAAAATGTTGAGACATGAACTCATTGCAGATCATATCGGATTTGAGCTTTTACCAGATAAGTTTACACTTTCTCAATTGCAACGACTGCATGAGATTATTTTGGATAAAAAATTAGATAAAAGAAACTTCAGAAAGAACATTCTGAAAAATGATCGCGTGAAAGCATTGAATGAAAAACAACAGGGCGTGCTTCATAAGCCCGCCCAGTTGTTCAAATTTAATCGTGAGGAAGAGAGTAATTAAATTACTCTTTTGTTCCACTGATGAGTATCTTCTTGTAATCCTCTTTTCAATTGATCGAGGTATTCAGAAATTTTCGGAGCAAATTCCCATTCGGTATATGGGCGCAATGTGAAGTCACTGCCATCATAATTAATAACACGAATTGGAGCAATCGTTGCAGCTGTGCCCGCACCAAATGCCTCATCTAGCTCATTATTTTTGATCGCTTCTATTACTTCGACCACACTTACTTTTCTTTCTTCAACCGTATATCCCCAGTCCTTCGCGATTTGTAGCACACTTTCGCGAGTTACACCATCCAGAATAGAGTCTGAAACTGCAGGCGTGAATAGAGTATTCCCTTTTCTGAAAATAACATTCATTGTACCGCTTTCTTCAATGAACTCATGTGAAGAAGAATCAGTCCATAGCAACTGATTATAACCATCTTGCTGAGCTTGGGCTGAAGCCATCAGTGCAGCTCCGTAGTTTCCCGCAGCCTTAGCATTGCCGGCACCTCCACGTGCTGCGCGAGTATATTCACGCTCCACTTTTACCTTCACTTCTCCTGTATAGTATTTACCTACTGGACAAGTAAACATAACAAACATATATGATTGGCTAGGACGAACACCTACATACTCATCGATAGCAAACATGTGCGGTCGAATGTATAAAGCCTGCCCAGCACCATTTGGCACCCATTCTTGATCCAACTCTACGAGTTGCTGAATCGCTTCTACGAATGATTCTACCGGATACTCCGGCATACTCAAACGCTTAGCACTTTTATTTAAACGAGCCGCGTTTCTTTCAGGACGAAAGACACGAATTTCACCTTTATCATTTCTGAATGCTTTGAGTCCTTCGAAAATCGCCTGACCGTAGTGCAGGGCGCTAATCGCCGGGCTGAATGCAATAGTGCCATAAGGTTTGATCTCAGGTTTTTGCCAAGCTCCATCACGGTATTCCACCACAAACATGTGATCACTGAATACGGTTCCAAAGCCTAAATTATCCCAATCAACTTGGGGAATGCGGCTTTCCTTTACCTTATGGACTTCAATCTGGTTTGTTGTTGCTATCATTAAGCAATGGTTTATGATTGATAATCCCTTATAGCAGTTTATCTCAATATAGTTTCACTGCACAGGACAAATGTAGAATTTACAAATGGTTTGGAAGAATTTAGAGTGTGAAAAAAACCAATTAATTTCTAACTAACCATTTACTGGACTGAATAGAAACTTATTAGGGCTCACTAGTTGGGACTTTACAGCATACATGACAATTGCTGCTGTGTTATTAACCCCAAGCTTTTGCATGATATTCTTGCGATGAGTGTTTACAGTGTGTGGACTCAAGAAAAGCTTCTCCGCTATTTCCACATTGGTATATCCTTCAGCAATAAGCTTGATCACCTCTAACTCTCTGTCGCTTATTACGACCGGTTCACAGCTCAATTCAACAATATCAAGATCATTCACATCAATAGCTTCTCTTCGAATGGCTTCGAGAATCTGGCCACAGAAAAAACGACCTCCCTTTGCTGTTTCACGAATACTGTCCACAATCTCGTGAACATCGCAGTCTTTTTTGATGTAAGAGGTTACTCCTGCTCTAAGTGCATTCACGATGGTAATGCCCGTCTGCTCGCCCGTAATTGCCACAAACTTCACTCGTGAACTAAGTCGTTGTGCTTTAGTAAGTGCATCAATGCTAAAGTCTCGAGCCGCAAAGTCGATAAGAACTACTTCTGGATCAAAGTTCTTGATCATCTCAAGCATTTGCTCTTCGTTACTTGCTTCTCCTAATATTTGGAAATCATCATAATTACGAAGCACAGCGTTCAATCCTGAACGAATGAGCATATTACTATCGGCAATGATGACTTTGAACATGGTACAAATATCTTATGTAAATTCTTTCTAAATAACACTTGAGGGATATTATTTTGTTCACTCAGAAACAGTGTTATTAACATATAAACTTAAGATGCTGAAAATCACATTCTTTCAACCATTGAAATACCTAATAGTCCCATTCCCTGCTCCACAACGCGGCCTACTTTTGACGAAAGCGTGACACGAAAAGATCTCAAACCTTCATTTTCCTCTCTCAAAATCGGATAGTCATGATAGAACGAGTTGAATTCTTTCACAAGTTCATAGGTGTAATTTGCGATCAAACTAGGATTGTATTCTCTAGCAGCATCATTCAACACATTCGGGAAATCATAGATTTTTTGAATGAGCGTCAACTCTAGTTTAGAAAGAATTGATGGATCAATGTCAGCCAACTTAAGTTCACCAAAATTTTCTTGAAATTTTCTTGAAATAGCCTTTGTTCTGACGTAAGTATATTGAATGAAAGGACCAGTATTTCCAGCGAAGTCAATGCTTTCTTTTGGATTAAAGAGCATATTTTTTGTTGGATCGACTTTCAAGAGGAAGTACTTGAGAGCTGACATTCCGATATTATGATAAACGTCTCCTTTCTCTTCTGCAGATAATCCTTCCAGTTTACCCTGTTCCTCTGCAACCTCTTGCGCAACATTCTTCATTTCCGCCATGATATCGTCAGCGTCAACTACCGTCCCCTCTCGGCTTTTCATTTTTCCTTCTGGAAGTTCTACCATTCCATAGCTAAGATGATAGCAGTTCTCACCTTGCTCGAATCCGAGTTTTTTGAGTACCTTGAATAACACCTTGAAATGATACTCCTGCTCATTACCGACAGTATAGATTTGATAAGCGGTATCAGGAAAATCTCTAAAACGCAAGATTGCAGTTCCGATATCCTGAGTGATATACATTGCCGTTCCATCCTTACGCAGAAGCGCTTTTTGATCAAGACCTTGGTCTGTTAGATCTACCCAAATGCTTCCGTCTTCTTTTTGAAAAAAGTGTCCATTTGCAAGACCATTTCTTACTTCATCGCGACCTAATAAGTAGGTGTCACTTTCATAATACAATTTATCAAAGTCCACTCCCATAGTTTGGTAAGTAGCGTCAAAGCCTTTATAAACCCAGGCATTCATCGTTTCCCAAAGCTTATATACTTCCGGGTTTTTGGCTTCCCACTGACGAAGCATTTCTTGTGCTTCCATCATGATTGGTGCTTTTTGTGCGGCTTCTTCTTCAGTTGCGCCGTTTGCGATTAACTCCTTCTGCTCTTCCTTATATTTTTTATCGAAAATGACATAGTATTTTCCAACTAGCTTATCCCCTTTCAGTCCTGAAGATTCTGGTGTTTCGCCATTTCCAAATTTCTGCCATGCTACCATGCTTTTGCAAATGTGAATACCACGATCGTTGATGATTTGAACCTTTGTAACCGAATGACCGTTCGCTTTTAGAATTTCACTTACAGAATATCCTAAAAAGATATTTCTAAGGTGACCAAGGTGCAATGGTTTGTTGGTGTTTGGAGAGGCGTACTCCACCATCACACGAGGCTTTGAATCGGCAGGTTGAAAACCAAAATTGGAATTGCCATTAGCCTCTTTGAAGAAATTTAACCAATAGTCATTTGATATAGATAAATTCAAAAAACCTTTTACCACATTGAATGCAGCCACTTCATCTACATGTTCCTTAAGATAGTTTCCGATGGCCTCACCAGTTTGCTCAGGCCCCATCTTAGAAATCTTCACGAACGGGAATACCACCAATGTCACATCACCTTCAAACTCCTTTCGTGTTTTTTGAAATTGAATCATTGAAGGACTTATGTCTTGTTGGAACAATGCCGATATGGCGTTGTTTAAGGCATTGGTAAGGATTTGATGAATTGACATTTCGTTAAATAATAGCTATATTTTGGAGTGCAAACTTAACCCAATACCTTTGCATAATGATACAAGAAATTGTGAAAGAGAAATTAGACACCATTAGAGAAGCCATTGAGGACATCAAAAATGGCAAAGTGGTGATAGTTGTTGACGATGAAGACCGTGAAAATGAAGGTGATTTTATTACAGCGGCGCGCAATGTAACACCTGAGGTGATCAACTTCATGAGTAAGCATGGTCGGGGCTTGATATGTGCATCACTCACCGAAGAGCGTTGTCAGGAATTGGATTTAGACCTCATGGTGACACGCAATACCGATCCGAATAAAACCGCTTTTACCATATCCGTCGATCTACTAGGTCATGGCTGCACTACTGGTATAAGCGCGCATGATAGAGCCAAGACGGTCCAGGCCTTAATCAATCCAAGCACTCAACCAAGCGATTTGGGACGCCCGGGGCATATTTTCCCTTTGATTGCAAAGAAAGGTGGTGTATTGCGCCGAACAGGCCATACAGAAGCTACCAGTGATTTGGCGCGTCTTGCAGGATTTGAACCAGCGGGCGTACTTGTTGAAATAATGAACGACGATGGAACGATGGCACGTCTTCCTCAATTAAAGGATATAGCTGCTAAGTTTGATTTGAAGATCGTGTCAATAAAGGATTTGATTGCCTATCGCTTGGAAACTGAAACATTGGTTGAGAAGTTAGACCAAATTCCATTTAAAACAAGATATGGCAATTTCGAATTGGTTGCTTTTCGTGAGTTAATTGAAGATAAAGAGCACGTTGCATTCGTTAAAGGAACTTGGACGGAGGATGATATCATTCCTGTGCGAGTGCACAGTTGCAATTTCCTCAGTGATATTTTTGGGTCGCTTGAATTTGGAAAAGACGACCAGCTTCATAAGGCAATGCAATTGATTGAAAAAGATGGAAAGGGCGTGATTGTTTACATGAATCATCTTCAAAAAGATCACAGTTTACTTGATGAGTTTGCAGAGATTCGTAAGTTACAATCAACCGAACAAGGCACTGCAACGGCTTCTATGGATGCACGCGATTATGGAATTGGTGCTCAGATATTGAGAGATCTTGGAGTAAGAAGAATGCGTCTATTGACTAATAATCCAACAAAGAGAACTGGATTGATTGGTTACAACCTGGAGATTGTGGAAAATCAGACATTGAATGATTGATCAGATATGACAAATGAAAAAAGCCGCTAAAAGCGGCTTTTTTTATATCGTACATTCTAAGAATATTACTTAGAGAATTTTGCGTAACGAGTTTTGAACTTATCGATACGACCTGCAGTATCCACAAGGGTTACTTTACCAGTGAAGAATGGGTGTGAAGTGTGTGAGATCTCCATTTTGATCAATGGGTATTCGTTACCATCTTCCCAAACGATAGTTTCTTTGCTGTTTGTAGTTGATTTGCTAAGGAATGAATATTCATTTGACATGTCCTTAAAAACAACCAATCTATAGTTTTCTGGGTGAATTCCTTGTTTCATCGTATCGTATATTTTTCTAACGGGCGGCAAATATATGACGAGAAATTCATTTTTACAAGAAAAATCGAAAATATTCAGTACATCTCTGAATGTTAAAAATCAATCGATTAGATCGCAAATAAAAGAAAAATCCCGGATCGTTACCCAGGATTTTTCAGACTAAATTACCTAAACAAATTCTATATTAATTAACCAAAATTACTACTATGAATACCGTTGTATTCCTAGGTAGTACGTGCGATATTTCATTTTACTGGTACCACTGTTCCTTTGTGATAAGCAAAGCTTCTTGCACCGTGATACGCTCTCCATTATTGTATGCCGTTACAAACGGACCAGGTAGTGATGAATAATTCTGCTTCAATCTTTCTCTTTCATCCCTAGCTTGTTTGTACTCGTTGTACTTACCAGTGGTGTATTTCACCCATCCTTCGTGGTTTTCAATATTAAAATCTCCAGCGTAGCCATGCACCTGCTTGAAGTAAGTTTTATTAACAACACGATGTGCAGCCAAAATTTGCACTTTGTAATTCACTCCAGTATCCGCTGAAGGCACTGATGTTACTGCCTTTTCGTTGTTTCTGACCGTCTTATTCTCAGTCTTTGGAGTTGTGTTATTTGCAGCAGTATCCTCTGTTTTTGGTTTCACTTCCTCTACTTTCACTTCTTCCTTAACAACAGGTTTTACTTCAGATTTAGTGTTATTGCTTGCATTACTCGGTGTTTCTGCTGTTGTTTTTGGTTCTGTAACCTGAGTAACTGCGGGCTGAGAAGATATCGTACCAGTAGCTGGCACGATAGCAACTTCTTTTGGATTGTTATTCTCAACGAATGAAAGTTTACCTGAAATAACAGGCAAGGATGACATCGGAGAAAGACTGGTCAATTTATAGCTTACTTGAATGACAGGCGACACAGGCATTTCAAACCATACAAACTTGATAGCGTTCTTGTCGGCAGTAACAGTTGCTCCGGCATCTTGAATCTTTTCTGTCTTTAATGTTTCTGGAGCTACATCAACAATTTTCGCAAAACCAGCTATGTTACTATTTAATATTTTCAAGTCCACTCTGAATTCAGTGTCAGAAATGCGAGTGATTGATCTCTCACAAACGAAATCTGTAGAAAGGTTAGTTGATGCAGTTTCTGCGGCAGCTGAAGGGGATTCGGCTTGAGTATTTTCAGTTTCTTGATTGGTATCGGCAACAGGCTCTGCTGTTGTTTCAGCCGCTGGTACCTCTGAGGCCGGAGTAGATGCTGTTGCATCCTGAGAGACAAAAATTTGTTGAGTTGGAATAGTGTAGTCGACTCTTTGATTATCGTTTATGTATGAGAAAATTCCTTTTGCCTCATACTTGCCTGAGAAATTTGCGTCACACTCTAAATAATATGTCACTTTGAAAGTTTCTTCTGTTGGAAGTGTCATCCAAACGAATCTGACCTTTTTATCACTGAAAGTAAATGACGCGCCTTTTGTTTCGTTTGGAGTTGCGATGAAACCTTCCGGAAGAACGATTTCCATCTTTGCAAAACCTTGGATTTGATTTTTATTGATGGTCACCTCTACCAATGTTTTTTGCCCAGGAGGCATTGAATTCGGAGCAATGTTCTCAATGCTTATATCGTTAGCCGACAAGACATGTAGAAAGAACAGACCGATAAAATTGATAAGCGCGATAGAAAATTTTATCATGGTTAATGTAAGGTTATTCCAAACTTCAAAAGCGTGACTCAAAATTGGGATAACCGAAGGAGCGTTCGGTGAATAAAATTTGTAATTGCGAACACTGAAATGTGAATTGTTCGAAATCAAACTTTCGCACCTTTGTGAGATGAATTGGAATATTCAAATCAAAAGTTTTCTGACCTACCTCCGATTGGAAAAGTCGTTGGCCAAGAATTCTATTGAAGCATATGAAAGAGATGTTCGAAAGCTTGCTTCATTCTGTGAAGGATTGAATCCAATACAACTTCCGAAACAAGTTGACGCAAATACTATCAGACTTTTTATCAAGACAATAACAGAGATTGGTTTAAGTGCTACTTCACAAGCACGCATACTTTCTGGACTAAAGGCATTTTTCAATTTTCTTTTTCTAGAAAAAGAAATAATAGTTGACCCAACAGAGTTTATCGACTCTCCACGTCTTGGTCGCAAGCTTCCAGATGTATTGAGTATTGAAGAGATGAATAAAATTTTGGAAGGCATTGATTTGAGCAGAAAAGAGGGTCATCGCAATAGAGCTATGCTTGAAGTAATGTACAGTTGTGGTCTTCGCGTCAGTGAATTAACTGACTTCCGAATATCTTGCATCTATTATGACGAAGGATTCATAAGAGTGATCGGAAAAGGAAACAAAGAAAGATTGGTTCCAATTGGAGATGAAGCCTTGAAATGGATGTCTATTTATCTAAAACAAGATCGCGTTCATTTTCCTATTCAACATGGACAAGAGGATTTTGCTTTTCTGAATCTTCGAGGAAAAAAGATATCTCGGATGAGTGTATTCAACATAATTAAAGATGCAGTGGAACGATTAGGTATTAAAAAACAAATTAGCCCACACACATTTCGGCACTCTTTTGCTACCCATTTAGTAGAGGCTGGCGCTGATTTGAGGGCTGTTCAGGAAATGTTGGGGCATGCAAGCATAACCACTACAGAAATATATACTCACCTCGATCGATTGCGTTTGAAGGAAGAGATACTATCTTTCCACCCCCGATATAAGTAACAAGCTAATCTATGCTCTTATTCAACTATAAAAAAATCGCACTCCGTGGTGTGACAGTTCTCACTTTGTTTTTTGTGTTACTTTTTACTAATGCACAAATCAAAGTAATGAGCTACAACTTACTGAACTTTCCTACTGGCAATTTTATAGGTCGCGTTGACACATTGCGTCCAATCATCGATTTCTATAAGCCGCAATTATTTTTGATTCAAGAATTAAAAACTGAAGATGGCCTGATTGAAATAGCTGATATGATGAATGACCTCGGCTACGGAACATTTACTAATGCACCATTTATAGCTCAACAAAGCGATCCAAACAATCCTTATTTTTTACAGCAAGCACTCGTTTATGACACGGACATATTCACTTTAGCTTTTCAAGATGAGATCATTACTAGTGTCAGGGATGTTAACTACTACAAGCTTTACTTGAATGATGAAACGCAACAAGATGGAAGCGACACTACTTTTATTAATGTTTTTGTTACTCACTTGAAGAGTTCAACCGGTACAGATAATGAGCAGTCACGTTTACAAATGGTTAATGCTTTTGAATCCTATATTGAAGCGAATCTGGATAGCGATGATTTAGTGATGATCGCTGGCGACTTTAATCTATATTCTACCAATGAACCTGCTTATCAAGAGTTAGTAAATGCGTCTAATGAAATTCCGATGATAGATCCATTTGCAAATTATGGAAATTGGGCTGTTTCGAATTTCAACCATCGTGAGATATTGACTCAAAGCACACGTTCTTCTCAAATTGGAAATGATGGCGCGGGTGGTGGTGTAGATGATCGATTCGACTTTATCATGTTCTCAAACGCTTTTTACTCCAACTCGTCTCCTGTTAAATTCTTGGAAGGAAGTTTTAAATCTCTAGGTAATAATGGCACCTGTTATAACAGCAGCATCACTAGTTGTGCATCGGGAAATGATGTGCCATCAAATATTTTGAGAAACCTCTACTATATGAGTGATCACATCCCTCAGGTATGTGAGCTCGAAATTGATCTCAATCTAAGTGTTACTGAAAACGTTCCTTCCAATGTTGATTTTACTTGGGAAAAGGGAAACGTCATTCAGAGCAATGGTGGGATTTTGATTAATTCCGATCGTCCGCAAGACTTGGATCTCATTATTTACTCCATGAGTGGACAAGCTATATTAGAAAAAAGTCTTGATGTTACCTACTCCACCTACTACTTTCCATTTGATACTGAACAAATGAGTGATGGAATGTATTTAATAGCCATTCGCACAGCTTCGAATCAAGTCATTTCGAAGAAATTTATTGTGAAAAAATAATGAAGACACTTACAGGAAAAGTTCGCGCAGTTCAAAGGGTCTATCTAAAACTAGATAGAGAAATTGCAAAAATGCAATCCGAGAGTGGTATGCATTGTTTATCCGGATGTGGTGAATGTTGCAAGAAGCCTGACATTGAGGCATCCCCTTTAGAGTTCTTGCCACTTGCACTGCAGTTATATGATGAGGGAAAAGCTGAATCTTTTTTGGAGGAGTTAAAAGCTAATAATTCGAGTACCTGCCATGTCTTCAGACCTTATGTCACCAACTTTGGTGGCCTGTGTAATGAATATCCCAACCGAGGTCTCATTTGTAGATTGTTCGGTTTTACGGCCAGACGAGACAAAGAAGGCAAGCCTGAACTGGTAACTTGTAAGCTCCTTAAGACAGAACAGACTGAAAATTATGAGAGAGCTATTTCCAATATGAAAGGCGGAAAAAAGATTCCTGTTATGAGCGAATTTTACACTCGTCTTTCTTCCATTGACCCGAGCCTGTCTGGTTTCTATCCTATTAATGAAGCTATGGAAAAGGCCATTGAAACAGTGCTCCATTATTATGCTTATAGAAGAAGACGTCGAGTCAACAAATAGAAGATTCGTTGGTTATTAGTGCATGAAAGTTTATGCATTAGAGAAAAAAATTGTCATTAAATCAACAATGGCAGAGGTTTGGGATTTCTTTTCCTCACCTTACAACTTGAATGAGATCACTCCTCCTGATATGAGTTTCGAAATATTGACTGATATCAAAGGGAAAAAAATGTTTCCAGGAATGGTTATTAATTACAAAGTACGCCCACTTTTCAATATCCCTTTGCGCTGGACGACTGAGATTACTCATTGCGCTGACAATTCATATTTCGTAGACGAACAGCGTTTTGGACCATACACTTTTTGGCACCATCTGCACAAGTTCGAGCAAAAGGAAAATGGAGTTGAGATGACAGACCTTGTTCACTATGCCTTACCGATGGGCCCGCTTGGCACCATTGCAAATGCCTTGTATGTACAAAAGAGACTTGAGGGTATTTTCGACTATCGTAATGAAATCATAGAGAAAAAATTCAATAAGAAGTAAAAAAATTAATGGTGAATGGGTACCTCGCGAAAAGCAATAGTACTCACCCACCATTCATTCTGGAGAAAACACTCCAACATTCATTCATGACTCGAGAGGTCTTTTGATTTTACATCAGCTCGCGAAGTCAGATTCAGTAGCTCCTAATAAAGCTTTCTGCTTTCATTACACTACTTATTAGCGAACCAATTTCTTGTATTTGATACGGTGAGGGTTCACATCACCGAGTCTCTTAATTTTATTTTCTTCGTATTCAGAGAATGTTCCTTCGAAGTAGTACACTTGAGAATCACCTTCAAAAGCTAAGATGTGCGTGCAGATTCTGTCGAGGAACCATCTGTCGTGACTAATCACAACAGCGCATCCAGCGAAACTTTCGATACCTTCTTCAAGAGCGCGAAGTGTGTTTACGTCGATATCGTTAGTAGGCTCATCCAGTAGGAGAACATTCGCCTCAGTTTTAAGAGTCATTGCCAAGTGAAGGCGATTTCGCTCACCACCTGAGAGTACTGACACTTTCTTTTGTTGATCAGCACCAACAAAATTGAACTTGCTGCAATAGGCTCTTGAGTTTATGGTTTGGCCACCAACTTCAATCACTTCATTACCACCAGAGATTACTTCGTAAACAGTTTTGTTTGCATCCACATCCTTGTGACGTTGATCTACATAACCAATTTTTACAGTATCTCCGATTTTAATTGATCCTGCATCTTGAGTCTCTTCGTTCATGATCATTCTGAACAAAGTTGTTTTACCCGCACCGTTCGGACCGATAATACCGACGATACCTGCTGGTGGCAATTTGAACGATAGATTTTCGATAAGAAGACGATCTTCAAATCCTTTCGTAACTCCAGTAAATTCAATGACATCATTTCCAAGACGTGGACCGTTTGGAATTGGAATTTCCAATTTCGCTTCTTTCTCACGTTCGCCCTCGGCCATCATTCTATCATAGTTCTGAAGACGCGCTTTGTTTTTAGCATGACGACCTTTTGGATTCATGCGCACCCATTCAAGCTCTCGCTCAAGTATTTTTCTGCGCTTGCTTTCTGATTTTTCTTCTTGTGCAAGACGCTTTGCTTTTTGTTCAAGCCATGAAGAATAGTTACCCTGATAAGGTATACCTTCTCCTCTATCTAATTCAAGAATCCATCCTGCTACATTATCTAAGAAGTAACGGTCGTGGGTTACAGCTAGTACAGTTCCTTGATATTGTTGAAGATGTTGTTCTAGCCAAAGAACACTTTCTGCATCCAAGTGGTTTGTAGGCTCATCTAGCAGCAATACATCTGGTTGTTGAAGCAGAAGTCTGCACAATGCAACACGACGGCGCTCACCACCCGATAGCATTTTTATTTTGCTGTCTTCCGGTGGACATCGCAGTGCGTCCATTGCAATATTCAATTTTGTATCGAGATCCCAACCTCCAAGTACTTCAATTTTATCTTGTACTTCAGCTTGGCGATCCATGAGTTTTTGCATTTTCTCAGGATCATTGAGGATTTCTTCATCCATGAATTTCATGTTGATTTCCTCATACTCCTTTAAAGCATCTGTGATTGGCTTGACTCCTTCTTCAACAATCTCACGAACTGTTTTCTCATCATCCAATGTTGGTTCCTGTGGCAAATAGCCAACGCTATAGCCAGGGCTCCATACAACTTCCCCTTGATAAGTTTGATCAAGACCTGCAATGATTTTCATTACAGTAGATTTACCCGCACCGTTCATACCGAGGATACCGATTTTGGCTCCATAGTAGAAACTGAGGTAGATGTCTTTAATAATGTGTTTTCCTTGTGGGGTATATTTATTGACCCCGACCATTGAAAATATAATTTTCTTGTCGTCTGACATAATCGAATCGTTAAAGAAATAAGGTCACGAAGATAAAAGAACTTAAGACATTATGCTGTCATTAAGTCAAGGCAAGTAATTTCCGGTGGCATACCAACTCTACCAGGAAACCCTAAGAATCCAAAACCTCTATTCACATAAAGGTATTGTTCACCTTCATTGTAAAGGCCGCCCCAACGCTTGTATCTAAGTCTTGACGGTGAAAGTTTGACTCCAAGTTTTGGAAGCTCAATTCCGAATTGCATACCGTGAGTATGACCTGATAAAGTAAGATGTACATTCTTCTTTCCAAGCACTTGTTGCTCCCAATGAGTGGGATCATGAGATAAAAGGATTTTGAATTCTTCTTCACTTGTATTTTCTAAAGTCTTAGTAAAATCACCATATTGTTGGAAGCCGACACCCCAATTCTCCATTCCAAGAAGTCTAATGCGAGCTCCATTTCTTTCAAGGAGGGCATTTTCATTGCGGAGCAATTTGAAACCCATTTCCTGATGGATTTGATAAAGTCTCTCCAAGTTTTGTGCTCGTTCCTCTTGGTGACTTGGATCATCCCTTAGGTAGACATAGTCACCATAATCGTGATTTCCAAGTATGGAGAATTTTCCAGACTTAGCCTTTAGTCTAGCGAAATGAGCAATCCATGGTTCGGCCTCATAAGAATAATTATTAACGAGGTCTCCAGTGAAGAAAATATAATCAGGCTCGAGTGCATTAATCATATCAATGGCCTCACCTACTTCATCAAAGCTATTGTCTAGAAAGCTTCCCAAATGGGCATCACTTATATGAACAACTCGCGCACCATCAAATTCTTTGGGTAGATCTTTAAACTTAATTTCTTCGGATAAAATTCTAAAGGCATACTTTCCCTTTGTAACGCCATATGCAATGGATCCAAGCATTGCAGTTCCTAACACCAAACCTACCTGATTGAAGAATTGAAAACGATTCATTCTTTCATGTGGTTCAGATTCTAGTTTACTTGAAAACTGGCCTACAATCCACTTACCAGCAAGTGTTAAATCATTTAGAAAGTGAAAAACAATAAAAATCAATTTTGGAATAAAGAAGAGAAATGCGAAAGCTGTTACAATAGTGAAAAAGGTGTATGATTTCGACTGTTGAAGCTCTTCATATCTCAAAATCATCATTACAAAAAGTATAACCGTTATGATAGTTGGAACGAACCAACCCCATCTCGCTGCTTTTCTCCAGGGCATTGAGAAATTTTCTGTAAGCTGTTTGATACCAAAGTATCCATACAGATCGATAAGTGCTAGGATAAGCACAAACGTGGATATAAATATGATGAAGCGAGCGGTCATAGATAGAAATTACGCGGCAAAAGTATGATTAGCAAACACAAGAATTATAGAAAATAACTGTAATTATCACAAATGTTGATGATATAACAGAAAAAGAGGTTGAAGTGTTTACAAACAAAAAACCCCTCGCTTTCGCGAGGGGTTTTTCAATATTTGAAATTTGATTATTTGCTGATAATCAAACGACCCATTTCAACAGTTGAACCGTTGGTTAAGCGATACGTGTAAACACCAGTTGCAAGAGTACCTGCATCGAATGTTGTCTTGTATTCGTTACCAGCCTCAACACTTGCAGTGTAGATGCTTGCAACACGCGCACCAGCTAGATCATAGATGTCGATTGTAGCCTTACCTGTTTCAACTGCGCTGAACACAAAGTTAGCTTGATCAGTTGCAGGGTTAGGATAAACAGACACATTAGATTCTTTAGAAACTTCAGCTTCCGTAGATTCTGGAGTAGTTGGGTTGATTACTTCGATGATATCAGAACCTTCGAAGCTGATAGTTTGGCAATGCTCAACCATGTTACCTGAGCAATCCATTGCAGTCCAGCAACGAACGATTTGGTATTCTGGGCAGCAATCCAATTCGAATGCGAAGTCACCAGCACCAGTTACAGTTTGGATAGCGCTAGAGTTAGCATCTACAAACGAACCAGAGTATGTGAACCAACCACCGAAGCCATTGTCAGCTGCATTGTAGTTGTTAGCACCGTCACCCAATTGGAAACCGAAGTACTTGTTAGATGGAGCGTGAGAAAGATTCAAAGCAGAACCTGCGTACTCACCCCAACCAGTCAATTCAGCACCTTCTCCGTTAACTAGAACGAAGTACAACCAGTCTTGGTAGTTTGCATCATTACCACCGCAATCAGCCTTGAAGCTAGTTGGGAAGTTTTGGTTGCTCCAAGAAGACCAATCCATTTCGCTATCAAACCATACGCTAACATTGAAACCAGCGTTTGAATTGTATGCATTTACAAGTGTTGCAGAAACGTGAGCTGTTCCGTTTGGATAACGTACTAGTTCACCAGACTGAATCACATAGTAGCGGCTTGAAGTTGGCATATTGAATAGTGCCATAGCCCAAGCTGTAGGATAGTTACATGGGTTACCTGCTGGAAGAGCCGGTGTGATCAAGTTGCAATCAGCGATTGAACCTTCAGCCGGTTGTTCACCAACGATAGTTTCGATGAATCCAACTTCGATTTCAGAACCACAGTTGTCAGAAGCAGTTACTACTTCAGCAGCTGGGATTTGAGCGTCACAAGCTATTACTAGGTTTTCTGGAGTAGTGCTCAATGTTGGAGCTACTTCGTCAAGAACTGTAATGGTGTATGAAATCAAAGCTTGATTTCCACATGCATCAGTTGCAATGTAAGAAATCTCAATAACCTGATTTCCACAGTCATCAGAAGAGATTACTTCTTCGGTACGAATAACAGTCGCTTCAGAACAAACGTCAGTTGCTGTCAAATCTACA
>Ga0315907_10003493_pt1 | contig 18507 bp, 16 predicted proteins | sample LakEriMetagenome_3_FD_203525 | JGI IMG/M metagenome (GOLD analysis project Ga0315907, IMG submission 203525) | Freshwater fungal communities from buoy surface, Lake Erie, Ohio, United States - Buoy 12 MA123 | ecosystem: Environmental > Aquatic > Freshwater > Lake > Lake biofilm | place: USA... | reverse complement strand
CTGCCGCAGGTGCGGTGCGCAATTGATGAGCATCTCCCCCACGAGTTTTAAGTACATTTGTCGCAGTTCCTATGAGGTAATGCGCAGATGCTTCTTCAATCTTTACATCGACAAAATCTCCTGGGCGCGCTGAAGTCTTCGCATCGAAGTGCACCAGCCTAAAGTCTTCAGATCTACCAGTCAGCCTTGATTGCGCTTCATCACGTCGTCCTTCGATTTCAGAGACCATCACGCGATGAGTGGAACCGATTGATTCTTGATTAACTGAAAGGGAGATCTTCTGCTGATGTTCATGAAGACGGGTATATCGCTCTCCAACAATATCTTCGGGAACTTGATTCTCCATCGCACCTGCAGGGGTACCAGGGCGAATCGAATACTTATATGTGTAGGCAGCGGCGAAGCGCGCTTGGGATGCAATATCCATTGTTCCCTGGAAATCTTCCTCAGTCTCGCCAGGGAAACCAACAATGATGTCGGTCGTAATCATGGCGTGTGGCATCGCATCTCGCACTCGCTGAAGAATTCCAAGGTACTTATCTGTGCGGTATGAACGACGCATACTCTGCAAAATTGAATCAGATCCAGATTGCAACGGCATGTGTAGATGTGGCATCACATTTTTAGTCTGCGCCATTGCTTCAATGACATCATCGGTAAAGTCACGAGGGTGGGGTGACATGAAGCGCACGCGCTCTAAGCCATCAATCTTTCCCGCCTCAATTAGTAGCTTTGCAAAGGCGCCTCTATCCCCGAATTCCACACCATAGGCATTCACATTCTGCCCCAGCAGCGTTATCTCAATGACCCCTTGATCAACCAGGGTGCGCATCTCAGTCAATACATCAGATGCTGGCCTATCTTTCTCAACTCCGCGCAATGTAGGCACAATGCAGAACGTGCAGGTGTTATTGCAACCCACCGAAATCGATACCCACGAGGTGAATGCTGAGAATCTACGAGCTGGAAGAGTTGAGGGGAAATGTTCTAGAGCTTCAAGAATCTCTATCTGAGACTCCTCCTCGACTCGAGCGCGTTCAAGAAGTACCGGTAGCGAGCCTACGTTGTGTGTTCCAAAGACTACGTCCACATATGGAGCTTTCTTCAAAATAATTGATTGATCCTTCTGGGCGAGACATCCGCCAACTGCAATCTGCATAGCAGGATTCTTCTTCTTAATTGGAGCAAGAAAACTCAAATTTCCATAGAGTTTATTATCTGCATTTTCACGAACCGCACAAGTATTGAAGACGACGATATCTGCTTGCTCTCCCGGAGTTACAGGAATATGTCCCGCTTCATCGAGGAGACCGGCGATGCGTTCTGAATCGTGCACATTCATCTGACACCCGTAGGTCTCAACGAGATAAGTGCGCGACATGGCGCCTATCTTATTTCAGAGTTAGTTAGTGATGCGAATTGGTGCGATACCGCGAGCAATTTGACGCTCGAAGTGAACTTCACGCTTATCGTTAAAGATTGCGGCAGCCTTGTAGGTCTGATCCATGAATGCCTTGAGTTCATCGCGAGCTTTGAGGCCATCACCGGATAGGTCGGTTCGTTCAAAGACATTCCATGCGCGAAGGACTGGAGAGATAACGTCGTCGAGATGCTGTTGTAAATCGTAAATTCCAGCAAGAGCGATCTGCACAGCTTTACGACCAAACCCAGGCATATTTGCTCCAGGCATATCAAAGTTGGTTACAACATCAGCGATTGCACGCATTGCTGCATTTGGCTCCATATCTAAAGCTGCACCAAGTGTGTTGCGATAGAAGAGCATGTGTAGGTTCTCATCGAGCGCAACTCGTTGCATCATATTTTCGGCGATAGGGTCATCAGAAAGTTTGCCAGTATTGCGATGAGAGATACGTGTTGCAAGCTCTTGGAAGGAGACGTAGGCAATCGTATGAAGCATGTCGTTCTCATATGGTGTCTGATATCCAAGTGACATATGTGCCATGCGTAAATCTTCAAGTTCGTATGGATCAACTCCGCGAGTTGCCATCAAGTAATCGCGAATAACAATCGCATGGCGCGCTTCTTCGGCTGTCCATCGTTCGATCCAATTTCCCCATGCACCATCGCGACCCATAGAGATGGCAATCTCTGTGTGATAGCTCGGTAAATTATCTTCAGTAAGAAGATTGAGTACGAGTGAATCTTGCGCTACGGGAGATAGTCGGGAGTCTTTTGCTTCCCAGGCATCGCCGTTGAGCGGGCCTGCGTAATCGCGACCTTCAGACCATGGGACATACTCATGCGGATACCAGTTCTTCTGAACCGAGATGTGACGTTCGAGTTCAACAGCGACCACAGGCTCAAGATCACGGATTAGTCGTGATTGGATCTTTGCTGCCTCTTCACTCATGTCCTAACAGTAAGGCGCAAAAAGTGTTACTGACGAGTTATAAATTATCTTTCGCACGCTTATCTGCCTGTTGGCTTCGCCACTTTGCTATCTCTGCATGGTTTCCGCTGAGCAGAATCTCGGGAACAGAGATACCTCTCCACTCCTGAGGTTTGGTGAAGTTGGGATACTCCAGATATCCCTCATCGTTGTGAGACTCCTCGGCAAGTGACTGAGGATTTCCTAGAACCCCTGGAATGAGGCGAGTGATTGCTTCAATCATGACCATTGATGCAACTTCTCCGCCACCCAGTACGTAATCTCCGATTGATACCTCATGGACTCGAATATTTTTATCTGAGAACTGGGCTTGCGAGTAGTACTGGCGTACTCGGTCATCGATTCCTTCATAACGCCCGCATGCAAATATCAGATGTGATTTGCCTGCAAACTCTTGCGCCATCGTCTGATTGAAGCGCTTACCAGCAGGTGTCAAAATGATTAAATCAGTCTCCTCGACCATCAATGGGTCAAGAGTCTTTCCCCAAATCTCGGGCAACATAACCATTCCAGCGCCACCACCGTAAGGTGTGTCATCTACAGTGTTGTGATTATCTGATGCCTGGGCGCGTAGATCATGAACCGCGATATCGACTAGCCCTGAACTCTGTGCTTTACCTAAGAGTGATAGCTGCAACGGTGCTAGATATTCAGGGAATATCGAGATGACATCAATCTTCATTACTTGTCACCTTTAACTACAGCATCGATTTCTGGCGGAATCACAGTCATGCGCTTTGCTTTGATATCGACAATGGGAACCAGTTGACGCACGAAAGGAATCAAAACTTCCCCATCATGGCTCTTGACTATTAAGACATCCTGGCCAGGAAGATTGAGTACATCGCTGACTTCACCGAGTTCATCACCGTCTACGAGAAAAGCTTTACATCCCACTAATTGCAGAACGTGGTAATCATCTTCATCGACTCCGGGAGCTTCGATATCGACATCTGCATAGAGAAGTTCGTTACGTAGCTCTTCAATCGCGTTGCGGTCTTCGATTCCTTCAAAGCCCAAGAGCAAGATTCCATTGTGTACACGTGCAGAAGCTACGGTGATTAAACCGTGGCTTTCTGTCTCTAATACTGCGCCGATAGCGAAGCGATCTTCAGCTTCATCTGTTCGGACTTCGATTGTTGCTTCACCGAGAATTCCGTGAGCTTTACCGATGCGGCCCACGTTTAATTTCATGGGAGAAGAACTATTTAGCGAACCTCGTCGGTATCGATGAGATCGACACGAACAGAACGTCCAGCAAGTGCGCTTACGACTGTGCGAAGCGCCTTTGCAGTACGACCATTACGTCCGATTACCTTGCCGATATCTTCAGGATTAACTCGAACTTCGAGAGTTGTTCCTCGACGATGAGTTTTCTCCTTTACATTGACATCTTCAGGATTATCAACGATCCCCTTGACGAGGTGTTCTAGAGCTTCATCAATCATTATTCAGCAGGAGTTTCTTCAGTGTCCGGAGTTGCAACTGAGCTTGCTTCGTCCGAGGTTCCAGCTGAAGTTGTGTCTTCCGCAATCTGTTCCGTAACAGCAACAGGTGCTTCTTCCGCAACAGCCTCAACAACTGGCTCGGACACCTCAGCAACTACAGGAGCAGGTGCAGCCTTCGCCGCTAACTTCTCTTGCGCCTTCTTCTTCAAAGTTGTTGCACCTTCTGCAGGTTCTGCAGCGGCAGCCTTAACAGCTGCTTCATATGCAACGCTCTTTGGAGGCTTTGGAGCTGCAACGCGAAGTGTTCCTTCAGTTCCTGGAAGACCCTTGTGCTTCTGCCAATCGCCAGTCACCTTCAGAAGCGCCTCTACTGCCTCTGATGGTTGAGCACCAACGCCGAGCCAGTACAGAGCGCGCTCTGAATTAACTTCGATCAATGATGGCTCTTGTCCTGGAACGTAGCGACCAATCTCTTCAATTGAGAGTCCGTTACGTGCTTTACGTGAATCTGTAACAACAATACGGAAATAAGGTGTGCGGATTTTTCCCATGCGCATTAAGCGAATTTTTGTAGCCAAAGAAGTAGTGCTCCTAAAAAGTGTGTCGTATTTCGATTACTACAGCGGGGTGCGTAGCGATCGAACTCCAACTGTGGATTGGATTGTTACCGGGGTAGAGGGCCCTGTAACAGGTGGCTAATCTTGCCAGTTACGCTCAAATTTAAGAAATCGAGCCCTCTTCTAGCTCTCTTCAAGCGCTCGTTTGGCCGGGTTACCCGATTTCGACTTCTTCTTCTGCGGCGCCTGGACCTTCTTCGGGGCACCTCCCATAGGAGGCATTCCCATACCAGGCATACCAATACCGGGCATTGCTCCCCCGTTACGCACTTGCTTCATCATCTTCTGCGCCGCAGTGAATTTATCAACGAGAGCATTTACATCAGAGACTTTTCTACCAGAACCAGTTGCGATGCGTGCCCGTCGTGAACCATTAAGCACTTTGAGATCGCGTCGTTCGAGTGGCGTCATTGATTGCACAATCGCCTTGGTGCGAGTGATCTCAGATTCATCGAAATTCTCAATCTGCTTCTTCATCTGACCAGCGCCCGGCAACATCCCAAGCAACTTACCCATTGAGCCCATCTTTGACATCGCTTCTAACTGCTCGAGGAAATCATCGAGAGTGAAATCTTCGCCAGCGATAAATTTATCTTCCAGCTTCTTCGCTGAATCGCCATCAAAGGCCTTCTTCGCTTGCTCGGCAAGCGTTGCAACATCTCCAAGGCCGAGAATTCGTGAGGCCATACGTTCTGGATAGAAGATATCGAAATCGCTGATCTTCTCACCCGTTGAGGCGAACATAATTGGTTTACCTGTCATTGAGGCGATTGAGAGAGCAGCGCCACCTCGAGCATCTCCGTCGAGTTTTGTAAGAACTACACCATCGAAACCCACGCCATCTTGAAATGCTTGTGCAGTTCGCACTGCATCTTGGCCGATCATCGCATCGACAACAAAGAGGATTTCATTAGGGCTCACTGCATCTCGGATTGAGATCGCCTCTTTCATCAACTCTTGATCGACACCTAAGCGACCCGCCGTATCTACGATGACAAGGCTATGCAGCTTGTTCTTTGCAAATTCAATACCATCTCGTGCAACTTTGACTGGATTACCAATTCCGTTGCCCGGTTCGGGTGCAAAGACCGGCACTCCGACGGATTGACCGACAACCTGCAACTGATTTACCGCATTGGGGCGTTGTAAATCTGATGCAACAAGCAAGGGAGTTTCACCCAAATCTTTATAGAACTTTGCAAGTTTCGCAGCAAGAGTTGTCTTACCCGCACCTTGTAATCCTGCAAGCATGATGACAGTTGGTGGGTTCTTAGCAAAGCGCACTCGACGTGCTCCGCCACCGAGAATCGCTGTGAGTTCAGTATTTACAACGTCAAAAATTGCTTGGGCTTGATTGGTCCCTGCTTGAAGAGTGGGAAGAAGCTCGAGAGCTTTCTCTAGGACTGCGCTAGTAAATGAATTTACAACATCGAGTGCGGCATCGGCCTCAAGCAATGCAGTGCGAATCTCAGCGATTGTCTGTTCGACATCCTTCTCGGAGATCTTTCCACGAGAACGCAGTGAGTTAAATGCTTTGGAAAACTTTGAGGAGAGGCTCTCTAACATAATGCGCGAACTCTACTTCAGAGCAGCTCGCAAGCGCATTGCAACCTCTTCAGCCCGCTCAGGTGTCAGTGGACCTCCCCCAATTTCTGTGACGTAGAGCGTATCTATCGCTTCCGCACCCAAGGTTGTGACAATTGCGGATCGGATATCGACGTTGCTACGAGAAATCGAATCTCCAATACCGAAGAGCAACGCAGGTCGGTCGTGACTTCGCACCTCAATAATTGTTGCATCGGTTGCCGCATCAAGAAATGTTTCAACCACAGGTTCTGGAACCGGAATCGACGGTAATTGTGAATATGCATCAATGCGCTCTTGAATTCTCTCCGAAAGTGAGGAGCGGCTCTTAAGGGCTCGAGTGATCTCATCATGGAGCTTCTCTTCTTCCAGTACCGGGGCATGTGGATCTGGAATCACAATCCACTCCATCACCGCTGAATTTCCAACAGATTTAGTTCGTGCAGATCGCACATCAAGCCTGAGAAGATTTAGCACTCCCGCTACTGTGGAGAGAATTCCTGTGCTATCTGGAATAACAACTTCAATTGCATAAAGATTCTTGCGATTCTCGATGGAAACCGAGAGCTTGCCTGACTCGGCCTTGGCACGTTGATCATCAGATAGTTCGGGTTGCTCCGCAACAGTGTTATCGGTGATTGCTAGTTCTACGCGCTTGACTAACTCTGCAACGAGAGAGGCCTTCCAATCACTCCAGGCAGCTCGACCTGTTGCTTCACCATCGGCGATGCTCAAAGCGTGCAAGAGTTCAAGGGTCTGTAGATCTGGAATAGCATCTGCAACTGCTGTAATTGTCGCCGGATCATCTAGATCTCGACGCGTAGCTGTCGCAGAGAGAAGAAGATGGTGCTTAATCAAGAGTTGAATAGTTCTGATATCTGACTCTGAGAATCCGATTCTCTGCGCAAGTGGAGCGATAAGTACTGCTCCTCTATCGGAGTGATCTTCTTCTGTGCCTTTACCAATATCGTGAAAGAGGGCGGAGAAGAGAAGGAGATCTGGTCTGTGCACTTTTCGTGTGAGTGCAGCAGCATGAACAGCAGTTTCCACCATATGTCGATCAACTGTATGGCGGTGTAGAACGTTGCGCTGTGGCAGTGAGCGCACTGCTCTCCATTCTGGAATCCAATGGAAGATGATTTCCTCTTGATCGAGGGCCTCAAAGATTTGAACCATCGCTGGACCCGCGCCAATGAGGGAGATCAAATTTTCTCGCGCATCACGGGGCCAAGGATTCGGTAATTCAGTAACTCCAGATGTAAGCGCCACTGAAAGTCTCTCTAAGGAATCCATCGACATGGGTAGACCTAGTTGGGCTGCGGCAGCGCAGGCACGCAAACCAATTGTGGGATCCAATGAAAAATCGGCATCGATATCAATCGTTACTTCTTTATTTGCAACGCTGATATCTCGAGAGAGTGTGGTACTTCTAACCTTACGCAAGAACCGACCGGCGCCATCCTTACCTTTATGCGCAAGGCGATACCACGTTGAGTCAAGGAGGTAATCTACAGAGCGCGCAGCTTGCGCTACCTCGCTCATGAGTACATCTGCATCCACAAATCCAAGATGCGCTGCAACTTTATCCTGCTCTTGGAAGAGCAACTTATCTTTATCTCGTCCACTTACTATGTGGAGGGCTTCACGTACATTTGACAACAAAGACTCTGCAACGCTTATACGCTCCATAGGAATCGAAATGGCGCCAGATTTCTCGAGAGCTCTAATCGCTGTGATATCTCTTAATCCACCACGAGCTTCCTTGAGATCTGGTTCAAGTAGATATGCGAGTTCGCCAGCACGTTGGTGACGTTCAAGAAGTGATTTCTCTAGCTCTGGAAGGCGGCGCTTTGAATTCTTGCGCCACTCATCAAGGGCATCGATTTGAACATCCGCGACAAGTGCCGCGCTTCCACATACGAGGCGAATATCTAGTAATCCAAGGATTACCTTAAGGTCCGCTTCAGCTGCCTCTCGCACCTCTGATCGAGAACGCACTGAGTGATCGACCTTAATCTTCTTATCCCAGAGCGGATAGAGAATTTTGTTAACAAAGGATGAGAGTTCTTCTTCAGAGAGTGTCCCTCGATGAAGAATGAGAATATCTAAATCTGAACCTGGAGATAGCTCGCCGCGGCCGAAACCTCCGACCGCGGCGATTGCTACATCATCTGAATCAGCGCCATCAACTTCAAGAAGAGTTGATTGGAACAAGTTTGCGAGTAGTAGATCTCCCTCGTTGGATCTAATGCGACGTTCACGTGTTCCCATGACGCTTATCTTAGTTTGGAGTACTAGATAGCGTCAGGTCCACGCTCTCCTGTTCGAACGCGTACAACCTGTTCTACTGGAGTTGTCCAAACCTTTCCGTCGCCGATGGATCCTGTTGATGCTGCTTTGACGATGACATCCACGGCTGATGCCGCATCCTTATCATCAACAAGAACTTCGAGACGTACCTTTGGAACGAGATCAACGGTGTATTCGGCACCCCGATAAACCTCTGTATGGCCGCGCTGGCGACCAAATCCACTTGCTTCAGAGACAGTCATGCCATTGATTCCTGCAGCCTGAAGAGCTTCTTTTACTTCATCTAACTTAAATGGCTTGAGAATTGCGGTAATCAACTTCATAGTGATGCACCTCCACGTGATGAGCTAGCGAGTTCATAAGCAGATTCAGCATGTTCCTTGAGGTCGATGCCTTCAATTTCAACTTCTCGTGAGACACGGAAGCCGATAGTTTTTTCGATTGCATATCCGATAATCAGAGTTGCAATGAATGAGTAGGCAGCAACTAGACCAACGGCCAGCGCTTGCTTAACAAGTAAATCTGATCCTCCGCCATAGAGCAGACCATCGAGACCGATGCTGTTCACAACGCTTGTTCCGAAGAAGCCGATTGAGAGTGAGCCCCAGATTCCACCGACTAGGTGAACACCAACGACATCGAGTGAATCATCGAAACCAAGCTTGTACTTGATGCTTACCGCGAGTGAGCAAAGGATTCCGGAGATAAATCCGATAACCACTGCAGCCCATGGAGCTACGAAGGCACATGCTGGTGTGATTGCAACAAGTCCTGACACAGCACCAGATGCAGCGCCGAGCGATGTTGCATGGCCATTGCGAATCTTCTCAACGAGCAACCAGCCAAGAACTGCACCAGCTGTTGCTACCTGAGTATTCATAAATGCAAGACCTGCAATGCCATTTGCTGCAAGTGAAGATCCGGCGTTAAAACCAAACCAACCGAACCAGAGAAGTCCTGCACCGAGCATTACCAATGGCAATGAGTGTGGGCGCATTGACTCTTTGCGCCAACCGATGCGCTTTCCAAGAACGATAGCAAGGGCGAGACCTGCAGCACCTGCATTGATATGCACCGCTGTACCACCTGCGAAATCTTGCACGCCTTTACCTGCAAGGTAGCCGGTGCTTGTTACAACATCCCCGACCTTATTTCCGAATGCAAATACCCAGTGCGCAACTGGGAAGTAAACAACTGTTGACCAGATTGCAACAAATACTGCCCATGATGTGAACTTTGCGCGATCAGCAATCGCACCAGAAATGAGTGCAGGAGTAATGATTGCAAACATCAATTGGAATGCAGCAAAGACGAGAACTGGGATTGGGTAAATGCCACCATTATTGGTGAGCTCTTCAACCATTCCACCGAAACCACTAAAGCCGATTCCGCCATACCAAGGTGAATCAGATGAGTGTCCAAATGCTAATTCAAATCCATAAATAACCCAGAGAACGCTGACGATTCCGATTGTAATCATCGACATCATCATCATATTGAGCACGCTCTTTGTGCGAACCATGCCGCCATAGAAGAATGCCAAACCTGGAGTCATAAGAAGTACTAGTGCAGTACTTGCCAACATCCACGCGGTATCACCGCCATTTAACGCTACTTGTTCCATAATCACATTCCATTCGAGATGAGGGTTTCTCGTCGTTGAGATGGAGTAAAGATGGACTTCTCGAGTTACATCTGATGGATTTGCAGGTTAAGACGGGGTCACAAAAAGGTCCCCTTTGTTACAAGTGGGTTACGCAAGCAACCCGTCTAAGTAGGAGTCGGCATCAAATGCGGCGAAATCAGTGAGCCCTTCGCCGGTTCCGATGAATTTAATGGGGATATCCAGGGCGCTCTCAATTGCTAGGGCGACTCCCCCGCGGGCTGAGCCATCGAGTTTGGTGATGATCAAACCGGTGACTTCCACCGCCTCGCTAAAAATCTTTGCCTGAGCCAGACCATTCTGGCCCGTAGTTCCATCAATAACGAGAAGTACTTCAGCAACTGATGCGACTTTTTCAATTACGCGCTTTACTTTTCCAAGTTCTGCCATCAAGTCGCTCTTGTTATGCAGCCTTCCCGCAGTATCAATCAATAGGTATTGCGCATCTAATTCGAGTGCGCGCTTTGCGCTGTCAAATGCAACAGATGCAGGCTCTGACCCAGCTGCACCGTTAATAGTCTCAATTCCAATGCGCTCACCCCAAGTTGATAACTGTTCGACAGCTGCCGCACGAAATGTATCTGCGGCGCCCAATACAACTGAGAACTTCTCTGCCGCTAACTTATTTGCCAGCTTTGCGACAGAGGTTGTCTTTCCTGTTCCATTAACGCCGACAATAAGAATTACTTGAAGATCTGCACCTGTCGCTAAATTTCTATCCTTACTAGATAGCTTTGATTTGAGAATCTCCTTGATCGCGCTCTCAGCATCATCCCCGCGGACCTTCTTCGCAGCTTCGAGAATTTCTCCAACGAGATTCGGACCTAAATCTGAGGAGAGGAGCTCTGTCTCAATCTCTGCCCAATCAAGATGCGATGCAGTTGATACACCTCGAACCTTTGAGAGCAGACGATTGAATAGGCCCATGGGGTTAAAGGTTTTTACTAAGCTGTTTCAGATTCACGCAGACGCTGCGAGATTACTTCTGTAACGCCATCTCCGCGCATAGTTACACCGTAGAGCGCATCAGCAATCTCCATGGTCCGCTTTTGGTGAGTAATGATAATCAGCTGTGAACTCTCGCGGAGCTCTTCAAAGATTGTTAATAGTCTCCCAAGGTTCGTATCATCGAGTGCTGCTTCAACTTCATCGAGTACATAAAACGGACTTGGGCGAGCTTTAAAGATTGCTACGAGCATTGCAATGGCGGTGAGTGACTTCTCTCCACCAGAGAGAAGTGAGAGGCGCTTGACACGCTTTCCAGGTGGGCGTGCTTCAACATCGACGCCTGTATTGAGAAGATCATCTGGATTAGTCAGAAATAGTCGGCCATCTCCACCTGGGAAAAGTCGAGAGAAGATATCTTTGAAGTGCTCTGCTACCTCTTCAAAAGCTTGCATGAAGATTGCCTGAACGCGATCATCGACTTCCTTGATGATATCCAAGAGGTCCTTCTTAGTGTTCTTCAAATCTTCAAGCTGCTCTGCCAAGAATTTTAGGCGCTCTTCAAGAGCGTTGTACTCTTCTAGAGCTAACGGATTGATCTTGCCAAGAAGTGTCAGTGAGCGCTCTGTTGCAGCCAATCGCTTCTCTTGTTGATCTCTGCGATATGGAATGAGTTCAGTTGCAACAACTTCACCTGACTCTGTCTCAATAAATGTTGGTACATCATTATCTGGACCGTACTCCGAGATAAGAGTTGGGATATCAATGCCGAGTTCTTCAACTGCCTTGGTCTGAAGCGCTTCCACTCGCATCCGTTGTTCAGCTCGAGCAATCTCATCACGATGAACGCTAGAAGTCAGTTGATCTAGCTCGGATGTGAGTTCGCGATTTCTTGCGCGGACTGTCAGGGTCTCACCTTCGCGATCTGATCTATTGCCTTCAAGTCGCGAACGTTCAGTCTGCGCCTTTGCGATAGAACGCTCGATGTTGATCAATACCTCATATGCTGCTTCTGCAATCGCTTGAGAAATTACAGCACCACGCGCACGCGCTCCGCGACGTGAGACAGCCCGTTCCGATGCATCACGTTCAGCTAGTGCAGACTCTTCAAGAGCTTGAGCACGAGCTGAAACTGAGGCAACACGCTCTTCAGAGGTACGAACTGCAAGGCGCGCTTCAACTTCTGCTGTGCGCGCCTGCGACACTGTATTTCGAATTGTTTCTGCACGGGTATGGTCAGGTTCTGCGATTTCACCGTGGTGTTGCATCTGATTACGCGCAATTGAGAGTTCGTTCTCATCGCGATCCTTTGCAGCGGATGCTTCATTGATAGCAACTGTAAGTCTCTCCACCTCTGCGGTAGCAGATTTAATATTCTGGCCAGAGACTGCCAGTCGTTCTGTGAACGCTGCAATTCGAGCATCTGATTCATTGAGCTTGGCCAGTGATGCATCAAATGCGCTCTGCTTTGAATCGACATCACTTGTCGCTGTTGCGATTTCAAATTTAAGTCGATCACAGGTGTGATTGAGCTCTTCTAGCTTCTTAGTTAGGTCGGCAACGAGGGCTTGGATTTCGATGAGAGAAGATGAGGATGCAGATCCACCGCGAGCACGATGCGATGTGATTACATCGCCATCTCGCGTAACGACTGTGACGTTTCTATGCTGACGCAGAATTGCTTCAGCCTCATTTGCGTTCTCAGCAACGACTGTTGAGGAGAGCAAGGATGTTAGAAGTTCTGAGATCTCACGTGAACGAACATGGTCGAGAAGAGTCTTTAATCCAATTGGCGTTTGGCTAGAAGTCGCTTGTCCTGGTTCATAGACAAGGACATCTGCCTGTCCTAGATTCTCGCGGCGCAGAGTTGTGAGTGCGCTGACAGCAGAGGAGAGATCTTTCACTACAACTGCATCGGCAAGTGAACCAAGTGCAGCAGCGGTGGCTGCTTCCCATCCATTATCAATCTCAATGAGTGAGGCGATACTTCCGAGAATTTGTACTCCGTGAGAATCGCGGATGAGAGCAGCCGCACCATCACGTGATCCTGAGGTCAACTTCATCGCCTCAAGCTTTGACTCGGTGGCATTACGTTCGCGATCTGCAGCTCTCTCAGAATCAACTAGTTCAGCAAGAGATTTCTTTGATCTGTCGAGCGCAGCTTTACTCTGCTCGAACTGTGAATCTAAACCTTGTTCGCCTGCATCAGCATTTCCGATCTCCATCTCAAACTTCGCATAGTCATCCTTTGCGCTATCGACTCGTGATTGCGCCTCTGATCGTGCGAGTTGAAGTCGTGAAATCTCTTCTGTGATTGCTTCAATACGAGCGGCGAGAGATTTGATGTGGCCTTCTTGACGCGCTGTGCCTTCACGTTGATCTGCGATAGCTCGCATCGCAGCAGCGATTGTGTCTTCTTCAGCTTTCAGCGCAGCTTCCGCAGAAGCCAGTGCATGTGTTGCGCTTGCAAGTGCACTCTGTGCGCTCTGAACATCGGAGCGAAGTTGTGACTCTTCTGCACGCAGCGATGCTGCTTCTTGATCGAGAGCTTCAGGATCGCGCCCAGCACTTCGCGCTTCCTCTGCCTCTTCTGCCAAGAATCGTGAACGTTCTTGGGCAAGTGATTGAGTTCCGCGGAATTTTTCGCGAAGCGCATTGAGAGAGTAGAAATTCTCTTGCGCTTTAATCAGCAACGGGCTTTCAAAGGCAGATGTTGCATCGAGTTCTTCTTCGCGACGACGAACCTTGTCGAGCTCTGCCTCAACCTGAGAGCGACGTTCGCGTAGCGCGTTCTCGTCAGCAACTTCTGCATCGAGAGTCTTTGAGAGTGAGATGTAATCATCTGCAAGTAGGCGAAGTTTGACATCACGAAGATCGGCTTGAATTGTTGCCGCCTTCTTCGCTACTTCTGCTTGTTTTCCAAGAGGTCGCAGTTGGCGTCGAAGTTCAACGGTAAGGTCATTTACTCGAGCAAGGTTTGCCTGCATCGAATCGAGCTTGCGAATAGCCTTCTCTTTACGCTTGCGATGCTTAAGAACACCAGCTGCCTCTTCAATAAATCCACGGCGTTCTTCAGGCGTTGCCATCAAGATTGCATCGAGCTGTCCTTGACCGACAATGACGTGCATTTCGCGGCCAATACCTGAATCGCTAAGCAACTCTTGAATATCTAATAAGCGAGATGCTTCGCCGTTAATCTGGTATTCACTCTGTCCATTACGGAAGAGAATGCGAGAGATTGTTACTTCGGTGTAATCAATAGGAAGTGCGCCATCAGTGTTATCAATTGTTACGGCTACTTCTGCGCGACCAAGAGGTGCGCGACCTGATGTTCCGGCGAAGATAACGTCTTCCATCTTGCCACCGCGGAGAGACTTTGCACCTTGCTCACCCATAACCCAGGTGAGGGCATCGACAACATTTGATTTTCCAGAACCGTTGGGGCCGACCACGCAGGTGATGCCAGGTTCGAGGCGAAGAGTGGTCGCCGATGCAAAGGATTTAAATCCTTTAAGGGTCAGGCTCTTCAAATACACGCGGTAAACCTACCGTTCAGCGCGCCATTGGTATAAAAGCGACTCAGTTCAAGTTCAACTTGAGGGTTTGCGAAGAGTTAGGAAGTTAACTTCTCTAGCGCACTTCGAGCAGCTGATTGTTCTGCCTCTCGCTTGCTCTTTCCATTTCCTGTGGCGATTGCCTCTCCGGAAACCATTGCAACTGCTGTAAAACTCTTGTCGTGATCAGGACCTGTTTCAGTTACCTGGTACTCGGGAGAGCCCTTACCAAGTGATGCAAGAAGTTCTTGTAGAGCTGTCTTGCCATCTAAACCTGCACCCTTTGCAATTGCGCCATCGAGAGTCTCTTTAATCAGAGTTCGAACTACCTCAGTCGATTTCTCAAATCCGCAACCGAGGTAGATGGCGCCAATAAGGGCTTCTAGTGCATCGGCGAGCAATGAATTCTTATCGCGACCGTTGGTGACTTCTTCGCCTCTTCCAAGTCGAATATATTTTCCAAGTTCAAGAGTTCTAGCAATATCTGCGAGCGCCCTCATATTGACTATGCCAGAACGCAGCGGAGATAAGCGACTTTCATCGAGATCTGGATACTTGATGTAGAGCTCTTCGGTAACGATGAGTCCAAGAACAGAGTCGCCGAGAAATTCAAGGCGCTCGTTAGTGGTTGTAATTCCAGTCTCGTATGCAAACGAGCGGTGGGTAAAAGCTAACTCAAGCAGTTCTGGAGAAAGTTGAACTCCTAATTGCTCAAGAAGTTTTGAGTACAGATCAGACCTCTAGAACCTGACGGCGGTTGTATGTACCGCATGTTGGGCATGCAACGTGGTTGAGCTTTGGTTGCTGACACTGTGGGCAAGTTGAGAGCGCTGCAGCAGTTGTCTTCCACATGCTTCGGCGTGAACGTGTCTTTGAACGAGACATTTTTCGCTTTGGTACTGGCACGGTAATCGTCCTTAATCTTAAATATTAGAGGGCTAAGTATCGCCTATTTCTCAGAATTGCCAAAATCCAGCCCGTCGAGGCCTGACCAGCGGGCATCGATGACTTCATGGGCATGGCCCTCAGGAAGCTTCTCCCACTTCTCCCCGCAATCAGGACAGAGGCCAAGGCACTCATCCGAACAGAGAGGATTGACCGGCAGGGTCAAGATGATTGCATCGATAATCGGAATCTCGAGATCCATGAGGTCGCCCTCCATCTGAAGCTCTTCTTCACCCTCGAGGTCTACATCTTCATCTTCGCGACGCTTCTTACGACCTTTCTCATTGGTCGGTTCGTAGCGATAGAGCTCTTGAATCTTTCTATCGATGACAACTTCAACGGGATCCAGACAACGAATACATTCACCATGTGCGACTGCGTATATCTCTGCACTTGCAAGTACACCTTGTGCCACAGATTCAAGGCGAATATCGAGTTCAACGAGATCGCCCTCGGGAACTGCAATGAGCGGAATACCAATTCGAGCATGTGCAGGAATATCTAGTTGATACTCCTTCATCTCCCCCGCCCGTCGAGGCAGATCGTGGGTATTGAGAATAAAGGGGTTAGCTTTTTTGGACATTAACGGAATTACTTATCTGCTTATTTATCTGCGTTGAGTTGAGCTAGAACATCTTTATCGTCGGCACCTTCAAGGCGCTCGCGACCACGTGCCACTGCATCCATAGTCTTTGTAAGAATCACTTCAAGAGTTGCAAGGCGACCATCGATATATGCCTCTACTTCGCGTCGCTCATCCTCTGCCACATCGCGGGCCTCATCAAGAATTCTCTGAGCCTCATCGCGAGCAGCCTGAACTATTGCAGTCTGCTCGACCATTCTTGCAACATCCTCGCGTGCGGTTGCAATCATCGCCTCGGCAGATGCGCGACCTTCTTCAATGATCTTCTCTTTATCAGAGATGATTACTTCAGCTGAAAAGAGATCCTTAGGCAAGACATCGCGAGCTCCTTCGAGAATCTCGAGCATCTCACCTCTGTGAACGACACAGGATGCAGATAGTGGAACTCCACGTGCTTCTTCCACAACAGTGATTGCTGTGTTGAGCTTCTCAATTGAATCCATTGTCATTCTGATACTCCTACTCGTGCCATGAGTGCTGCATTTACATTTGCCGGAACCATCGATGAAACATCTCCCCCAAAGTGAGCGAGCTCCTTCACGATAGAAGATGAGAGGAATGAGTGAGTAGGCGATGTTGCCATAAACATCGTCTCAACACCTGAAGCTTGGATATGAACCTGGGCCATTTGAAGTTCATAATCAAAGTCCGTTACAGCGCGAAGGCCTTTAACTATCGCCTGAACTGAATTCTTCTTACAGTACTCGACGAGGAGACCATCTCCTGTATCTACCGTGACATTCTTAAACTTTTCCACATTAACTTGGATCATCTCCATGCGCTCTTTAATGGTGAAGAGGCCAGATTTCTTCCGATTTACGAAGACTGCAACGATGACTTCATCAAATTGATGGCTGGCACGCTCGATAATATCAAGGTGTCCGAATGTAATTGGATCAAATGATCCAGGACAGACAGCGCGCTTCATGGTGCAAACGCTAGCAATGATTCGAGCTCTTATCCATTCTGCGCAATATTAAGCGTGGGTGAGCCGTAGAAAATACTTGCTTGGCCGTAATTTTTTTCGCGGATCTGCTCTAATCCATCCGGCCATAAAAGTTCGCGTACTCGGCTATTTCTCTCGACAGCAATCAAGGCTTCTGGGTGGAGAAATTCACCTGTTACAAGTTGAATCAAGGTTTCGGTGACATCAATATCATCAACATCATAAGGTGGATCGATATAGATGAAGTGGTATTTCACCTGCGCTTTATCCTGCAAGAAACGATGCACACCCATTGTGTAGAGGTGAAAAATTCCAGGGCATTGCGCACTCTTGAGATTTTCAAAGTTTTTCTCGATTGCTTTTGCTGCGCTCTCATCTTTCTCAACAGCGTGGACCAGAGATGCACCACGTGAAAGGGCTTCCAGTGCGATTGCACCTGTTCCGGCATAAAGATCGAGGACGTGCAGCCCATCAAATTCCCCGAACTCAGAGGCTAAAGTTGAAAAGAGCGCTTCACGTGCACGGTCAGAGGTGGGACGCGTAGCACTTGCCACAGCATCGATACTTCGCCCCTTTGCGCGGCCAGCAATGATTCTCATCTACTTACGCCTTCCTTACGACTTATCTATATATTCCGCAGCTGCATCACTTTGAATCTGTGAAAGTTCCGCTTCCAATAATGAATAGTGCTTGATATCTCCTTCAAGAATTGTAGAGGCATCCTCTCGCGCCCGCTCAATCATTGACTCATCACGTAGAACACGAAGGAGTCTTAAATGTGAACGAGATCCGGATTGACTTGCACCCAACACATCTCCTTCGCGCCGTTGCTCTAAATCAATTCGTGAAAGTTCAAAGCCATCGACTGTTCCGGCAACGGCATCCAAGCGCTCTCGAGCGCTAGATTCAGGCAGGGCTGATGTCACAAGGAGACATAGGCCAGGAGATGTTCCGCGACCTACGCGACCACGTAGCTGATGAAGCTGAGATACGCCAAAGCGATCGGCATCCATGATCACCATGACGGTCGCATTAGGAATATCCACGCCAACTTCAATTACTGTTGTGGAAATCAGTACATCAATCTCCTTATCTGCAAAGGCCTTCATCGTTGAATCTTTAACCTCAGCAGATTGCTTTCCATGCAGCGGTGCCACGCGTAATCCTTTAAGTTCGGTACTTTGCAATTGAGGGCCAAGTTCCTCAACGGATGCGAGCACAGTTGAGGTCTCTCCCATCAAGAAATCGATATCTGCATCTTCTGAAGTTCCTGCAGAGATTCGCGGTGCAACAACATATGCCTGATGTCCAAGCGAAACTTCTTCGCGAATGCGCTGCCAGGCTCGCTCTAAAAATGCAGGCTTCTCCAGAACCGGAATAACGTGTGTAGTAATCGGCTGTCTTCCTAACGGAAGTTCACGAAGAGTTGAAACATCGAGATC
>Ga0315907_10003491_pt1 | contig 18512 bp, 12 predicted proteins | sample LakEriMetagenome_3_FD_203525 | JGI IMG/M metagenome (GOLD analysis project Ga0315907, IMG submission 203525) | Freshwater fungal communities from buoy surface, Lake Erie, Ohio, United States - Buoy 12 MA123 | ecosystem: Environmental > Aquatic > Freshwater > Lake > Lake biofilm | place: USA... | reverse complement strand
GCTTGTTCCAATGTCGCCGTAGACGACACCCACAGCACCCAGTGTCAGGGCGGCCAGGTTAGAGGCAGGACGGGACTGATTCACGTGAGAGGGGCCACTTGGACAGCGGTGGCCTTACAACAAGGGGATCAGATTGTGCGCCCGCCGAGCCACCTTCCCACCATGGCATCAACGCCAATTGTTGCGATGCAGCAACTGAGCACTCGGCCCCCCGGTTTCCAGACGCAGAGTCATCGGAGCACGGAGCCCTGTGATCCCGAGCTCAAGAATGAGTGCATGCACTCACTTGTTAAGTCATTCGTAGACTTCGGCCTCGGGATCAGTGGCTTCTAATTCGTAGCTCGCTGCCAACATGGCCAGCCTGGCCACGACGCCGTACATGTAAAAACGGTTGGGTGCACTGGCCCCGGGCTTGACGCCGGGTTTGGGCAACTGGTTGGATTCAGCAAAGGCCAGAGGCACAAAACTGGCGCCCGGTGAGTTGAGGTTCTCGTCAATGCCGCGTTCGGCGTTGATGCGGTAGAAGCCGCCCACGACATAGCGGTCGATCATGTAAACAACAGGCTCTGCCACCGCATCGTTAACGCGCTCGTAGGTGGGCACGCCTTCTTGCAGGATGACCTCGGAGACTTCTTGGCCGTCCTTGATGACGCTCATTTTGTTGCGTGCGCGGCGGTTCAAATCCAGCAGTTCTTTTGGATCCCGCACCGTCATGATGCCCATGCCGTAGGTGCCCGCATCGGCCTTGACGATGAGGAATGGTTTTTCATTGATGCCGTACTCTTTGTACTTGCGTTTGATTTTGGCCAGCAACGCCTCGCTGTGCGTCATCAAACACTCGCTGCCCGTGCCGTCTGAAAAATTCACTTCGCCGCAACCCGAGAACATCGGATTGATCAACCAGGGGTCCATACCCAAAAGCTTGGAGAATTTTTTGGCCACTTCTTCATAAGCCTGGAAGTGGTTGGTTTTGCGGCGCACGGCCCAGCCTGCATGCAGGGGAGGCAGCAAATACTGTTCGTGCAGGTTCTCGAGGATTTTGGGGATGCCTGCAGACAAATCGTTGTTGAGCAACACGGTGCAGGGATCGAAATTTTTCAGTCCAATGCGGCCGCGTGTTCGAACCAAAGGTTCGACGGTGAGCGAACTGCCATCGGGCAAAGCGATGTCGGTGGGCGCGGTGATGGTGTCGTCCAAAGTGCCCAAGCGCACATTCAACCCCGCCTGATGAAAAATCTGCTTGAGGCGGGCCACGTTCATCAAATAGAAAGTGTTGCGCGTGTGTTTCTCGGGAATGAGCAGCAGGTTTTTGGCCTCTGGACAAATCTTCTCTACCGCCGCCATGGCCGCTTGAACAGCCAGCGGCAGCATCTCGGACGTGAGGTTATTGAACCCGCCTGGGAACAAATTGGTGTCGACAGGCGCCAGTTTGAAGCCCGCGTTGCGCAGATCCACCGAGGTGTAGAAGGGCGGCGTGTGCTCCATCCACTCCAAACGAAACCAACGTTCGATGGCCGGCAGGGATTCCAAAATCCGCTGTTCCAACTCGTTGATGGGGCCAGTGAGTGCGGTGACGAGGTGAGGGACCATGGAATCTGCGACCTGAAGTTTTTCTAGATTCTAGGTAGATGGGGTTCACTCTGCCGAACCCAAGGCCAATCTTGAAAGGCCATAAAAAAGGCCACCCGAAGGTGGCCTTAGCCGCTGGCGGAGCGGTTGTAATGAATTACTTGTGGTAAGCCGTCTCACCGTGCGAGCTGATGTCGAGGCCTTCGCGCTCGTCTTCTTCTGGCACACGCAGACCGACCAAGAGGTCAACAATCTTGAACGCGATGAAGGAGACCACCGCGGAGATCACGACGGTGTAAATCACACCCTGCGCCTGGACCCAGACTTGGGCGCCAATGCTGCCCCACTCGCCGCACTTGTCCGTGACGTAGTTGCAGATGCCGGTACCGCCCATGCTGGGGGCAGCAAAAACACCCGTCAGCAAGGCGCCCAAAATGCCGCCCACGCCGTGGACACCGAACACGTCGAGCGAGTCATCCGCACCCAGCATGCGCTTGAGGCCGTTGACACCCCACAGGCAAACCAGGCCAGCCACCAAGCCGATCACCAGGGCGCCGCCCACACCGACGAAGCCGCAAGCCGGGGTGATGGCCACCAAACCTGCAACCGCGCCAGACGCCGCGCCCAACATGGAGGCTTTGCCCTTCATGAGTGCTTCACCGGCTGCCCAGGCCAAGGTGGCCATCGCCGTTGCTGCCACGGTGTTGATGAAGGCCAGTGCAGAGATGCCATTGGCCTCCAGGTTGGAGCCCGCATTAAAGCCGAACCAACCCACCCACAGCAAAGAGGCGCCGACCATGGTCAGGGTCAGGCTGTGAGGGGCCATGGACTCCTTGCCGTAACCAATGCGTTTGCCGATCATGTAGGCGCCGACCAAGCCAGCCACCGCGGCGTTGATGTGCACCACAGTGCCACCGGCGAAGTCCAGCGCACCTTTGGCCCACATGAAACCCGCATTGGCGGTGACGGTTGCCAGCGCAGCTTCACTGGTGATGGCGTCTGGGCCATCCCAGTACCACACCATGTGGGCCACTGGGATGTAGCTGAAAGTGAACCACAACACAGCGAACAACAACACGGCAGAGAACTTGATGCGCTCGGCAAAAGCACCGACGATCAGCGCGACCGTGACCGCGGCAAATGTGCCTTGGAAGGCGATGAAAGTGAACTCAGGCAAGTAAACACCCTTGCTGAAGGTCGCGGCGATTGATTCCGGCGTCACACCCTTCAAGAAAAGTTTGTCCAAGGTGCCGAAGAAAGGATTGCCTGCGGTAAAGGCCATGGAGTAGCCGTAAACCACCCACAACACCGAGATCAACGCGAAGATCATGAAGACCTGCATCAGCACTGACAGCATGTTTTTGCTGCGCACCAAGCCGCCATAGAAGAGGGCCAGGCCAGGGATGGTCATCAAAATGACCAAAGCGGTGGCGATGGTCATGAAGGCGGTGTCACCTTTGTTGGGTACGGGAGCGGGCGTGGTGGCTGCGGAAGCGGCGGGCGCTGCCGCAGCGGCGGCAAGAGCTTCAGACGCGGCTGCCACCACAGGAGCAGCGGCCTCCGGCGCGGAAGCGGCTTGGGCCAAGGCCAAGCCTGAGAACGTCAGGGCCGACAGCCCCAACGCCAAAAGGGCAATGAGTTTTTTCATGTTGAGTCTCTTTTGATGGCTGCGTGTGCTCAGAGTGCGTCTTTGCCGGTTTCACCGGTGCGGATGCGAACCACCTGCTCCAGTGGCGAGACAAAAATCTTGCCGTCGCCAATCTTGCCGGTTCGCGCTGCGTTCTCCACGGCCTCGATCACGCGGTCGACGATGGAATCATCCACGGCGGCCTCGATCTTCACCTTGGGTAAAAAATCGACGACATACTCCGCGCCACGGTACAACTCGGTGTGGCCCTTTTGGCGGCCAAAACCTTTTACTTCAGTCACCGTGACACCTTGAACGCCAATAGCGCTCAAGGCTTCACGGACTTCATCAAGCTTGAAGGGCTTGACGATGGCAGTCACCATCTTCATGGTCATCTCCGATCGTGGTTGATGAGTTAAAAAGTTTTCTTGACGGAAAGAACAACACCATTCTTTCCAAGGAATTTGGTGCTGTTCGCAAAGGCCCCCGGAACGTAGAAGGACTTGTCCGCGTCGGTCCCTACGGCAGCCAAGCTCACCACGAATCCAGAGAAATCTTTGCTTACGGTGAGTGAATAGTCGGTGTAGTTGGCCACTTTCAGGTTGGCCACCTTTTGATAACCCACGTGAGGCGTCAAGGTGACGCCGCCGCCCACATCAAAACCGGCACTCAAGTCGAGGTAGTAGCTGCCTTTGGTGTCTTTGTTGTTGGTGAAATCGTAGTTGCCAAACAAATTGGTTAAGGCATAAGAGGCCTTGGCTGTTACGGGGCCAAAAGTCAAACCACCATAGATCTCCGTGGTGTTGGGATTTTTGTAAACCGCGTTCCAAGCTGCCGTTTTGGCGTTGGGGTACCAGTACTGCAATACGCCCACGTCGAAGGTGAAATCTTTGCTGATCTCGCCTTTGTATCCACCATACAAATCGACCTCTGCTTTGGAGTCACCTCCCGCGTCGTCAATCCACTTAATGGAAGAAGCCCAAGCGCCCACATAAAAGCCGCCGGGCAGGGCATAGTCCACGCCCGCTGAGATAGCAGGCTTGAGGCGGGTCTGGGAAATCCCTCGGTAGCGGTAATCACTGCTCAGGGCCACGTTGAAGCTCAGTGGGCTGTCTTGCGCCACGCTCAAGGTCGGAAATGTGGTGAGTGCAAGCGCACCAGCGATCGCGTACAGGCTTTTTTTCATCGCATGACTCCTAGTGTGAAAAAACAAAGGTGACCGGACAGCATTCAGCAGCTTCCGTGCCAGGCGGAAACATCCGGCTTTGACGACGTCGAGGTCAGATGTCAAAGCGGCAGACCGCTCGGACAGACTGATTTGGTGCGTGAGTGCACCCATTTGGGGCTTTGTCAGGATGCTTCATGTCGTCCTTTTGGGTGATGCGGCCAAGCAGCGGCCTGAACAGAATGCCAACGGCTTGCTCTGCCAACGGCCCGTTCAAGCCCACAGCAAATAAAAAAGGAACCCCGCATGACTTTCGCCTTGGTGCACAGCCGCGCACTGGATGGTTTGAACTCGCCGGAGATCTCGGTGGAAGTGCATTTGGCCAATGGCCTGCCCAGCTTCACCCTCGTCGGGCTTGCCGACACCGAGGTCAAAGAGGCCCGCGAGCGCGTTCGCGCCGCCCTTCAAACGAGTGGACTGGCCTTCCCCCATAACAAACGAATCACAGTGAATCTCGCACCAGCCGATTTGCCCAAAGAGTCGGGTCGGTTTGATCTGCCCATTGCTTTGGGCATCTTGGCTGCCAGCGAACAGATTGATGCCCGTTTGCTGGAGGGCTTGGAGTTCGCGGGCGAGTTGTCTTTGGCGGGTGAGCTGCGGCCGGTGCGTGGTGCATTGGCATCTGCACTGGCCATGCGCCAACAGAATAAGCAACGCGGTCTGGTTTTGCCCGTGGCCAGCGCCCAAGAGGCCGCGTGGGTTCGAGGGCTGAAAGTTTATTCAGCTGCCCACTTGCTGGACGTGGTTCAGGCGCTGGTTCCAGGTGATACAGCCCATGCGCGTCCGCTGTCTCTGGCGCAAGCCGCGCCCCGAGGAGCTGCCATGCAGGGTCCTGATCTGCGCGACGTCAAAGGCCAAGCGGCCGCGAAACGCGCCCTTGAAGTGGCCGCCGCTGGAGGGCACAGCTTGCTGATGGTGGGGCCACCCGGATCGGGCAAGTCCATGCTGGCGCAACGTTTTTCAAGCTTGCTGCCACCGATGAACGAAAACGAAGCCTTGGCCAGCGCGGCGGTGCTGAGTCTTGCCGGGCATTTCAAACCCGAAGCCTGGGGCCAGCGCCCCAGCCGAAGCCCCCACCACAGCGCGTCTGCGGTGGCGCTGGTTGGAGGAGGCTCGCCACCGCGCCCCGGCGAAATCTCATTGGCCCACCACGGTGTTTTGTTTCTGGACGAACTGCCGGAGTACCCACGTGCTGCGTTGGAAGCATTGCGTGAACCGCTGGAGACGGCCCGTATTGTCATCTCGCGTGCAGCCAGGCAAGCAGAGTTCCCAGCGCGTTTTCAACTGGTGGCGGCCATGAATCCCTGCCCTTGTGGGCATTTGGGCAGCCCCTTGCGTGCATGCCGTTGCACGCCCGATGGGGTGGCGCGGTACCAAGGCCGCTTGAGTGGCCCGCTGTTGGACCGCATCGACTTACAGGTAGAGGTCCCTGCGGTGTCGCCCGAACAAGTGCAGGCGGCTGCGGATGGTGAAACCAGTGCTGCGGTCGCCAAACGGGTCGCGCAGGCACGCGATCGTCAAATGCAGCGTCAAGGCTGCACCAACGCCGAACTGAGCGGTGATGCCCTTGATGCCCACTGCCATTTGAGCAGCAATGCCAGCCACTTCATGACCACAGCCGCTGCACGCCTGGGTTGGTCAGCACGCAGTTTTCACCGGGTGTTGCGCATGGCCCGCAGCATCGCCGATTTGTGCGGCAGCACGGAGGTGCAGGTCAACCACATCGCCGAGGCGATTCAATACCGCCGCGTGTTGCAGGTGAAATGACTGTCCCAACGTCAGGCGTTCATGAAGCCAAGGTTCCTCTTGGAAACATCAAAGTTCGCCAAGTTTGGAAACACGTCACCGAGTTGGCCGTCGCCCACGCCAAACCAGCGCGCCAAGGTGGCGCCCATTTGATCGACCGACACCTCGGGCAATAGGCTGCCATTGCCCAGTTGGTTGGGGCTGCTGTCAAAGTTGTTGTTGTTGGTGTTTTTGCTGCCGAGAACCGGAAAGGTGCCGTAAATGTCGCCACCTTTGACCGCGCCGCCCATCACAAAATGGTGGGCGCCCCAGCCGTGGTCGGTGCCGTCACCATTGCTCGTGAAGGTGCGGCCAAAGTCACTGGCTGTGAATGTGGTGACTTGGTTTTGTGCGCCCATGGCTGCCAAGGTGGTGTCGAAGTAGCGCAGCGCGTGGGACAAGCGAGCCATCAGATCGGCTTGGTTGCGGTTCTGGAAGTCGTGGGTATCGAAGCCGCCCAAACTCACAAAAAACACCTGGCGTTTGGCGCCAATGCCCGCGGCACTGCTGGCATCAATCATGCGCGCCACCACCTGCAGCTGCTGGGCCAGACCGTTGAAGGACTTGTTTCCGGTCAATGGGTTGTCGTACTGCAGTTTGGGGTCGTTGTTGGCGTTGTAGGTGCCGCTGGCGGGCGCGGTACCAAACAGGGGGTTGCCGGGGTCTTTGAGTGTGGTTCTGAGCGCAACCTCAGCGTCCAACGATCTTTTGGAAATGGCCGCCAAGTCCGTGTCTATCAAATGCCCGGTGCGGCTGGTGCTGACGATGCGCTCCAGCGCCCCAGCCACGTCGGTGGAACCATACACCCGGCCGCCGCTGTCGGCTCCCAAACGAATGGCGCCGTTGGTGCTGACTTGGTATTGTTTGACGTTCTGTCCCGACAACCACACGGCATTGCCGGCCGCAGAAATGCTGGTGAAGATGGCACGGCTGTTTTGGGCGGCGAGCAGGTCCCCCAGACGCCCGCCCCAACCCACGGTCGCACCTTCTGTTTTGAAGCTCTGCCAGGTGTTTTGTTGGTCATTGTGCGAAAACAAGCTGGCAGGTTTTGGATGACTGTTCTGACCGTACTGGGTTTTGGTCGTGGGCAAGATCAAGGGGCCGACATTGGCCACCACAGCCAATCGCTTGTCTGTATTGAACATGTCGCGGAGCGAGCCCATCAAGGGGTGCAGTGCAAAGGTTCGGCCCTGGGTATTCGTAGGAAGGATGGGCAGCACGCCGCCGAGCCGAGCTGGTGATGCGGCCGCGGCACCGGCATTGATGGCGGTCCCGGGCGCCAGCAGTGCGATGGAGTCCGGCGCCTGGTTGCGGATGGCCGAGTAATTGGCCCACGATGCGGCATCGGTGGGCAGCACCATGTTGAAGGCATCGTTGCCCCCGAATAAAAACAAACACACCAACGCCTTGTAATCGGTCGCGGTTTGGGCGGCCGCTGAGCCGATGGCGGCGAGGTTCAGTGCCAGCGGCGCGCCCGCCACACCCAAAGTGGACAAAGCGCCGGCTTGCTGCAAAAACAAACGGCGTGAGGCTTTTTGCAGGCCTGCATCGTGGTGCTTGCTCATCGAATTCACCTCAGGGAGTTACTTGGTATTCGGGCGCTGCCAGCACCAACAGCAGTGTTGCGTTGACACGCGCACGTTTGGCGTTGTTGACCTGGGTTTGGTTGGATCCATTGGCCGTCAATGCCGGAATGGTGAGTTTGCTGATGGCGCCCACAATCTCGTCGCGTAAGGCGTTGGACATGCGACCTTGCATCAGCAAGGTATTGGCGCGTGCGACCAGTTCTGCAGGCTTGTCCGCCAGGGCCAGTTCCGCTGTGAAGTCACCTTGTAGGTCGCGGCGGTTGACGGTCACGCCGTTGACCTGGGCATTGGTTTGACCGAAACCAGAAGCGACTGCATCCCGAATGAAGTTCACATAACCGGCGGCTGTTGTTTCTTGGGCCAGTTGCATCTCGGGCGATACCAAACCCGCAGCGGCGGTCAGAGTGCCAGGCGGCACATATCCCGGACGGAAAAAATTGAACACCGAGGGCGAACGCATGGGCGACATGCCAAGTGCAGTGCCCGGGTTGTCGGTATTGCCCATTCGGAAGTTGCCCGTGTCGGATTTGAACCCATAGGCCCTCATGAAAGCTGTGGCGCGCAACAGCGGGTCTCGCAGCTGCCCGGAACTGTTGCTCGTGGACTTGGCCTGCGGGTGCAGCAACACCGCCTTGACCACGGCTTTCATGTCACCCCGCACGCCTTGGCCGTTGTTATTGAAAGTGGCGGCCACTGCCGCGACGTAATCGGGGCTGGGGTTGCTCGTGACCAAACGCTGAATGAGTTGTTTTCCGATGAAAGGGCCGACGTTGGCATGGTTATAAAGCGCGTCCAGAGCGGCTTTGAGGCTGGCGTCGGGGTTGGCCGTGGTTTGCGCAGGAATCACCGTGCCCAAGAAACGTTTTTCTTCTTGGCTGTGAAAGTTGGGGTAACCCACCATGGGTTTGAAGCCGCGGTCGGGGTCGCTCTGGCCGTTAAAACTGCCATTGGAAAAACAGCTGTTGTTTATGGCGGGGCAGGCCCAGCTGAAACCAGTGAACACTTTGGCTAAACCGCTGATATCCGCGGGGGTGTAAGTGTCCACGGGTTTGCCGCCTACCAAACGCTGGCGGCCATCGGCCTGCAGTTCGTGGACACCGATAGAGAACAGCTGCATCACCTCCCGGGCGTAGTTTTCATCAGGCACGCGGCCGGTTCGGGGATCCGCTTTTTGATTGCGCAGGTGGGATAAATAAGTGCCCATCATCGGGTGGCGAGAGACCGCTTCCAGCAAATTGCGGTAATTGCCATCGGCGTTGTCGGCCAACATGTCCATGTAAGCGGCCACTGCACGTGGGTCGTTGGCGACGGCGCTGTCCACCATCGACACCACAAAAATCTGCGACAGCGCATAGGCCACACGTTGACGCAATTGGTCTTCACCGACCAGTGCCGCTTTCCAGAACGAGTTGGTCACCCCGTCTTGGCCGATGCTGTTGCTGCTGTTGGCCGCTTTGATGGCGGCTTCCCAGGCTTCCCAATTGGCGCGGTGGTTGCTGCGCGGTTTGACCCACTGGTCTTCGATCCAGTTGACGTAGCCCGAGACCATGAGCTTGTCCAGCTCGGCTTCGTTGGCGCCAAATGTGGCTTGATTTAAAAAACGCGCTGCTTCGGCGCGCGAGGCGGGGGGCTCTCCTGGCTGCAAGGTGTTTGTCGATGAGCCCGTGCCTCCGCTGCTTACGCTACCACCACCCCCGCCGCCACCGCAGGCCACCAAGGCCAGCGCCATGCCCAGGGCTGACACCGTGCGCAGGCACCTCAAGTACAGCCCCTGAAGGGCCAGGGAGCGCAAAATCAGGACCACATTCATCTCCTCTATCTCAACCTGGAGCCCCGCCGGCCCCAGGCCGGCTCAAGCGCCAAAACCGAATGTTGACCTCACCAACGATGAAAAAAGCGGTAATTGTTCTCAAACGACAAGTTACTTACATTCAGTGCCAATTGTTTAACGTGCGCACCGAGTGCATGACCTCTTTAACCCGCCCGCGTCCATGAACCTTATTTACGTTGCAGACCCGATGTGCTCCTGGTGTTACGGCTTTGGCCGGACCATCTCTGAACTGCTGGCTGAACCCGGTGACCTGCGCCCCCTGCACCTCGCACTTGTGATGGGCGGCTTGCGCCCTTACACGACCGAGCCCTTGAACGCCGAACGCGCTCAAGAAATCTTTGGCCACTGGGAGCATGTTGCGCAGGCCAGTGGCCTGCCCTTTGCCGTCCGTCCGAATACCGCCCTGGACGAGCCAGGTTTCATCTACGACACCGAGCCTGCCAGCCGCGCAGCCATCACGGTACGTACTTTGTGGCCGCAGCACACATGGCGCTATTTCAAAGCGGTACAGACCGCTTTTTATGCCGAAGGAAAAAACGTCACACAGGCAGCGGTGCTCGCCGGTATCGCTGAGTCGATCGGCTTGCCACGTGCGGACTTTGCCAAAACCTTTGCCTCCACCGCGCTGCGTGAAGCCACCGCAAAAGACTTTGCTCAAAGCCAGGCCTGGGGCATCACGGGCTTCCCAGCTGTGATTGCTCAAAAGGGGGACGATCTGCATTTGGTCTGCCGCGGTTACGCCCCGGTGGAGACACTCAGGGCGCAGATCAACGCACTTCTGACGGAGACCTGAATCGACGCGGTGCCCTCAGATCAACAGCGTATTTTTTTTCGCGCCGCGGCGAGTTGTTCGGCCGTCATCTGCGACTGTGTTTTTTTATCAATGCTGTTTTCAATTTCACGCAGCAACTTGAACGAACCATCTGCTTGTTGTTGCCAGAACAACTTGCCGCAGTGAATGTCCGCGTTGCGGAATTTGCCGCTGTGATCAATGGCTGCAAACACCTTGCCGGGTCCACCCGAGACGGGCTCCTGTCCCCAAGTGATGTTGCGAATGCTGCGCTCCACCACCTCGCCCATGCGGGCATTGAATTCGGCCTGCCTTATCGACCAGCGCTCCAGGCTGATGGTTTGCTGCAGGTCTTTGGACAACATGGCATAGGCTGCAGTGAAATCGCCCCGCTCGCTCAGGCGGAAGTACTGCTGCGTCGCCAGATTGACATTCAATTTTTGCTGCTCGCTGGGCGCCCAGCTGCCGCCACTCTGGGCAGCGGTCAGCGCGGGTACGCAGCTCAGGAACCACCCCAGGGCAGATACTTTCAACTTCTGCATGACCCTGAAAGACCTCAGCCCCAAGCTGCCAGCGAACGTTTCACCACCGCAACGTCCAACCCCTGACGCGCGGACCACTCCTGCAACTGGTCGTCTCCCACCTTGCCCACGTTGAAGTAGACCGCTTCTGGGTGGGCCATGTAAAAACCACTGACGCTGGCGGCTGGGGTCATGGCCCAGCTTTCGGTCAGGCCCATGCCGATCTCGTCACACAACAAGGCGCGGAACATGTCGGTTTTGACCGTGTGATCGGGGCAGGCGGGGTAACCGGGGGCGGGGCGTATGCCTCGGTACTTTTCGGCAATTAGTTCATCCACGCTCAAGTTCTCGTCTGGCGCATAACCCCACAAATCGGTGCGTACACGCTGGTGCATGCGCTCTGCAAACGCTTCTGCCAGGCGATCAGCGAGGGCTTTGAACAGGATGCCGCTGTAGTCGTCTTGGGCGTCCTGGAATTGCTTTTCCTTTTTCTCGGCACCAATGCCCGAAGTGACCGCGAAGAGGCCAATGTAGTCCGGCACCCCGCTGGTTTTAGGTGCGATGAAGTCGGCCAGGCAGCGGTTGGAGCGCTTGATTTTTTCCCCTTGCGGGCCATCCACCGTTGGCCTCTCGCTTTGCATACGAAGCGGTGCCCAGCGAAGCAGCACCTCGGTGCGTGACTCGTCGGTGTAGACCTCGATCACATCGTCATCGACGGTGTTCGCGGGGTAAAGGCCGATCACCCCGTTGGCGGTGAGCCAGCGGCCTTCGATCAAACGTTTGAGCATTTGCTCGGCGTCGGCCAAGACGCGGCGGGCCTGTTCGCCGACCACGGCATCGTTCAGGATGGCCGGGTAAGGCCCCGCCAGGTCCCAGGTTTGGAAGAAGGGGCCCCAATCGATGCAAGTGGCCAGCTCTGCAAGGTCGTAGTTTTTGAAAACACGGCGACCGAGGAATTTGGGTTTGGCCGGTTGGTAGCGGACCCAGTCGACGGCGGTTTTGTTGGCGCGGGCCTGCGCCAAACTCACCAGCGGCGCTGCTTTCTTTCCTGCGTGCAGTGTGCGCACTTTGTCGTAGTCGGCTTTGAGCTCGTCGATGAAAACCTTGGCACGCTCATCCGACAACAAATCGCTGCACACCCCCACGCTGCGGCTGGCATCGGGCACATACACCACCGGGCCTTCGTAGTGGGGCGAAATTTTCACGGCGGTGTGCACGCGGCTGCAGGTGGCGCCGCCGATCAGCAACGGCGTTTGGCGTTCGCGGAAGTAGTCGTCCCGCTGCATTTCAGCGGCCACGTACTGCATTTCTTCCAGGCTCGGTGTGATGAGGCCAGACAGGCCAATGATGTCGGCCCCTTCTTCTTTGGCTTTGGCGAGGATGTCTTTGCAGGGCACCATCACGCCCATGTTGACCACTTCAAAGTTGTTGCACTGAAGCACAACGGTGACGATGTTTTTGCCAATGTCATGGACGTCACCCTTGACGGTGGCGATGACGATCTTGCCCTTGGCTTTGGCTTGACCACCTGCATCGACCAAAGCTTTCTTTTCCTCTTCGATGTAGGGCAACAGATGGGCCACGGCCTGTTTCATCACGCGCGCGCTTTTGACCACTTGGGGCAGGAACATCTTGCCCTGACCAAACAGGTCACCGACGATGTTCATGCCCGCCATCAGCGGGCCTTCAATCACATGCAAGGGGCGGCCACCGGTTGCTTTGATGCGCTGGTAGACCTCTTCGGTGTCCTCGTTGATGAAGTCGGTGATGCCGTGCACGAGCGCATGGCTCAAGCGGTCGTCCACCTCTTTGCTGCGCCAGGCCAATTTGGCGCTGTCATCTTTGGCAGCGCCTTTGGCGTTTTCTGCCACTTCGATCAAACGTTCGCCTGCGTCCGGCCGGCGGTTGAGCACCACGTCTTCCACGCGCTCGCGCAGCACAGGCTCCAGGGCATCGTAGACACCCACCATGCCGGCGTTGACGATGCCCATGTCCATGCCCGCCTTGATGGCGTGGTACAGGAACACGGTATGGATGGCCTCGCGCACCGGCTCGTTGCCGCGAAAGCTGAAACTCACATTGCTGACGCCACCACTGACCCGCGCGCCGGGCAGGTTTTCTTTGATCCAGCGTGTGGCATTGATGAAGTCCACCGCGTAGTTGTCGTGCTCCTCAATGCCGGTGGCAATGGCGAAAATGTTGGGGTCGAAGATGATGTCTTCCGGCGGGAAATCCACCTCGTCTACCAGGATGCGGTAGGCGCGTTCGCAAATTTCAATTTTGCGCTGGTAGGTGTCGGCCTGGCCTTTTTCGTCAAAGGCCATCACCACAGTGGCGGCACCATAACGTTTGATGAGTTTGGCTTGGTGTTTGAAGGGCTCCACGCCCTCTTTCAGTGAGATGGAATTGACGATGCCCTTACCCTGGATGCACTTCAAGCCAGCCTCAATCACGCTCCATTTAGAGCTGTCCACCATGATGGGCACGCGCGATATTTCCGGCTCAGATGCAATCAAGTTCAAAAACCGGACCATGGCGGCCTGGCTGTCCAACATGGCTTCGTCCATGTTGATGTCGATGATTTGTGCGCCGTTTTCCACCTGCTGCCGCGCCACGCCCAGGGCTTGTTCAAAGTCGCCACTCAAAATCATCCGCGCAAACGCCTTGGAGCCGGTGACGTTGGTACGCTCGCCCACATTGACGAAGAGGCTGCTGGCGTCCAACGTGACAGGCTCCAGGCCGGACAGGCGCAGGGGGGGCGGTGTGGCTGGGGTGGCGGGTGTGACGGTCGCGTTCATAAGGGCTCAATGCTTTGGTTAAAACAACCGCACCCCTCATGGCCAGCCAGCGTCACCGCGGCCAGCACCAAGAGGTGCGGTCGGGTGAGCGCGGTTATACACGGCAGGCCTCACAGCCCGTGTACCGAGCCTGGCTACCCCTGTGCTGGGGGGGTAGTCGCAACGCTCCTCGGATGCTTCGAATTGTAGAGGTGGAGGGTGGTGGTGGGCCGATGTGGCCAATTGCATCAACCCTTGCGTCAAAGTGCCACGGTTTCATCGGACAATGCAGGGTGTTCTAAAAAGCGTTTTGTCCAGACTGTTGTCGGTATTGTTCCCATGCATTCCCCATGAAGGTCATTGCTCTGCCCGCCAACGCCATCCGCCTGGGCGTGCCGATACCTGTTTCCTTGAGAGACGAGTCGGGCCGACTGTTGTTGGCGCGGGGCTCCATCGTTGAGACAGAAAGCGCTCGGCAACAGTTGATTGCACGCGGCGTTTTTGTGGATGAGGCCGAGTCCGAGCCTTTCACACGTGCGTTGGCCGGCAAACTTGACAGCATGGTGCGTGGCAATGCGCTGTTGGGCGAGATTGCCAACGCCACGGCAGATGGTGCTGTGTTTTATGGCACGCCGGAGCGGCCCCGCAATCCCGAGGCCGTGTGGCCAGATTTGGTCTTGCGTGCGAGCAGTCTGTTGCGCGATGTGCCCAGCAGCGAGTTTTCTTCCCGTTTGCTCAAGTTGCAAGATGATGTCCTCGAACAAATTGAGCGGCATGCTGATATTTCTTTGTTGATTTTGGTTCAGCACAGCATCACGGACGCCCGCGACTACAGCGCCAAACACTCCCTGCTGGTTGCCGTGGTCTGCGAACTGGCCGCCCGCCACCTCTCCCACTGGCCCGAGGGCTGTCGTTTGTCGCTGCGCTGCGCTGCCATCACCATGAACGTGGCCATGACGGCGCTGCAGGACCAGTTGGCCACCCAGCATGTCGCCCCCAACCCCAAGCAGCGCGAGCAGATTGAGACTCACGCGGCCCGGGGCGTCGCGCTGCTGACGGAGTCAGGCGTGTCTGACAAACTGTGGCTGGAGGCTGTCGCGCTTCACCACGACACCCCCAGCGGCCCGCTCACGACCATGCCGCCGGGCACCCAGTTGGCGCGTTTGCTGCAACGGGCCGACATCTTCACGGCGCGGCTCAGCCCGCGAGAGGGGCGCAAGGCGCTTTCCGCCACCGCCGCAGCGCAGGCCGCCTATCTGGATGAGAACGAGCAGGCGGATGACGCGGGCGCGGCCATCATCAAAGCCGTCGGTTTGTACCCCCCGGGCACCTATGTTCGCCTCGGCAATGGCGAGGTCGCTTTGGTTTTGCGCCGTGGACGCCGGGCCAACGAGCCCAAGGTGGTCAGCATCATCGGCCGTGAAGGCCTGCCTCTGGGTGCCCCAGCGGTGCGGGATACCCGAGTTGCACCCTTCAATGTGACCGGCAGCGTGCCACCACACGAGGTGAAAGTGCGCATCAACATCGAGCGCATGACACGCTTGGTGTGAGTTTTTTATTTGCCCGTCAAGCAGCCAGCAGTTTGCTGAAAACACCGTCATGCAAACAGCGTGGCTGGTATTTGCCAACCCGCTGCGCAATTTGTGCGATGTGATCGGGCGTGGTGCCACAGCAGCCGCCAGCAATGTTCAAAAAACCTGCTTGCGCAAACTCTTCGACCAGACGCCCGGTGACATCGGGCGTTTCATCAAAGCCGGTGTCGCTCATCGGGTTGGGCAAGCCGGCATTGGGGTAGCAGCTGATGAAGGTGTCGCCCGCCACCTTGGACAGCTCTTCGATGTAGGGCCGCATCAGCGTCGCACCCAATGCGCAGTTCAAACCGATGGCCAGTGGCCTGGCATGGCGTACGCTGTGCCAAAAAGCCGTCACAGTTTGCCCCGACAAAATGCGGCCTGAGGCGTCGGTCACCGTCCCAGAGATGATGACGGGCAAACGCTCACCCGAGTCTTCCATCAGCTCGTCCAGCGCAAAGATGGCTGCTTTGGCATTCAAAGTATCGAAGATCGTTTCGACCAAAAACAGATCCACACCGCCCTCCAGTAAACCCTGGGCTTGTTCGTAGTAGGCGGCTTTGAGCACATCAAAGTTCACATTGCGTGCGCCGGGATCGTTCACATCGGGGCTGATGCTGGCTGTTTTGGGGGTGGGGCCCAGGGCGCCCGCGGCGAAACGGGGTTTGTCCGGCGTGCTGTACTTGTCGCAAGCCGCCCGGGCCAGGCGGGCTGCTGCCACATTCATTTCACGCGCCAGCGTTGCCAGGCCGTAGTCTTCCTGCGCCACGGCGGTTGCACCAAACGTATTGGTTTCGATGATGTCGGCACCTGCGGCCAGATACTGCTCGTGGATTTCGCTGATGACATCGGGCCTCGTGAACTGCAGCAATTCGTTGTTGCCTTTGAGGTCGCTGGGGTGATCTGTGAAACGTTTGCCCCTGTAATCCGGTTCCAGCAATTTGTAGCGCTGGATCATGGTGCCCATGGCGCCGTCGAGCACGACGATGCGCTCTTTCATGATGGCAGGCAGGGCTTGGGCGCGGGTGTAGGTCAAAGGTTTCATGTCCCCATTGTAAAAAGGCCGGCGATTTTGAGTGGGCCTTGTTCGCCATAACCCCAATACCAGCTTATGAAAAACCGATGCGTCGCTGCTTGCGAATCTCGGGTTTGACTCGGTGCTCGCCCTCAAGTTGGCTCAAGAACTCGTCAGCTGTGAGTTCCTCACCCAAGATTTCAACCTGCCGTTTGACGGCGGCAAAGTCCCCGGGCACGAGGTGGTCCATACCGTGCAGGCGCTCTCGATGTTCGGCTGATAACAACGCAAGGTCACCCGCTAAGGCTTCGCGCACGAACATGCGTTCGCGTTGCTCCGCCAACAACGGCTGGAAACGAATCTTGAAGGTGAAGCGACGCAGCGCCGCTTCGTCAAGCTCGGCAAAAAGATTGGTGGTGCAAATGAAGGTGCCTGCGAAACGTTCCATGCCTTGCAGCATTTCATTGACTTCGCTGACTTCGTAGCTGCGCTCGGCCATTTGGCGGCTGCGCAAAAAGCTGTCAGCCTCGTCCAGCAAGAGCACAGCCTCTTCGTTTTCGGCTTCGGCAAACATCTTGGCCATGTTTTGTTCTGTCTCGCCCACGAACTTGCTCATGATGTCGGAGGCTTGGCGGATCATCAGAGGGCGCTGCATGGCCTGTGCAATGTGTTCAGCCAGTGCGGTTTTTCCGGTTCCTGGCGGCCCGTAGAAACACAAACAGCCGTGGCCCTTTTTCTTCAGAGCCTCGACAATTTTGGGCACAGGGAAACGCGACTCGGTGTTGAGCAGTTCCAAGTCATAAGACGTCACCACCAGCCGCGCACCGCGTTCTTTTTGGTTCTGGCCCAAAGCGCGATCGGCATTGCTGAGTTGGCGTTCGATCAGCGATTCGATGGCCTCGTCGTTGTCGCTGGACAGGCGCGCAAACTTCACCGCAGTGCGTACTTGGGCGGGTGTCAAACCACGGCGCTCGGCGAGCCGCGCGACGAAGTTGCTGCTCACGGGCACACCCAACAAAGCACGGCGGACCAAGGCTTCGCGGGCGCCAGGCGGGGGGCTCTTAAGCTCCAGGTGGTACTGGAAACGACGGCGAAAGGCCGGGTCGATTTGTTCAATGCGGTTGGTCACCCAAATCACAGGCACCGGATTGGTTTCCAAAATTTGATTCACCCAGGCTTTGCCGCTGACGCTGCCACTCAAATTGCCATCGCTGGTGTCCATGCGGGCCATGAGCTGGGCGGTGTCGGTTGAAATGGGGGGAAAGACGTCCTCCACCTCGTCGAACAGCAGGGCCACGTTGCCACTGCTTTTAAGAAACACCTGGCTGATTTGCAGCGAGCGGTAGCGATCTCGGCCAGACAGCGAATTGCCATCGCGGTCGGCGTATTCCACTTCGTAAAGTTCCAGACCCGCGGCCTGTGCCGCCACCTTGGCCAGTTCTGTTTTGCCCGTTCCCGGGGGGCCATAGAGCAAGACATTCACGCCAGGCTCTTTGCGTGCGACGGCGTTTCGCAGCATGGCGGTGAGCACCTGATGGTCTTGCGCGACATATTGAAAATCAGAAGGTGTGAGCTCACTGCGTTTGGCTGGGCGTGTAAAGACCGCCATTAAGTCAGAAGGACCTTCGTATTGGCGCATCAGCACGGGCGGCATTTGATCGCTGACTTTCATCAAGTCAGCCAAGTCGGTGATGTTGTGCTCGGAGATCAGGTTCTCCACCATGCCAATACGTTCCAAGCGCGAGCCTGCGCGCAGTGCTTCGGCTACTTCGGTTTCATTGACGCCTGCTACTGCCGCAATCGCCGCGTAAGCTTCCTGGGCGTTGGACACTTTGAACTCAACCAAGAGCCCACGGAGCTCTCGCTGGTAACGCGCCAAGGTACCGTAAAGTAAGAGCGCGCGCTCCGCTGGGTTGAGCTGCAACAAGCCGCCCAAGGCGTCGATGTTTTTCTGCACGAGAGTTGATTCTTTTTTGAGGCTGCTGTCCAGCCATTCGGCAGTGGCACCCAGTACCGCCAGCAGGTCTTTTGGTGCATCCTTGATGTACTCATCAAGGTAGAAGAAAAAAGTGCTCTCTTCGTAGGGACCACGCCACTCGCCATAACGCTGCATGAAGGCTTCATGGCCCAAGGCCTCATGCCCACACCATTGTTCGTTGGATTTACAACGGTGACCTAAAAACTCGCGTATGCGCAGCAGCACGGACTCAGGCCA
>Ga0315907_10003483_pt1 | contig 18531 bp, 15 predicted proteins | sample LakEriMetagenome_3_FD_203525 | JGI IMG/M metagenome (GOLD analysis project Ga0315907, IMG submission 203525) | Freshwater fungal communities from buoy surface, Lake Erie, Ohio, United States - Buoy 12 MA123 | ecosystem: Environmental > Aquatic > Freshwater > Lake > Lake biofilm | place: USA... | reverse complement strand
CACAGCATCTTGTCCAGTCATGGAATCGACAACAAACAACGTTTCTGAAGGCTGAATCGCCGCTTTTACTTGAGCAATTTCATCCATCATCACTTCGTCTACAGCCAAACGCCCTGCGGTATCCACGATAACCACATTAAAGCCTTTTGACCGTGCATGGATGATTGCTTTGGTGGCAATATTCACCGGACTTTTTTCTTCCCGATCAGAAAATACTTCAATCCCTAATTGCTCACCGAGAACATGCAATTGGTCAATCGCAGCTGGACGATATACGTCACAGGCGACGAGTAGTACATTTTTACCTTTTTTTGACTTAAGATAGCTTCCGAGCTTTCCAGTAAATGTTGTTTTACCAGAACCTTGAAGACCTGACATTAAAATGATCGCAGGGTTTCCTTTAAGGTTGATTTCAGCCTCGTTGCCCCCCATTAATTCAACTAATTCCTCATGACAAATTTTAATCATGAGTTGTCCCGGAGAAACGGCAGTTAAGACATCCCTTCCAAGCGCTTTTTCTTTAACTGTATTTGTGAACTGTTTCGCTGTATTAAAGCTAACATCGGCATCGAGTAAGGCTCTACGAACCTCTTTCAAGGTTTCAGCGACATTAATTTCTGTAATTTGACCTTGACCTTTCAGGACTTTGAACGCACGTTCAAATTTATCCGTTAAATTTTCAAACATAATCTTAAGCTATTGAAGCCACAAAAATAAGGAAATGTAAGCAAAAACCGAAGATTAATCTTCGATTAGCGCCGGTTTAGCCAATTTAGAATGACGTTTACCATATCCAAAGTAAATAACCAACCCAAGGGCTAACCATATGAAAAAATACAACCAGTTTTCTGCTTTAATTTCACTCATCATATACAGACAACTTAGCAAGCCCAGCAAAGGAATCATGGAAAGATTTTTAAGCACCGTCATAACCGTAATAAATATGGTAAACAGAATAAAAATCCAGGTTGGTATTTTGTGGGCAAAATGCTTAAACCCATACTGATAGAAATGCGACTTAGGTAAATTCAAAAACTTCAAGTCCTGAACTAAAGACATTTTCCCATGCAGTTCATAGTACTTGTCAATGTTTCGTTTTGAAAATGAAAACGCTTCATTTTTATCTTGTATCAGGTGGTTTTTTAAGGCCATAATTTGATTTGGATTCAATCCTTCGATCATTTCAGCCTTAGTTTTTAATTGTTCTTTGTTGCTTACAAAATCCAAGGTTTGTTGTTTAAATGTTGTAAACAATAAGACAAGGGCTCCTATGAGCAAGACAGGCATGATGTATTTCCCATTCAAATAGGGTGTTCTGAATTTACCACGAGGGATATCCGTTCTATTCTGCAACATGAGCACACCGCCGCACACCAGCACAAAGGCAAATAAGGTACCAATGCTACACAGATCTGTTACCATGGTTAAATTCATGAAAAGCGCGGGTACAGCAACCACAAAACCAACTACAATGGTAGCGAAGGACGGGGTCTTGTATTTTGGGTGAACCTTTGCAAATCGACTTGGCAATAAGCCATCCCTACTCATGCTCATCCAAATCCTTGGTTGTCCCATTTGAAATACCAAGAGCACTGAAGCCATTGCCACAACCGCACTTACCGAAATAATTCCACTGAGATATGACAGATTAATCTTAGTAAATACAAAGGAAAGCGGTTCGCCTACACGCAGGGTTTTGTATGAAACCACGCCTGTTAACACTAAGGCAATGGCAATGTATAAGATGGTACAAATGATAATCGCCCACATCATCCCGCGGGGTAAATCACGTTGCGGATCTTCGCACTCTTCAGCGGTTGTAGATATTGCATCAAATCCAATGTAGGCAAAGAAAACCGCCGAAACCCCTTTCAATACGCCCCCAATTCCCTTTGGGGCAAACGGATTCCAATTGGATACATCAATATAAAATACCCCTACGCCAACTACGAGTAAAATGACAGCCAATTTAATGACTACCATCGCATTGGAAGCGTTACGACTCTCTTTTATTCCGCGATAAACTAAGGCGGTAATTAAAATGATAATGAATAAAGCAGGCAAGTCTAAAATAACATGAAAGCCTAAAAACGTAGGACTTTGCTCGTAAGCGCTGTAGGCGGTTTGAATCGCTTCGGGAATATCTTTCAAAGATTTTCCGGATTCTAATAAAATCATGGCTTGCTGATGGCCTTTAAACGCGGAGAAATAATCCATTTGAGACCACAAGGGAATATGAATACCATCAATTCCCATGGCCGCAATTTTTATATTACTTAGCATGTCAGTGAAGTAATCAGACCATGAAATAGCTACTGTAATGTTACCAATCGCATATTCCATAATCAAAGCCCACCCAATAATCCAGGCAATGATTTCACCAAAAGCCACGTAGGAATAGGTGTATGCACTTCCTGACACAGGCACTATGGAGGCGAATTCAGCATAGGCAAAGGCTGCAAATCCACAGGCAATTGCGGTGAATAAAAACAAGAAAATCACTGCGGGACCGGCCTGGTAACTCGCTTCCCCGATGGTACTAAAAATCCCCGCACCGATAATTGCTGCTATACCAAATGCCGTTAAATCCCTTACTTTAAGGTGTTTTCCAAGGGCACCATGTCCATCCGCTAATTGATTTGCTTCAAGTTGTTTTAAAATATCTGGTATTTGTTTTCTTCGAAATAGGGTTCGCATAATCTGAATTGAGCCTCTAAAATAGAAATATTTTTAGGATGAACCCTTTTTACCTACAAGTGTTACTTTTGTATCGTGTCAAGATTCATCGAAATAAAGGGGGCCGCAGCAAATAATTTAAAGCAAATTGATGCGCAGATTCCACATGGAAAAATTACCGTAATCACGGGGGTTTCAGGTTCTGGAAAATCGACACTTGCGTTCGATACGCTATATGCTGAAGGGCAACGCCGATTTATTGAATCCATGTCGTCCTATGCGCGACAATTTCTCGGTAAATTGGAAAAACCTAAAGTGGATTACATCAAAGGTCTTTCCCCTGCCATTGCCATTCAACAAAAGGTAATTTCTTCCAATCCAAGATCTACGGTAGGAACAACAACCGAGATTTATGACTTTTTGAAATTACTCTTCGCTCGAGAAGGAAAAACCTACTCACCAATTTCGAATCAAGAAGTATTAAAAGATACGCCGTCAAGCATTCTAAGCGCGATCCTTTCTCATGAAGACTCCCCCTTTGCTGTGCTTTCACCGATTAAAGTAAATCCAAAACGAAGCGCACAGGAAGAATTACAAATACTTGCCAATGAGGGATTTATTAGAATATATTTAAACAATAAGATAACATTAATTTCGGATATCACTGAATTAGCGCCGTGCGAAGAAATAACCGTCGTGGTTGATCGCTTCAAAACAACTCAATTAACCGAGCAAGAACAAGCGCAATTAATTGACTCCATTCAAATGGCCTTTGCTAAAAACGGTGGGACATGTGGTATTCTTAACATGACGAACCAAGAAATCACTTGGTTCAACAACCGTTTCGAACGCGACGGAATGACCTTTCAGGAACCAAGTTTGCATTTCTTCACCTTCAATAATCCGTTTGGAGCGTGTAAAACCTGCGAAGGATTTGGTAGCGTATTAGGCATTGACCCGAATTTAGTAATCCCTGATCCCAATGTAAGTATATATGAAGGTGCCATTCATCCATGGAAAGGTGAGACGATGGGAGAATACTTGCAGCTGCTATTGGTTCAAGCGCATAAATTTGAATTTCCTGTGCACAAACCGTATCGGCTGTTAACGCCTGCTCAACAAGAAATACTGTGGGAAGGCAACTCTTATTTTACTGGACTTCGAGAATTCTTTAAGTTCTTAGAAAGTCAAACCTATAAAATACAGTACCGTGTGATGCTATCTAGGTATAGAGGAAAGACGCTATGCCAAGAATGTCAGGGTACACGACTAAGAGGTGATGCAAGTTATGTTAAATTCCATGGCAAATCACTTCAAGAGGTGGTCCTTATGCCGGTAAGTAAATTGCATGGATTTTTTGAAGAAGCACAAGAAACTATCCCAACAAACAATGTACTTAAGCGCCTACTTCCAGAGATCATTCAGCGCATCCGATTTCTAAATGAAGTTGGTTTGGGTTACCTTACCCTGAATCGTTCCACCAATACCTTATCTGGGGGAGAATCACAACGAATTCATTTAGCGACTTCTTTAGGTTCAAGCCTTGTTGGTTCTACCTATGTGTTAGATGAACCATCGATTGGACTTCATCCAAGAGACACTAAAAACCTCATTCGGGTTTTAAATTCGTTAAAGGAAATTGGAAATACGCTCGTAATTGTTGAACACGAAGAAGAAGTCATTAAATCCGCTGATCACCTAATTGATATAGGTCCTTATGCGGGAGAGAACGGCGGAACGGTTGTATTTCAGGGGGATTTATCCGCATTTAAAAAGACTAAGGGTTTAACGGCGAACTACTTCAATGGCACAACGCGTATTCAAAGTCCAAGTACGCGCAGAAAAGCGAGTTATTCGATACGCTTGAGTAATGCCAATCTCCACAACCTAAAAGATGTTCACATCGAAATACCGCTTCGCCAATTGGTATGCGTATCTGGGGTGTCTGGATCCGGAAAATCTACGCTTCTTAAAATCTTGTGTTATCCTGCCATAAAGCAAGCATTATTCGACGCTAAAAACACCTTGTATCGTGGGTGCACCTTATCCGGAGATATTAATAAAATTAAGGAAATCGAACTTATTGATCAAAATCCGATTGGAAAAAGCTCACGAAGTAATCCAATTACCTACCTCAAAATCTTCGATGAAATTCGTGACCTCTATGCACGGCAGCCTTTGGCTAAAAATCGAAACTACAAACCTGGGTTCTTTAGCTTCAATGTGGAAGGCGGACGCTGTGATGCATGTGACGGCGAAGGTATTGTTACCATAGGCATGCAATTCATGGCAGATATTCAACTTACATGCGAGACCTGTCAAGGAACTCGATTCAAGGAAGAAACCTTGGAAATCGTGTATCGTCAAAAATCCATTGCGGATTTATTGGAAATGACCTTGGACGATCTTTCCTCTTTTTTTCATGAAAGTTCTGATAAGAAAGAAAAGCACATCGCTTCCATGATACAACCTTTGTTGGACGTTGGCTTGGGGTATTTACGAGCCGGACAAGCATCCAGTACCCTTTCAGGCGGTGAAGCGCAACGAATCAAACTCGCATCGTTCTTGGCAAAAGGGAACAACCAAGCTCCTACCCTCTTCTTATTTGATGAGCCCTCAACTGGACTTCATTATTACGACATTGAAAAACTGTTACAATCCTTCCAGGCTTTAATTGCAAATGGCCATAGCATCGTAGTCATTGAACATAACCTGGATATCATCAAAACAGCAGACCATGTAATCGACATTGGTCCGGAAGGCGGTGAAGGCGGTGGAAAGATTGTATTTACAGGTACCCCAGAAGACTTGGTAACACGAACGGAAAACTACACCGGAATTGCGTTGGCAGAAAAGGGATTGAATTAGGCAGGTGAAAGAGAGAAGCTTCGATAAACGAGACATGGAAGCCTGTCTAAGTATCTTTGACAGTAATTGTCCACCCTACTTTGCATTAGAGGAGCGCGAAGCCTTTAAACATTGGTTGGTTTGCCAAGGAAAAACAATGGAAAACGCGTACAAGAAATCAAGCATAGAAACGTATCGTGTGATTGAAAATGAAGCAGGCGAACTCGTTGGATGCGGCGGTTATTACTTGAACCTAGATCAAACAGAAGCACGATTTGCTTGGGGAATGATTCGAAAGGAATTGCAACATCATGGCATCGGTACTTACTTGGCAATGAAGCGCATAAGAGAAATCAAACGCACCTACCCCTTGGCAGAAATTACCCTAGCGACTAGTCAACACACGCACCTTTTTTATGCCCGAATGGGGTTTGAAGTATTGGACATCATTCCATCTGGATTTGCTCCGAATTTAGACAAATATGAAATGAAATTGAAGGCAAATTGAACCCATCTTAAGTTAAGCTGTAACTTTGGATGAACACAAAATAACATCTTATGAAATCCTATCAGTCTATTGTTGCAATCCTTTGTATTTCCTTGTCATATTCGATCAATTACGGTCAAACCAAACCCACAGAAGAAATTCCCTACATTGAAGTGAATGGGTATGCGGAGAAGGAAGTAATTCCAAATGAAATTTACATTGGAATCACCTTACGTGAACGCATGGAAAACAAAGAAAAGGTAACCATTGAATCGCAAGAAAAACTGCTGAGAGAAGCGCTTACCACATTAAGTATTCCGATATCCAACCTCTCGATTGCTGATGCCAATGCCGACTATGTAAAAGTGAGTTGGCAGAAACGTGATGTACTTACCAAAAAGGAATATCTGCTAAAGGTCGGAAATGCCACAACCGTTGGCAAGGTATTTCAAGAATTAGAAAAAATGAAAATTCAAGATGGGTCTATTGATCATGTGAGCCATTCTGCTATCGACAGTTTAAGAAAACAAGTTCGTATTGAAGCAATTAAAGCAGCCAAAGAAAAATCTGATTATTTGCTTAATGCCATTGGACAAAAAACCGGAAAGGCCTTAATTGTCAGTGAACTTGAAAACAATACAGTATCGCGAAATGATCTTGCTCGTATGCCCGCTCGAGCAGCCAATAAATTGTACAGTGATGCAGTATTTGAATCAATCGATTTTGAACCAGAAATTGAATTCCAAAAAATCAAATTGAGTTATTCAATATATACCAAGTTCACGATTCAATAGACCGATGACGAACGGACTTAAATCCCTTCATTTCAGTATTATTCTACTTTTCATGTCGTGTACTTCTGGCATTCAGAAGCCTATTGAAAAGAAAGAATCCGGTGAACGGGTAAGTACCGAACACAAAGGTGTTAAGCCAAAGGAATTCAAAAAACCCAATCCCGATAAGTCTCAAAAAATTAGCGGTGAGACAAAACATCAACAGATTAAGGATATTCGGACGTATTACCACATAACATACAAACATCTCGTTGGCTATGATACCGTAAGCGATCATCTTCAGATTTGTAAGAACATGTTCACCTTTTTTATTGATAATCCGAATTACAAACAACTCGAACAATTCAGAGCTGCGGGATTTCCGATGGAATTTTGGAGCACCGATATGTGTTCGTTTTTTGGTGTTCCTGAAACGAAAGTCAATCTCTTCTTAAATAAAGCAGCGCGCCTAGGCTATACTACCGTTGGTTATGATGCCCGGTTAATGAATGAACAAGACACTACGTCACTCATCATTTCAAATCATTTGAACGTGTATTTCGACCGACGAAGCGCGCAATCCGATATAGACCAAGTAATGAAAGAAATCAAAGGAATTAGCAATGAAGGCGGTAGTTTAGAATTTGCCTTTGTGGTTAAGGTGAAGTCTAATCGTATTCAGGAAATTGTAAGAGCGTACAAGCAATTGCAGCAACACCCCCTGGTTCGGCATCTTGAATTTATACCTGAAAGTTGCTATCCAAGAATATAATTCCTTAACTTTATTACTAAATCAACCTCATGAAATACCTTTTACCGATCCTAGTTCTCATATTCATCGCAACTGGATGCAAAAAAGAAGAAGTAAAAACCTTCACCATCGGTGAAGAAGCCTTTGGGGGAATTGTCATCCAACTGGACGAGACGAACCAACACGGATTGGTGGTAGCTAAAACAGATCAAGTAACCTTTGCTATGCATAAAAATTGGAATGATTCTAAAGCCACTGTTGAGGCCTACACCGCAGGCGGAGAAGGCTGGAGACTTCCTACAAAAACAGAGTTGGAATTGATTTACAGCACCAAAGCATCATTATCTGGTTTTGATAACCGTGATTATTGGTCTTCAACGCTCGGAACAGGTACCGCTTGGTCCAAATATTTTGGAAGCACCATGGGTGGATTTACCTCCAGTCCGTGGAAAGCCCTTTCCAATTGCACCTTGTGCTCGCGAGGAGTTAAGGAATTTTAAGCATTCTCGATTTTACACTAATTTTTATTGCAGAATAGTCTAATGAAGCGTTTTAATAAACGAATTCGATAGAACTATAAAACAATTCGATACCTTCTAGGGTTTAATTGATAATACCTTTGATAAAATTCAATTAGCCATGAAAAAATCTGCTTTAATTTTTAGTCTATTGTCTACCTCCTTGTTTTTTGCACAAGGAAAATGTCCGTTCAATTTTGACTCCAAACCCGACAATACACCAACGGCGACCGTGCAAGAAATACCAAATACCGGTGATTCTGAATCCAAACCAAAAGCACCTTCAACTATGGGCACTACCCCATTCAATACGAATAAAGATTGGTGGCCTAATCAATTGGATTTAAGTGTTTTAAGACAACACTCTTCACTTTCCGACCCGATGGACCCAAGCTTCGATTATTCGAAAGCATTCAAAAGTTTGGATTATATCGCGTTAAAAAATGATATTAAAGCGGTTCTTACTCAATCTCAGGATTGGTGGCCAGCAGATTACGGAAATTATGGTCCATTTTTCATTCGGATGGCTTGGCACAGTGCAGGAACCTACCGTACGGCTGATGGTCGCGGCGGAGCAACTGAGGGACAGCAACGTTTTGCACCCTTAAACAGCTGGCCAGACAATGGGAATTTAGACAAGGCTCGCCGATTGCTATGGCCCATCAAGCAAAAATATGGGAATAAAATCTCTTGGGCTGACCTTATGGTCCTTGCAGGAAACGTCGCACTTGAAAGTATGGGATTCAAAACCTATGGGTTTGGTGGCGGAAGAGCCGATGTATGGGAAGCAGAAAGCAATATCTATTGGGGTTCTGAAAAGAAAATGTTAGACGACCAACGCTACAGCGAAGGAAGAAAACTTGAAAATCCTTTAGCCGCGGTGCAAATGGGATTGATCTACGTGAATCCCGAAGGACCTAATGGGAATCCTGATCCACTACTTGCAGCTAAAGACATCCGAGAGACCTTTGGTCGAATGGGAATGAATGATGAAGAAACTGTGGCCTTAATTGCAGGTGGACATACCTTTGGTAAAACACACGGCGCAGGATCAGCAAGCAATGTAGGACCAGAACCTGAAGCAGCACCCATAGAAATGCAAGGGTTCGGTTGGAATAGCACCTACAAATCAGGAAAAGGCGCGGATGCCATTACCTCTGGACTAGAAGTTACATGGACACCTAATCCAACACAATGGGGTTCAGGTTATTTTGACATGCTATACGCCTATGAATGGGAACTTACGAAAAGTCCGGCGGGTGCAAATCAGTGGGTTGCGAAAGATGCTCCTGAAATTGTACCTCATGCCTTTGACTCAACCAAACGCCTAAAACCTACGATGCTTACAACCGATCTTTCGATGCGATTTGACCCAGCGTACAATGTAATCTCAAAACGATTCCATGAACATCCCGAAGAATTTCAGTTAGCCTTTGCTAAAGCATGGTTTAAATTAACACACCGCGACATGGGACCGAAAGTAAAATACTTAGGACCAGAAGTACCGAAAGAAGATTTAATCTGGCAAGACCCAATTCCTGCGGTGAATCACCCTTTAGTAACTGCAGCAGATGTAACTGCCTTAAAAAAACTAATCTTGGCATCAGGCTTAACGATCGGTGAGATGGTAAGTACCGCATGGGCTTCCGCTTCAACTTTTAGAGGTTCAGATAGCAGAGGTGGTGCAAATGGTGCTCGAATCCTACTTGAACCACAACGTCACTGGGAGGCAAACAATCCGGCACAGTTAGAGAAAGTAATCACTGCATTAACTAAAGTTCAAGCTGATTTCCATAAGACTTCGGGTACACGTAAAATTTCTATGGCTGACCTGATTGTATTGGCTGGAAATACAGGGGTAGAACAAGCCATCAAAAATGCGGGATACAATTACACTGTTCCGTTTACCGCAGGACGAATGGATGCAACCCAAGCTCAAACGGATGTGAATTCCTTTGCCGTAATGGAACCAATGGCGGATGGATTTAGGAATTACAGCAAAGGCAAATACACCTTTTCTACGGAGGAATTATTAGTAGATAAAGCACAGCTATTAGAATTAACTGCTCCAGAAATGACCATATTAGTTGGCGGATTGCGTGTGCTCGATGGAAATTATAACCATTCTCGTCACGGCGTATTTACCAACAATGTAGGTACGTTAAATAATGACTTCTTTGTGAATCTGTTAGACATGAGTACTTCATGGAAAGCCATCGATGACACACAAGAAATTTTTGAAGGCAGAGACCGTAAAACAGGAAGCGTGAAATGGACCGCCACACGAGCTGACTTGATTTTTGGATCACATTCTGAATTGCGTGCCATTGCAGAAGTGTATGCAAGTTCAGATGCTAAAGAGAAATTCGTAAAAGACTTCATCAGCGCATGGGATAAAGTAATGAATCTCGATCGTTTTGAACTAAAGAAATAAAAGGTTGATTTATACAATCAAAAAAAAGCCTCCCGCGAACAGGAGGCTTTTTTTTATATCAAAGATTTACAAAACTCTTTAATTTCATCCCGCACCAAACGAAAGGAATTCATTACCTCTTCTTCCGTTCCCGTTGCCTTCGCCGGATCAGGAAAATTGTGATGAACTCGCTTTACTGCACCAGGAAAAACTGGACATTGCTCGCTGGCGTGGTCACACACGGTAAGCACCAAATCGAAGGCAATGTGTACGTATTCATCCACATGATTGGAAGTATGCATAGAAATATCGATTCCATCTTCTGCCATTACTGCAATGGCGCGTGGATTTACCCCATGCGTTTCAATACCAGCGCTATAAACGGTGGCAACATCCCCGTGAAAATGACGAATATATCCTTCCGCTAACTGACTTCTACAGCTGTTCCCTGTACACAAGACTAAAATATTCATGGCTTCCTAAATTTATTTTTTAACGCTAAACTGGCTTTAACTAAGAGGATTAATGCCGGCACCTCCACTAAAGGTCCAATCACGCCAGCAAATGCCTGTCCGGAATTCAGACCAAAGACACCAATGGAAACGGCAATGGCCAATTCGAAGTTATTTCCGGCAGCAGTGAACGCTACGGTAGCCGTATCCTTGTACGAAGCCCCCATGGTCTTGGCTACAAAAAACATAAGAAAGAACATAACCAAAAAGAAAATAACCAAGGGAAGCGCTACACGAAGAACATCTAAAGGCAAGGTGGCAATAAGTTTTCCTTTTAAACTGAACATGACCACAATGGTAAAGAGTAAAGCGATCAAGGTAATTGGAGAAATTTTGGGAAGGAACTTATATTGAAACCAATCTTGTCCGAATTTAGGGATTAACACAGCCCTACTCAACATAGCGGCGGCAAAGGGAATACCTAAATAAATTCCAACCGTTTTCGCAATTTCGAGCATGCTGATATCCATAGTTATGGCATCGAATCCGAACAAAGGAAGCATGATTTCTAAGTAGAAATAAGCATAGAAACTGAAAAAAAGTACTTGTAAGAGGCTATTTATCCCTACTAAGCCAGCGACTAACTCCCGGTTACCTCCAGCGAGGTCGTTCCATACAATCACCATGGCAATACACGGAGCAAGACCTATTACAATAAGTCCTGTTAGATATTCAGGATCCTTTGGAAGAAAAGTAATTGCCAGTAAAAACATTAAAAAAGGACCCACAATCCATGTAATGAAAAGGGATGAGAACAGTAAGCGCTTATTACTTAAGGTAGCGGGTACCTTCGCGAAATCAACCTTAGTTAACGGTGGATACATCATGAGGATGAGTCCAATTGCCAAGGGAACATTGGTAGTACCAATGGCAACATTCGATAATAATTCTTCTACATTAGGAATTATATTTCCAAGAAGTACACCAAGCCCCATGGCTAAAAAAATCCATAGAGTAAGAAAGCGGTCAAGAAACTTTAATCGAATATTATTCATCAGCAATTGATTTTAGCAGCATCCACCACCAGGGATACAAGATCCGGCGGAAGGTAATTTCTCCGTAGGAATTCCACATTGATCAGGTGCCAAACATTCAGTAAATAATGGCATTAAATTAAACACCCCATTCGTATATGTCAGACCATAACGCTCAATGGTTTGTCCTTGATATTCAATTTCGATGGGCTCATCGGTAAGTCCGTAATCCAACTCCCCTTTTTTGAGAATTCCTAACCACTTTAATGCGGTGAGTCGATGATCAAGGTCATTGGCTACCCATAACTGAAAGGTTACTTTTCGTTCTAATCTCGCTACACCTCCACAATCAATAAAGTTTTTACTAATTAAGGCAAGTTCAGTAACATGAAAATGCCCAGGTACATGAGTTCCATTCGGAAGCAAGAGTGTGGGATAAGTAACTTGTTGAAGGGCAGTTTTAAATTCAAGGAGTGTCATCGCAACAGGATTTAGGAATGGATAAGTTAATGGAATTAATCAGGGTGTGGATAGCATCTAAGTGCGCATCAGACAAACAATAACAGACGGAGGTGCCCGAAATTTGTCCTTTGATGATTCCCGCATTCTTCAATTCTTGCAGATGCCTCGAAACGCTTGCTTGCGCTAAGGGAAGTTCGTCAACGATGTCCCCACAAATACATGTTCCTTTATCAATTAGGTATTGAACAATGGACAAACGCGCCGGATGTCCTAAGGCTTTAAACACCTCCGACAGGGCGATCACACTCGACGAATAAGAATCTATTTTTGTAACCCCCATGATTAATATTATATCGCAATATTACGATAAATAATCAAGACGCGTGTATTTTTTCTATTTTTACCCATGATTATTTCCATCACTGGCTTAAGGCCAAAGTCTATTCTGCATAGCATTCCCTTTTGGTTTAGAGCAATCCCGTCCTTTAATCAGGCCAAAAATGCGCCTGGGAATCAATTCTGTGAAGTAAAACGTATACAAGGCATACAGCACACCTTAACCGCTTGGGATGACATGGGAACCCTACGTGCATTTGTGGGCTCAGGACCTCATTTACAGGCCGTAAAATCCTTTCGAAAGATTGCTACGGGTAGTACTTATCATTATGAAAGCGATACCATTCCATCGTGGGACGAAGCGCGACGCTTGTGGGAAGAACACTACAAGGAGTATTAAAAATCACACGGTTTGGCCCTTCGGTTCGCCCATGTGATTAAATCGACTTTACTCTTTGATCACTTTAAACACACCTTGCTGGCCGTTAACGCTAATTCGCAACGAATAAACGCCTGCACTCAAGGCTTGCGTATTAAGGGTTGTTTTACCCAATCCTTTGCCATTTTGTACCAAGCGACCACGCGCATCAATCAATTCAAACTGAAAGGCATTCGCGATATCAATGATTAACGTTCCTTGCATTGGATTCGGATACACTGACGCATTAAATAACGATTCCCCTACTCCTGCTCCACATTGATCCACAATAATGTTTGCTGAAACTACCGTTTCACATGTCCCATCAGAAACTACACAACTGTATTGAGAGGTAGCTCCCGGCGTTACTGTAATACTTGCCGTATTTCCTAGAATAGATGGTCCATCATACCAAGTATATGTTGTACCACCCCCCGCAGTGATAGTAGCTGTTTCTCCAACACAAATTGTTGTACCCGGCGTAATTGTTGCTATAAGTTCAGTTGACCCTGTTATTGATCGCGTATAGGTTTGTACACAGCCACTTCCCGAAGTCCGAATCCGAGCAACATAGGTTCCTGCAGGAAGATTACCGAAGGTAGATGATGCCTGATAATTCACCCCATCGAGACTATATTCATACGTCGGAGGCACACCACCCGTTGGGCTTGTAAATACAATGGTTCCATTGTTCTGACCGCATGTTGTATTCGTTTTGGTACATGTTGCTGAAGGTTTGGAATTCACCACTACAGGTAAATAGATTCCATCGGTACGACAGGAACCATCTGCAAATAAATAAATTCTTCGGTTAGCCACTTGTGGAAAGGCAAAGGTATTAGCCGCCGTGTTGTGTGTAGAGAGAACGGTGGTAAACGGATCATCTGTTATGTACCACAAATAGCTATTTGTATTGGTAGAACCCGAACCATTCACAGTAATTTGTCCACCAGTACATATTGCGGATTCGGAAAATGTGAAATTGGCGACAGGATTCGGACCATTCGACGTCAGCACATCCATCCAAAGGCTGGTCATGATTACCGGATTTATATCGGTTGTTGGATGCCAGGTCCCTGTGGTATTTGTAGGTCCTCCATAATAACACTTCAGCGTACTCAAACCACTTGCATTGGTCCCATTTCGTTGGTTGATATCTACACACATGAAAGCTACCGTATCTTGCGGAGAGCCATAGAACAACTCAAAAGTCACCCAAAAGTTTCCAGTTACGGTAGGAGGATTGGTAAAATCAAATTCATTGTAAAACCCTGCATCCATATCAGCAATCAATAAGGTATCCGTAACTAAGACCGTCCCAGGGTTTCCGGCATTGTCTTGTTGAACACGGATTTTCACTAAGCCATTTCCAGAGGAATTCACAGCCTTAATGATAGGCATACGAAGCCTTCTCACTTGCGTTGAAGCCGGCGCGGTATATCTATCCGCATATTGATGAATCAATGAAGTGTTTGTTGAAGAGAAGCGTCCAGAGCCTGGAAGAAAGCCCCATCCAGTAGACCAATTATAATACGCGTAATCTTCCGTAACAGGGTTATAATTTCTAAGTGTATCACACGCCGTACCTGGAGCAGCACCAACAACTTGAACATGGGCGGTTTTCGTTTCGGTATCCGCCCCATAAGCATTAGTAGCGGTGAGCGAAACCGTGTAGGTACCAACGGCATTAAACACCACACTTGGGTTTTGATTGTTGCTGTTAGTTGCCCCACCGCCAAAATTCCACGTCCATGAGGTTGGAACATTGGTTGACGCATCAAAAAAGTTAACGGATCCGCCCACAGGAATAATTATTGGATTTGAAATATCTGCGGTAAAATCGGCCACAGGAGGAACATTAGCAGGGTCACATCCCGCAGAAAGCAACAAGGACGCGCGGGCGCCGGTAAGGGTGTTCAACATATAATTTGCTTGCGCCTGTGAGAACATTACGGTACAGTTGCTGTAATCCATATAATTCTCGTATTGCGTTTGGGTGGAACCACAGGTCATTTGGTTCCCTGAGCAAGAACCTGCAAAATTAAAGGATGGTCCTATAGTGTTTGGGGTATCGTTAAATCCATCATCTAAGGTACAGCTACCCGAACCTCCCCAGGTATGGTCAAGTCCTAAATAATGACCAATTTCATGCGTAAGTACATTATCATTATTCATCCCTAAATTGTAATCAAGGACAATTCCATCAATGGAGGCACCAGGCAACATATTATTAGTAGGGCGATAAGCATACCCCGCAGTACCAGAATTCGCACCGTTCGAAATATCGCAGATCCAAACATTCAGGTACTTATTTCTGTCCCAAATTTGAGACCCTCCCGTTGCTGAAGCTTTCATCTTATTTTCTTCTCCCCCATTATGATTGTAGTAATCTTCATTGGTTGAAACACGAATAACTCCCTGCTCCACTAAAGGAACGCCTGCCGGATCCTTAGTGGCTAAACAAAAATTAATGTTTACATCCGCAGGAACAAAACCAAAATTTGTTCGCGCATTAGCGGCATCTTGATTTAAGAGTTGGAAATCTTCTTGAATGTCATTGAACACTTGCATAATGAGGGCGTTCGAAACATTCTCTGCCGGATTATTTGGATTATGTACCACATGAAAAATTACAGAAATAGTATTTATCCCCGGTGTTTTTTCAGGTTTATAGGGTTTGGTTTTTGCTGCCTCCTCTAGATAGGATTGATTGAACTCTGCCCACTTTCCTATTTCCTCATAATATTTCTTGGTCAATTCATGTGTAGCACAAGAATGCTCGTTCAATCCATGATTTCTTGGAGCCAAAGGCTTGTCAACCTTTGGTGTAATTGCAGTAATCGTTTTTGATTTTTTGGTACTATTTGGAAATGTATTCACAGGACCAGGCTGAATATTTTGTGCATTAACCCCCAAAAAAGCTAGTCCAATAAACAAGACTGAAACATATATTTTTCTCATAGTAGTAAATGATTAAGTGCAGTGAATTTACAAAATAAACAGCATGTTCAAATGCATTCATTTAATTTTGTTTTGTTATAACTTAGCCACATGAAACAGAACATTGAGTGGATTAGAAATAACAAGACCAATAAATCTACCGCATTTTCAAGCGAAGAGAAGAAAGCATTAAACTTGGAAGGACTTCTCCCTTATAGACAAACCACCCAAGAAATTCAAGAGCAACGCGTACTTCAAAATCTTGAACGAAAACCTAACGATATTGAGCGTTACTTGTATTTATCCGCCTTACAAGCTCGAAATGAACGACTTTTCTATCGCGTAATTATCAATAACATTGAACGCCTACTCCCGATTATTTACACCCCAACCGTAGGTGAAGCATGTAAAGCTTTTTCTCATGTTTACACCGAAGCCAAAGGATTTTATATTACCCCGGAAAACAAGGGAAACATATTTAATATCCTAGGGAATTGGCCAGAGGAAGACATTAAAGTAATTGTTGTAACGGATGGTGAGCGAATACTTGGTTTAGGCGACCTTGGAGCAAATGGTATGGGAATTCCAATTGGAAAACTAATTCTTTATGCGGCCTGTGGAGGAATACATCCCTCTGCGTGCTTACCCGTAATGATTGATGTTGGAACGAACAATGAATCCTTAAGAAACGACCCACTCTATTTAGGTCTTCCGACAACACGCATTGGTGGACAAGAATACCTTGACTTAATGGATGAATTCATGGAGGCTGCAACTCAACGATTCCCTGGTGTTTTAGTACAATTTGAAGATTTCTTGACACCGAATGCCTTCGCATTGCTGGATCGATATCAATTCAACTATCGGTGTTTCAATGATGACATTCAGGGCACTGCTGCTGTTGCTTTAGCTGGACTTATGTGTTCAACCCGAATTACAGAAATTCCACTTCAAGAAAACCGCTTTCTTTTCCTTGGTGGTGGCTCAGCCGCAACGGGTATTGCAGACTTGTTAGTCAAAGGACTTATGCTAAATGGCTTAACGGAGGAACAAGCTTACAATCAAATCGCCATGTGCGATATAAATGGACTCATCGTTAGCGAACGAACGGACTTACAGGACCATAACCTACCCTATGCGAAGAACCAAGCGGGAATGAGTTTTTTAGAGACAATCCAGCAATTTAAACCAACAGCATTGATTGGTGCAACGGGAGCAGGCGGTGCGTTTACGAAAGAAATCATTGAAGCGATGTCTTCCATAAATAATCGTCCAGTGATATTTGCCCTTTCAAACCCAACGTCTAAAGCAGAATGCACGGCCGAGCAAGCCTACACATGGAGCAAGGGAAAGTCCATTTTTGTTAGTGGAAGTCCGTTTCCAAATGTAACTTTTGAAGGAAAGACCTTTGATCCAGGACAAGGGAATAACGCGTATATTTTTCCGGGATTAGGCCTTGGCGTAGTCGCGGCTAAGATTGAACACGTGAATGATGAGCTATTGATTACCGCAGCGCAGGCACTTGCTGAACTTGTGGAAGTAGCCGATTTAGCAAAGGGTTCACTCTACCCACCCATCAGTGAAATTCGGGAGGTATCTGTTAACATCGCGAAAGCTGTGATGAAGAATGCGATAAATCAGGGACTTACAAGAATTAAAGAATCCGAAATCGATGGGTTAATTCAGCAGGAGCTATACGATCCGACGTACTAGACTTTCAATTTCCCCATCCCGCCATCAACAGCAAGTACTTGTCCAGTCATCCAAGCACTTTCTTCATCGAGCAGAAAGGTAATTGCATTCGACAAATCAGACGGATTACCCAATCTTTTGAGCGGATGGCGTTGTGCACCGGCCTCAATTTTCTCTGGTGAATTAGTAAGCTTTTCTGCCATTGGAGTTAGGGTAAGCGACGGTGCAACCACATTCACACGAATTTTTGGTGCCCATTCCGCAGCCAATGACCTGGCAAAGCCCTCTAAAGCCGCTTTCACAGCAGCGACTGACGCATGAAATGGCATTCCTGTTGTTGCAGCAACACTTGAAATCAAAACAACACTTGCCCCTTCATTTAGATTCGACTGATAGGTTTTCAAGACATTTACCGCACCCAATACATGGATATTAAAATCCGACTGGAAATCCTCCAATTTCAAGGACCTAAACGGCTTAAGATTAATAGATCCTGGGAAGTACACGATGCCATCAAAGCGTGTCTCTATAGCAGGCAAAGCGCTCAAATAGTCTGTTAGTTCATAATCCGAAACGGATTGATTCCTCGAAAGTTGAGTTACCTCATAACCTTTAGCAAGTAGTGCAGATTTTGTAGATTGTGCGATGGCCGATGAAGCGCCCACAAGTAAGAAATGTTTCATTCCGATTAAACACCAAAGACATATAGATGTTCATTAATGACCGTCAGAG
>Ga0315907_10003479_pt1 | contig 18549 bp, 20 predicted proteins | sample LakEriMetagenome_3_FD_203525 | JGI IMG/M metagenome (GOLD analysis project Ga0315907, IMG submission 203525) | Freshwater fungal communities from buoy surface, Lake Erie, Ohio, United States - Buoy 12 MA123 | ecosystem: Environmental > Aquatic > Freshwater > Lake > Lake biofilm | place: USA... | reverse complement strand
GCTGCTGGAGCCCATCGGCAACATCCCGCCGGCGGAAGCCGAGGCACGCTTCTACGCTATGCTCAGCGAGCAGAAACGGGCGGCGTGACTCAAACCAAACAGCCTCCGGCGATCCCGGGGCGGTTCATCAGCACCTGTCCCCATTTCATATTCTGGTATTCGGTTCCCGGTCTGATTCCTGAGTAGATAAGGAACATAACAATGTGTCTGAGGCGTTCACGTTGGAAACGGCGTGTCGTACTCCTTCCGCTTTCAGCCCAGTTTGGAAGTTCTTCGAGGATTCGCTTGATTTGATCCTCCGTAAATGCCGGACGCCTTTTGTTCTTGATCCCCTTGAATAACTGCGACACCTCAGGAAGTTCATTCTTGGTGATGTATTCGCGGGTGTAGGCAAACTGCATTATCTGATTCAGGACTTTGTAATTGTGAATCTGAGCATGAATGCCGAAGTCAGATCGACGCGGTTTGATTATGGCTTCTGGTCTTCTGCGTCTTGGGTTTGTCAGGATTCGCTCTTGTTGTGCCTGCGCCTGTTTACCCCGCCATTCTTTCCACTCGTGAATATGAAGTGGCTTTATCTCTCCAATCTCAAAATCACGAAAAAATGGCATCAGGCCGTAATTGACTTGGTACTCCTTCTTTTTGTTCTGTGCGTGTTTGAGCCATTCTCCCGCGACAAACTCGAACTTGCGGCTGGCTGCTCGTCGCCCGTTTTTTCGTAGATAAATCAATTCACTATATCGATCTTCGGCAATTCGTTTGGCGTCATCAATATTCGTGGTGCCCGTACTTCGTCTTTCGTATCCCTCTATTCCAGCGACTTTTATTCGGTAGTAGAGAATTGGTCTGGCGGTTTCAGGTCTGAGATAGAGTATAACCCCCTCCCGAACTGGAATTTTTACTTGTTCTTGACTCATTTTTGTTCCTTTCTGTGTTAGTTTTGTTTGGTTTTACTTTCTTTTGCGACCCTGTGTTCATTATGTGCTCTTGAAAATGGGGTGTCAAAATTCGAAAAACCTAATGAAATCAAGGGGATTATGCTGTACTTGTTTATCCACAGACTTGGTGGATAGAAGAATCCAGCCGAATCGGCATTGCCTGCCCCACGTGCAGGCGCGTGTCCCAAGCGCCACAGCACGCATCCTCTTGCCCGCCGCAGCCGGACTCGCTAACGCAAAGAAGCCATGGAAAATCCGTCCGACGACGACGCTCTGCAGTTCGAACCGCCGCCGATCGCCGCCGAAGGGGCGGGGGTGTTGCGCGCGGCGTTGGCGACGCTGCCGCTGAGCCCCGGCGTCTATCGCATGCTCGATGCCAAGGGCGACGCGCTCTATGTCGGCAAGGCGCGTGCGCTTCGCAAACGCGTCGCGCAGTATCTGCAGTTCGAGCGCATGCCCAATCGGCTGCTGCGCATGGTCGCCGAAACGCGGCGCCTCGAGATCGTCACCACGCATACCGAAGCCGAAGCGCTGCTGCTCGAGAGCAATCTCATCAAGCGGTTGATGCCGCGCTACAACGTGCTGCTGCGCGACGACAAATCCTTTCCGTACATCGCACTCTTCGAAGACCACGATTTCGTGCAGGTCGCAAAACATCGCGGCAGCCGCGAGCGCAAAGGCCGCTATTTCGGGCCCTTCGCGTCGGCGGGGGCGGTCAACCAGACGCTCACCGCCATGCAGCGCGCGTTCCTGCTGCGCTCGTGCACGGACGCGATCTTCAGCCAGCGCACGCGGCCGTGCCTGCTCTACCAGATCAAGCGCTGTTCGGCCCCGTGCGTGGGTCGCATTTCGGCGGCCGACTATCGCGGTCTCGTCGACGAGGCGATCGATTTTCTCGAAGGCCGCTCGCGCGATGCGCAAAGCGAACTCGTCGCCAAAATGCAGACAGCCGCCGACACGATGGATTTCGAAACGGCCGCGATGTATCGCGACCGCATCCGAGCACTGACGGCCGTGCAAGCGCGCCAGGACATCAATTTCGAAGATCTCGGCGATTGCGACGTGGTTGCGATCCATGCCGAAGGCGGGCAGAGCTGCATCCAAGTGTTCTTCTTCCGCGGCGGGCGCAACTACGGCAACCGCGCCTATTTCCCGCGCCACGACAAGCTCGTCGATGCGGCCGACGTGCTGGCGGCGTTTCTGGGCCAGTTCTATGCGGACAAGCCGCCGCCGCCTTCGATCCTGCTGTCGCAGGACGTGGCCGAGCGCGCGCTTATTGAAGAAGCGCTGACGGCGCGGGCCGAATCGCGCGTGCGCATCGCGGTGCCAGAGCGCGGCGAGAAGCGCAAACCGGTCGAACATGCGCTCAACAATGCGCGCGAAGCGCTCGCCCGACGCATGGCCGAATCGGGCGCGCAAGCCAAGCTGCTTGATGGCGTGGCAACGGTGTTCGGGCTCGACGGCCCGCCCGCGCGCATCGAGGTCTACGACAACAGCCATATCCAAGGTACTGGCGCCGTCGGCGGGATGATTGTCGCGGGGCCGGATGGCTTCGCCAAAGCCCAGTACCGCAAATTCAACATTCGCGGGGCCGGCAAGTCCGACGTCGGCGAAGGTGGGGACGATTACGCGATGATGCGCGAAGTGTTCGAGCGGCGCTTTTCGCGCGCCCTGCGCGAAGACCCGAACCGCGACGAGGGAACCTGGCCCGATCTCGTGCTGATCGACGGCGGGCAGGGCCAGCTCAATGCCGTCGCTTCCGTGCTGGCCGAGCTTGGCATCGACGATCTGCCGTTCGCCGCGATCGCCAAAGGGCCGGATCGCGACGCGGGCCGCGAGCGGTTTTTCTTGCCCGGGCGCGCACCCTTCCAACTCGAGCCACGCGACCCGGTTCTGTACTATCTGCAACGCTTGCGCGACGAAGCGCACCGCTTTGCCATCGGAAGCCACCGTGCGCGGCGTTCCAAAGCGATTTCGAGCTCGTCCCTGGACGAGGTCGAGGGCATCGGTCCTCGCCGCAAAAAGGCGCTTTTGCTGCATTTCGGCTCGTCCACCGCCGTCAAACGCGCAGGCCTCGCCGATCTCGAAGCCGTGGCCGGGGTCGGCAAGGCGGCGGCCAAAAAAATCTATGACCACTTCCACGGCGGCGGGTAAAATAGCACCCTGGATTCCGCCCCCCGCCACCCCGTTTCGACCCACGCGAGGCCCATGTCTTTTTCGCTGCCGATGTGGCTGACCTTGAGCCGCATCTTCGCCATTCCGGTGATCGTCGCGCTGTTCTGGTTGGACGGCGATCTGTGGCGCTATGTGGCGTGCGGCGTCTATGCGATCGCCGCAGCGACGGATTGGCTCGACGGCTATCTCGCGCGCGCTTGGGCGCAGCAATCCAAACTCGGCCGCATCTTCGATCCCATCGCCGACAAGCTCTTGGTCGCGGCCACGATCCTGCTTCTCGTCGCGTTAGGGCGCGTGGAAGGTTTCACCGTGCTTGCGGCGTTGGTGATCTTGCTGCGCGAAGTGCTGGTCTCGGGCTTGCGCGAGTTCCTGGCCGAAATCCGCGTCGGTCTGCCGGTCTCGAAACTCGCCAAATGGAAGACCGCCATCCAGATGACGGCGCTGGGTTTCCTCATCGTCGGCGATGCCGCACCCACCGCGATGCTGCCGGTGCTGCCGATCGGCGAAATCGGCTTGTGGATCGCAGCCGCACTCACGCTCTACACCGGCTACGACTATCTTGCGACCGGCCTCAAGCATGTCGACGAAGAGGCGCCGCCGCCCGCGCCCGCCAAGCCTGCCGCCCCAGCGCGCCAGTCGGTTTAAAGACGATGCGCATCATCGGACTTGCGGGCTGGAGCGGCAGCGGCAAAACCTCGCTTGTGGTTCGGCTGCTGCCCGTTCTGGTCGCGCGGGGCTTGCGCGTCTCGACGATCAAACACGCGCACCACGAATTCGACGTCGATACGCCGGGCAAGGACAGCTACGAACATCGTGCGGCCGGTGCACACGAAGTGCTCGTCGCCTCGGCGCGCCGCTTTGCGCTGATGCACGAATTGCGCGATGCACCCGAGCCCACGCTCGAAGAGCTTGTGGCTCGCCTCGCGCCGGTCGATCTGTTGATCGTCGAAGGCTTCAAGCGCCACGGGCACGACAAGATCGAAGTGCATCGCCCGTCGGTGGGCAAAAAGCTGCTCGCACCCGAAGATCCGCACATCGTGGCAGTGGCAAGCGACGCGGCCCTCGAAGGCCTCACGGTGCCGCGCCTCGATCTCGACGATACGCAAGCGATCGTCGACTTCGTCGTGAAGCACACGGGGCTCGGCTGATGGCGCAGCTCTCCGACGATTGTTTTGCTTTCGGCGGCGAGTTGATGCGCGCAGACGTCGCCGCCGCAATCCTTGCCGACCGCGCAACGCCGCTGGCGGCCGTCGAACGATGCGGCTTGCGCAACGCCGTCGGGCGCATTCTGGCGGCCGATATCGTCGCCGCGCGCAGCGTGCCGCCGCACGACAATGCGGCCGTCGACGGCTATGCGGTTGCGTTCGCCGATCTCGATCCGAACGCGGCCACACGCCTGCCGATCGTCGGGCGCAGTGCAGCCGGCCATCCGATGGCGGAGCCGTTGCGTGGGCGCACGACCGCGCGCGTGTTCACGGGCGCCCCGATGCCGCAGGGCGCCGATACGGTCTTCATGCAGGAAGACGTGCGCGTCGAAGGCGAGTTTGCCGTGCTGCCGCCGGGCCTCAAGCGCGGCAGCAATCGGCGCAAGGCCGGCGAAGACATCGCCGCGGGTGCGACCGTGCTGAAAGCGGGCCACCGGCTGCGCGCGCAAGATGTCGGACTCATCGCGTCGCTAGGCCATGTCGAATTCGACGCTTTTGCGAAACTCCGCGTCGCGGTGTTTTCGACCGGCGACGAATTGCGCGAGCCGGGCCACGCAGCACCGACCGGTGCCGTGTACGACGCCAATCGTTTCGTGCTGCTGGCCGCCCTCGACCGGCTCGGTTTCGAGGTGAGCGATCTCGGCATCCTCGCCGACCGGCAAGAGGCGGTGCGCGAGGCTTTGGCTGCCGCCGCCGCGACGCACGATGCCGTCATCACGTCCGGCGGCATGTCGATGGGCGATGAAGACCACGTGCGCTCCGCCGTGGAAGCGCAGGGCGCTTTGCATTTTTGGCGCCTTGCCATTCGCCCCGGCCGGCCAGTTGCGTTCGGCACGCTTGCGGGCAAGGCGTTTCTGGGATTGCCGGGCAATCCAGTTGCGATGATGGTCACGTTCCTGCGTTTCGCGCGCCCCGTGCTGCTGCGCTTGGCCGGTGCGGCCGACGTGGTGCCGCGCCTTCAGCGCGTGCGCACGGCCGCCGATATCGGCAAAAAGGCCGGGCGGCGCGAATGGTTGCGCGCGAAGCTGGTGGCGGGCGACGACGGCATTCCGGTCGCGCACAAATTCCCGCGCGACGGGGCGGGCATCCTCACATCGCTCGTCGAATCCGACGGCCTCATCGAACTCGACGAAGACACGCGCGCAGTGGCGGCGGGCAGCCTCGTCGATTTCCTGCCCTATACGGAGGTTGCCCAGTGAAGATCCTGTGGTTCGCTTGGCTGCGCACGCGTGTAGGCACGGGCGAAGAGATCGTCGAAAAACCCGCCGACATCGCGACGGTCGGCCAATTGCTGGATTGGCTGGCGGCACGCTCGCCCGGCCATGCGCAAGCTTTGGCGCGCCGCGACGTTGTGCGCGTGGCCGTGAACCAGACTTACGTGCCGCTCGATCACGCGGTTGCCGACGGCGACGAGATCGCGATCTTCCCGCCGGTCACGGGGGGCTAGATATGGCGATCCGCGTGCAGCGCGAAACCTTCGATGTCGGCGCCGAGCTTGCGGCGCTGACGGCCGGGCGTACCGATATCGGTGCGGTCACGAGCTTTGTGGGCCTCGTGCGCGACATGGCGGGCGATGCCGCGATCGGCGCGATGACGCTCGAGCATTATCCCGGCATGACCGAAAAGCAGCTCGCCGAAATCGAAGCCGAAGCCAATCGTCGCTGGCCGCTGCAGGCCACGCTGATCGTGCATCGCTACGGGCTTATGGAACCGGGCGAGCCCATCGTTCTGTGTGCTGCGGCGAGTGCGCATCGCGAAGCCGCTTTCGCCGCGTGCCATTTTCTGATCGACTGGCTCAAGACGCGCGCACCCTTCTGGAAACTCGAAGACACGGCAGCCGGTCCGCAATGGGTCAGCGCCAAAGCAAGCGACGACGATGCGGCGCGCCGCTGGGAGCAGGATCGATGAAGCTGCGCGACCTCTCGCCCTATTGGGTGGCCCTTGCTTTTGCGTGCGGCGCTTTGGCGGTGCTGGTGTTCCACCAGGGGGCGATCCAGATGCTGTTCAAGTCCGGCATCCTTGCCAACCCGCCCTACCGGATGCGCCCTGTTGGCCCGCTCGGCGTGCCCTTGGTGCTGAACGCAGCCTTCTGGGGCGGGGTGTGGGCGCTTGTCTATGCCGCCTTGCGGCATCGTTTCCCGGCGAACTTGCATCCGTTGCCGATGGGCTTCGTGTTCGGCGTGCTGGGGCCTACGCTCTTCGGCTGGTTCGTGCTCGCACCGCTGCGCGGGAGCCCCGTCGCGGCCGGGTTCGTGATCGAGAACATGGCGCGCGGCGTATTCATCAACGGCATGTTCGGTGTGGGCGTGGCGGCGATGTTCATGCTCGCCGACCGCTATCTGCCGCGCGCGCCCTGAATAAACGCGTCGAGCGTTGCGTGCGCCGCGTCGGCGCTGACACCTTCGCCAATCATTTCGGCCATCACGGCATCGCGCGCGAGCCGGTCGAGGGCGCGCGCGCGCTCAATTCGGGCAAAGCTTTGCGAGTCTTTGCCGAACAGCCGCAGCAGCGGATCGATCAGGCGCGGCCCTGCGGCAGGTTCGGGATAGGAGCGCGCGAACCGGTCCCAGGCGGCTTGAAAGCGCGCCGCGATTTCAGCCGCCGGGACCCTGTTCTCGGGCATCAGGGTTCTCGTGCATTACGAGATCGGGAAATCGACCTCGCCGCGCGTGGCACGCCCGAAATCTTCGAGCAGCGCTTTGGTGATCGGGCCGGGCGTGAAGCGATACTTGTCGATCTCGCCGACCGGCGTGATCTCGGCGGCGGTCCCGGTCAGGAACACTTCTTGCGCCTGCGCCAATTCGTCCGGCCAGATCGCGCGTTCGACGATCTGGATCTGGCGCGCTTTGGCCATCGCGATGACCGAGCGGCGCGTAATGCCATCGAGGAAACAGTCGGGCTTGGGCGTGTGCAAGACGCCGTCGATCGCCAAGAAGATGTTGGCACCCGTCGCTTCGGCGATCTGGCCGCGCCAATCGAGCATCAACGCGTCCGCATAGCCGTTCTTTTCGGCCTCGTGCTTCGACATGGTGCAGATCATGTAGAGGCCGGCCGCCTTCGAATTTGTCGGGGCCGTGTTGGGGGCGGGCCGCGACCATTTGGCCCAGCACATGCGGATGCCCTTCTCCTTGTCCGAGAAGTAGCTGCCCCAGGCCCAGCTCGCGATCGCGACATTGATCTTCGATTGCTGGGCCGACACGCCCATCATTTCCGAGCCGCGCCAGGCGATCGGGCGCAAATAGCAGTCGGGCTGGCCGTTGGCGGCGACGACCGCGTTGGTGGCTTCGTCGATCTCTTCGACCGTGTAGGGGATCTCGAAGCCCAGGATGCGCGCCGAATCGAGCAGGCGCTGCGAATGTTCACGCAGCTTGAAGACCTTGCCGTTGTAGGCGCGCTCGCCCTCGAACACGGCCGAGGCGTAGTGCAGCCCGTGCGACAGCACATGCAGCTTGGCATCGCGCCACGGCACGAGTGCGCCGTTCCACCACACAAAACCGTCGCGATCGTCGAAGGGAACCAGAGCCATGGCGGATTTCCTCGCTATAGGGGTCTTTCGTTTCGCCTGCGACGCTGCAGGCGCAATTAACCGCCCGTTTTGGGCTTGCGCAAAGAAACACTCTTGCGGCATATATGTCAACAACACTGACATATTCGGAGCATGAAAAAACCACATGCCTGATTTGCGCCCCGGCCTTCAGCATCTCTATCTGCGCGACGAAGATCTGCGCCTCGGCATCGAGCTGCTGTTCTATGCCTATCGCGATTTCACGGCCGAGCCCGACCGGATGCTCGAGGAAATCGGCTTCGGGCGCGCGCACCACCGGGCCATCTATTTCGTCGGCCGCTATCCGGGCATCAATGTCGGTGAATTGCTGGCGATCCTGCGCATCACCAAACAAAGCTTGTCGCGCGTGCTGGGCGAATTGGTGCGCAAGGGCTACATCCTGCAGCGCCAAGGCACGTCCGATCGCCGCCAACGCCGCCTCGAGCTGACCGAGCAGGGGGCATCTCTTGAGCGCAAATTGTCCGAAAACCAGCGCCGGCGCATCGCGGCCGCCTACCGGGCAGCGGGGCCGGCGGCCGTCGAAGGCTTCCGGCGCGTGATGCTGGGCCTCATCGACGAGCGCGACCGCCGCAAAGTCGCGGCCGAGCCCGCAAAGACGCCGCCGCTCGCTGCCAAGCAACGCGCATGAATTTGTCGCCAAATGGTCTGTTGGCAGGCGGACCCCGCAGCCCTAAATTCATCTCCATGCTTGAAGGGGCCCACCTCCTCGTCGTCGACGACGATACGCGCACGCGCGAATTGCTGCGCCGGTTCCTGGCCGAGCAGGGCTATCGCGTGGCGACCGCCGCCGACACGACCGAGGCCGAAGCGCAGCTTGCGGCACTCGCCTTCGACCTCGTGGTGCTCGACGTGATGCTGCCGGGCGAAGACGGCATTTCCTTCACCAAGCGCCTGCGCAGCGCCAAGCGGGACGTGCCGATCGTGCTTTTGACCGCGCGCGGCGAAACCGCCGACCGCATCTCGGGCCTTGCCTCGGGAGCGGACGACTATCTGCCAAAACCCTTCGAGCCCGAAGAACTCGTGCTGCGCATTCGCGCCATTCTGCGCCGGGCCCCCCCGCCCAGCGAAGCGCCCGAAGCGGTCGATTTCGGTGGCTTCCGCTTCGACATTGCGCGCGAGCAGCTCACGCGCGGCACGTCGCAGATCAAGCTGACTTCGGCCGAAACTTCGTTGCTGAAGGTGCTGGCGAGTTCGGCCAACGCGCCCGTGAGCCGCGAGGAGCTGCTGCGCCGCTCGCGCCTGTCGGGCAATGTGCGCACGGTCGACGTAACCGTCACGCGCTTGCGTCCGAAGATCGAAGAAGACCCGCGCAATCCGCGCTTCCTGCAGACGGTGCGCGGGGCCGGCTACCTCCTGCGCACGGATTGACGATGGGCGCGCTCGGCCACACGCTACGCCAATATCTGCCGCGCACGCTCTATGCGCGCGCGCTCATCATCATCGTCGCCCCGATGGTGCTGGTGCAGCTCGTCGCAGGGCTCGTGTTCTACGACCGCGTCTGGGACACGGTGTCGCGGCGCCTGTCGAACGCGCTCGCGGGTGAAGTGGCGACGGTCGTGCAGACGCTGGGCCGCTTTCCGGAAGGTGCGGACCGCACGTGGCTGTTCCAGACGATGCATTTGGCCTACGGCTCGACCTACCGTTTCGAGGGCGGGGCCATTCTCGAACGCACGGGGCCGGAAGCGCCGGATACGCTGCTCGAGCATTATCTCGTCTCGGGCCTCAACGAGCGCGTGTGGCGGCCGTTTCTGCTCGATGCGTGGGGCGATCCGGCCGATTTGAAGCTCGCGGTGCAGCTGCCGGACGGTGTGCTGCATCTCGTCGCCTCGCGCCAGCGCGTGTTCACCACGAACGTGTACGTGTTCCTGCTCTTCATGGTCGGCACGTCGCTGATCCTGATCGCGATCGCCTCGACCTTCATGCGCAACCAGGTGCGGCCGATCCGCCTTCTGGCCAAGGCCGCCGACGATTTCGGCAAAGGCCGCATCGACACCGAATTCCGCCCGCACGGGGCAAGCGAAGTGCGCCAGGCGGCGGCGGCCTTTCTCACCATGCGCGAGCGCATCGCGCGACACATGGCCCAGCGCACCGAAATGCTGGCCGGCATCAGCCACGATCTGCGCACGCCGCTCACGCGCATGAAGCTCGAACTGGCCATGCTGGGCGACCACCCCTCGGCGCAAGGCCTCAAGGCCGATGTGGGCGACATGGCGCGCATGGTCGAATCCTATCTCGCCTTCGTGCGCGGCGAGGGCGAGGAGCAGATCGAGACGACCGATCTTGCGGCGCTGCTCGACGGGATCATCGCCGCCACCCAGCGCGGCGGCCATTCGGTGGCTCTCAGCATCGAGGGCGATCTCACGCTGCCGGTGCGCCCGCATGCGATCAAACGCTGCCTCGAGAATCTGATCGCCAATGCCGTGCGCCACGCAGCCCAAGTGCGCGTCGTCGCCGTGCGGCACGCATCGGAAGTCGAAGTCGCAATCGACGACGACGGCCCCGGCATTCCGGCCGAATCGCGCGAAGACGTGTTCAAGCCCTTTTTCCGCCTCGATCCGGCGCGCAACGCGCAGACCGGTGGCGTGGGCCTCGGCCTCACCATCGCGCGCGACGTGGTGCGCGGCCATGGCGGCGACGTGCGCATCGAAGAATCGCCGATGGGCGGCGCACGCGTGCGCATCCGTCTGCCGCTGTAGCAAGCCCGCCATTTTGGGCCTTGCAGCCGCAGGCCCTGGGGGCTATGTGCAAGGCCGCTCATGCCGCCAAACCCCCAAAGCGGTGCCGCCACGCGCCGCACCTTTGCCATCATCTCGCATCCCGACGCGGGCAAAACGACGCTGACCGAAAAGCTGTTGCTGTTCGGCGGGGCGATCCGCCTTGCGGGCCAGGTGAAAGCGCGGGGCGAGCGCCGTCGCGCGCGCTCGGACTGGATGGCGATCGAACAGGCGCGCGGCATTTCGGTCACAAGCTCGGTCATGACGTTCGACTATGCAGGGGCGACGTTCAACCTGCTCGACACGCCGGGCCACGAAGATTTCAGCGAAGACACCTACCGCACGCTGACGGCGGTCGATTCGGCCGTGATGGTCATCGACGCCGCCAAGGGCATCGAGACGCAGACGCGAAAATTGTTCGAGGTCTGCCGCCTGCGCGACATTCCGATTTCGGTCTTCGTCAACAAGGTCGACCGCGAAGGCCGCGATCCGTTCGACTTGCTCGACGAAATCGAAAAGACGCTGCAGCTCGACGTGTGCCCGATGGTTTGGCCCGTCGGCATGGGCTCGGATTTCCACGGCTGTTTCGATCTGCGCAGCAACGCGTTTTTGACCGGCAAGGTCGGCGGCAATTACGAGCGTACGCAAGCGACGAGCGGCATCGACGATGCGGCCCTCGATGCGGCCGTCGCCGAGCGGCCCTTGCGCGAGTTTCGCGAGCAGGCGGGTTTGGCGCTGTCGGCGTATCCCACGTTCGATCTCGAAGCCTATCGCAGCGGCAACATGACGCCGGTGTTCTTCGGCTCGGCACTCAAGGATTACGGCGTGGAATCGCTGATCCACGGGCTGGCGGAGTTCGCACCGAGCCCGCGCTTCCAGCCTGCCGAGCCGCGCAACATCGACCCCGAAGAAGCGCGCGTGACCGGTTTCGTGTTCAAGGTCCAGGCCAATATGGACCCCAACCATCGCGACCGCATCGCGTTCCTGCGTCTGTGCTCGGGCCGCTTCAAGCGCGGCATGAAGCTCGTGCAGGTGCGCACCGGCAAGGCGATCGCGATCCACAGCCCGATCTTCTTTTTCGCCCAAGAGCGCGAACTCGCCGAAGAGGCACTGCCCGGCGACATTATCGGCATTCCGAACCACGGCACTTTGCGCGTGGGCGACGCGCTCACCGAAGGCGAAGCGCTGCGCTTCACGGGCATCCCCAATTTCGCGCCCGAAATCCTGCGCCGGGTGCGGCTCGACGATCCGCTGAAAGCCAAGCAATTGCGCCGCGCGCTCGAGGATCTCGCCGAAGAGGGCGTCACGCAGGTCTTCCGCCCGCTGCTGGGCTCGCAATGGATCGTCGGCGTGGTCGGTGCGCTGCAGATCGACGTGCTCGCCAGTCGCATTGCCGCCGAATACGACGTCAAAGCCGGGTTTGAGCCAGCCCCGTTTGAGGCCGCACGCTGGGTGTCGAGCACCGATGCGGCCGCGCTCAAGAAATTCGTCGACGGCAATCGCGGCAGCCTTGCCGACGACCGCGACGGCGCACCGGTGTTCCTCGCGCGCAATGCCTGGGAGCTCAATCGCATCCAGACCGATTGGCCGGGCCTTACCTTCCGTACGACTCGCGAGCGCGGCTGACTTGCTGGCGTGAGCAGGTTCGCTCGCTATAATGCCGCGTGACCGCAAGCGACCTTAAATTTGTGTGCCGCGCCACGCTGTCGGTCGGCAACGGCCGGGAACGGCTGGCCACGCGCAATTTCGCCGCCGCCGATGCCGCCGCCGATTGGGCGCTTGTCACGGCCCAACGCCTGCGCATGGCGCTCGGCACCGCCAATTTCGGCAAGATCGGGGCGGCGATCGAGATCCATATTGTGGGCCATGTTCCGGGCGATCCGGCCGCCGAGAGGGTCACGGTTTTTGCCGGTGCCCTCGGTGCGGCCGACGATTCGCTTTCGCTGCGTGCGCAAGCGTTCGAGCGCGACGAGCTGCCGCTGCTGTATCGCGCGGTTGCGGCACGGCACGCGGCCAAGCGGCGGCGCAAATATCTCGTGGCCGGCGCAAGCTTCGCGGTTGCCGCGCTTGCGGTCGGGCTTGTGATTCTGCTGCCGCCGATTCTCGATTCCGAATTGCAGGCCGAGGCGATTCTTTCAGGACCGCCGCCCGACATCGACGGGCGCTGGGCGATCGGCAATCCGGCAACGAACTGCGAAATCAACTATGTTGAGTTCGAACGCCGCCGCTACACGGCTGTGATCGGCGCTGCGCGTCAAAGTTTCGATGCCGCCTATTCGCAACCCACGCCCGCCACGATGCGCATCGAATACGGCCAAGGCGGGGTACGGCTCGCTCAGACATTCGCTCTTCCGGGCGAAAATGGGCGCATGACGATCGCAAATATCGAGGCGAGCGACCCCACGATCGAAAATACCGCCCGCCGCGCCATCGGCACGGTTTTGCGAAAATGCCCGCCGCCATCCCCGGCGCGATAGCGCTGTTTTTGCAGCAAGCGCTTGTAATGGAACAATATTCAGGTAGTCGGTTGCCGCGGAACAGGATCGCCATCAGCGTGCGGTACGCGTAAAACGCTGCTCCAGACCGTGCAACCATGCGAATCGCGCTTGTTGCTAATTTTTTGTTAAGCGGTTATGGACATAGCCGGTAACTGACATCTAGGAGTGATCAATATGCCTACAGGTACGGTCAAGTGGTTCAACGGCACCAAGGGTTACGGCTTCATCCAGCCGGAAAGCGGCGGCGCTGACGTGTTCGTTCATATCTCGGCGGTCGAGCGCGCTGGGCTTCGCGGTCTGAATGAAGGCCAGAAGGTGTCGTACGAAGAAAAGCCCGATCCCAAGAAGGGCAAGACTTCGGCCGACAATCTGAAGGTCATCTAAGCCTTTTTTGGCTTCGCAGGTCCCTTCTGGGGCCTGCGGCAACGACGCGCCCCGCCCTATCAGGTTCCACCTGTCAGGCTGGGCGCTTCTTGCGGTGCAGCGCTGGTTTCGATTCAGCTGCCCTCAATGGTTACTTGCTCTCCACTGTGAGGGCGAGTTGACCGGCAACCGATTCTCCAGGCTTCAGACTGATCGTCCCCGTTTCGCGCCAACCCTTGGCCGCGAGATTAAAGCCGTTTGCGACGTGCGAAACGGGTTCGAGGCACAAATAATCGATATTGCGTGGCCGATGGACAACCATCTGCCCGAAAATCTTGTCTGCGCGCAGCGTGAGGCCGAGGCCAAGCCCGGTTTCGAATTTGGCTGTGCCGCCCCAGCCGCCCAGATAACGCGTCCCGCCTGAACGATCGAGCGTGAGCCCACCTTGCGGTGCGGCTGTCGTTTCGCCGGTCGGCAGATTGACGTCGTCCTGCAGCCATTCGGTTTTGGCGTTCATAACGACCGCCGGATCACCGGAAATCGCGAAATACGGATGCCATCCCATGCCGACGGGCGCGTCGCCCGCCGCTTGGTTGCGAAACTCGATGGCGATATGAAGCGTTGCCTCATCGATCCAGAAACGCTGGGTAGCCGCAAACGCCCACGGCCATTGCGCGTCGTCGGCATGCTCGATCGCGAGCGTGAGACCGGAGTCGCTGCGTGCGGTAACGCCCCAGGGCCGCAATTGCGTATGGCCGTGCAGCGTGTGCGGCTTGGCATCCGGATGCGGGGCGAGCGCATGGGTTTTGCCCGCGTGCAGCACTTGCGCATCCGCGATGCGGTTTGAATAGGGGATCAGCGGATAGGCCCCGCCCTTGGGCCAGCTTGGCGGCAGCGCCGGGTCGGCGCCGATCGGCACCAGCACGTCGTGCGCTCCGTCGCCCGCGCGATATTGCAGGCGCGCGAGGCGCCCGCCCAGTTCCGGCAGCGCTTCTGCGCGCAAATGCCGATTGCCGAATTCGAGTCGTTCCATGGACCCAAGCCTAGGCCGTTCGGCTGTCCGATGCACGCGCCGGGGCCGAATCCAATCTGCGTTCTTCGACATGCCAGCCCGATGTGGCGAGCCCGGTCTTCAGCGCATCGGTTTCGTCGGCCGCAAGATCGATCTTGCCGGGATTGAGCAGCCCGTGCGGATCCATGCGGCGTACGAATGCGATGTCGGCGTCGGACACGACTTTCATGCCGACCGCGCGCACCGAGGTGGTGTGCGAGTTCGCGACCTGGCCGCCGCCCGCTTGGATCTGCGCCACGATGGCGCTCATCTGGGCTTCGTTTTCGTACACGAACAGCGGCGAGCCCACGGCGACAAGGCGGCCTTGCGATTTCTGAAACTCGAGCCGGAAGGGAAGGCGACCCGCAAAGAGCGGATGCAGATCGCCGATCTGGCGGTTGAGATCGGTCCCGGCGAACAGCGTCTGCACGCTCGTGAATTTGGGTTCGCGTTTCTGCACCTGCGCAAGGCTGTGGCCGTAGCAGAACTTGTAGAGCGGCTCGCCGTAAGGCCCTTGGCCTTCGCCTGCCTCGTTCACGAGGCGGCCGCCGAACTCTTCGACGAGTTCGACAAGTTCGTCGCGATGCTGCTTGGCCACCATCGCCGACAGCATCGTATGGCCTTCGGGCACGATGCCGGACATGGCCGGCATCAACTGCGCGATCGGCGTTTCCTGCAAGGACAGCACTTTGAGCAGCAATGCGTCTTCCGAGCCTGCGCGCACGGCGCAGGCAAGTGCCGCATCAAAATCCGGAAAAGCGAAGACCGTTTCGCGCCATTCCCAAGCCGGTGCGAGCGGCAGTTCGATTTCGGTGATGAGGCCGTTGGTGCCGTAGGCGTGGTGGGCAAGGCCCGTTGCCTTGCCGCGCAACTCGACCGTTTGCGGTTCGGCTTCGATACTCAGCAATTCGATCGCTGCGATATTGCCGCGGTCGCGCAAAAGCCCGTAGCGGATGCTGCCGATTCCGCCCGAGCCGCCGGCGATGAAGCCCGCCAGGGTCGAGGCATGGCGCGTGGAAGGATGGATGCGCAGCTCGAGCCCATACGGGCGCAGCTCGGCATCGAGCGCTTCCATGTTGGTGCCGGCGCGCGCGCGCACATGCGTGGGCGTGACGCCGACGATGCCCGCATAGTTTCGGAAATCGACGAGCACGCCGCCGTCGAGCGGCACGCTTTGGCCGTAATTGGCGGTCCCGCCGCCGCGCGCGATGAGCTTGATGCCGAACGCGACGGCAGCTTTGATGATCGCGACGATCTCTTCGCGTGTGTTTGGGGCCACGATCGCGTCGGCCACGCGGCCACGCAGCGATTTGCGCAGGAGCGGGCTCACGGCCGACCAATCGCGGCTCATCGCTTTCAGCGTCTGATGCGCGTCGTCGTAGGCAATCGCGCCCAGCGCGTGGCGAAAGCGCGCCAAACGGGCCGCATTCTCGGCGTCGTGTTTCGCGATGGATTCGGCCATTTCGCGCCTTCCGAACGAATGCTGAAATTTTGGGCGCAGCACGGCCCTATCCTGCTCGAAACGATGCAACAACGGCGCCAAGCGCGATCCGCAATTGTCCGCTCGCTGGCACAATGCTTGCTGCATTTGTGGGATCAGGCAGGCGCGTCGGGCGCTTGCGCTCGTTTTCGGTGGGAGCCCTTCGATGATCGCTCGGTTGGCAACTGGCCTTGCTCTTGTGGCCGCCCTTTTCGCTCCGCAAATCGCGCAAGCCCAGGAAAAGATGACGTTCCTGAGCAGCTGGCGCGCGCAGGCCGAGCATGGCGGCTACTACCAAGCCGTGGCCAAGGGCATGTACCGCGCGTGCGGCCTCGACGTGACGATCCGCATGGGTGGGCCCGGCACGGACGCCAAGGCGCTGCTCGCGGGCGGTGCGGTCGACGGCATGATGGGCTCGTTCACCGACGATCCGTTCCGCCTCAACGAGGCGGGCTTTGCGGCCCAGGCCGTGATGGCCTCGTTCCAGAAGACGCCGCAGATCCTGATGACGCATCCGGGCAACGGCATCGAAAAGCTCGAAGACATGAAAGGTCGCCCGATCATGATCGGGCAGAGCTCGCGCACCACTTTCTGGCCGTTCCTGCGCGCGCGCTACGGCTTCACCGACGCGCAGATCCGCGCCTACAATTTCCAGATGGGCCCCTGGCTCGTCGACAAAATGGCGATCCAGCAAGGCTTCATCTCCAGCGAACCGTTCAAGGTGCGCACGGAAGCCAATGTCGAGCCCGTCGTGTTCATGCTGTCGGATCTGGGCTATCTCAGCTATTCGTCGATGCCGATCTTCCCGACCAAAACGATTCGCGAGAAGCCGCGCGCGATCCAGTGCTTCGTCGACGCGACGACCGACGGCTGGATCGATTTCTTCCGCGATCCTTCGCCTGCCGCGGTGCTGATCAAGCGCGACAACCCGGACAATTCCGACGCGCTGATCGCCGACGCCATCGACAAGATGAAGAAATACGGTATCGTCGAAACCGAAGACACCAGGCGTCTGGGCATCGGCGCGATGACCGAGGCGCGCTTTCGCGGCCATTTCGAGATGATGCGCGACGAAGGCCTCTACAAGCCGGATTTCGACTGGCGTTCGGCTTTCACGCTCGACTTCATCAACAAGCGCCGCGGCCTTTGAGATTTTAAGAGGAGGAGCGATCCATGCTGGTCACGCAACAGCCGGTTCTGCGCCGTTTCTGGTATCCGATCATGCCTGTGGGCAAGCTCGGCGACGCGCCCTACGGCTTCACGCTGCTGGGCACGCCAATCGTGCTGTGGCGCAAGGAAGACGGCTCGATCGCCTGCATCGAAGATCGCTGCTGCCATCGCTCGGCCAAGCTTTCGCTGGGCTATCTCGAGGGCGGCAACGTCGTCTGCGGCTACCATGGTTGGACGTTCGACGCGTCGGGCAAATGCGTGCGCATCCCGCAGCGCGAGAACCCCGAAGCGACCGGCAAGATCGGCGTATCGGGCTATCGCGCGGTCGAACGATACGGCCATGTGTGGGTGGCGCTGGGCGAGCCGTTGGCCGAACTTCCTCATATTCCGGAAGCCGACGAGCCGGGTTTGCGCAAGATCGACCAGTTCTTCGAGCCGTGGAAAATCGGTGCGCTGCGCCTCATGGAAAATTCCTTCGACAACGCGCATGTGGCGTTCACGCATCGCAAGACGTTCGGCGAAGCCTCCGAGCCGATCCCGGCCAAGAACGAGCTTGAAGAATACGATTACGGTTTTCACCTCCGCGCCGAGATCCCGGTCAAAATCCGCGGCGATCTTGCGACCAAAGTGCTGAGTGCCGGCGAAGGCGACACCGTTCGGAAACTCAAGAACACGTGGTTCATGCCGTTCGTGCGGCGTTTGGGCATCACCTATCCCAACGGCCTGCGCCACACGATCATCACGGCCGCCACGCCGATGACCGACGACACGACGATGCTTGTGCAATGGTGCTATCGCTCGGACACCGAAGAGCAGGCGCCCGCTGCCGACATCGTGGCGTTCGACCGGCTCGTCACACTCGAAGACAAGGTTATCCTTGAATCGTGCGATCCGGACGTGCCGCTCGACGAGCGCTTCGAAACGCACATGCCGAGCGACATGCCGGGCTTGCGCATGCGGCGCATGCTGCGCGAGCTTCTCGCCCGCCACGGCGAAACCGAAGTGACCCGCCATCGCCGTCCGGCCCAGGCGGCCGAGTAGGAAAGGCGCAATCTGATGCTGCCCACGCAACAGCCGGTTCTGCGCCGCTTCTGGTATCCGGTCATGCCGACGGGGCGGCTCGATGCCGGCCCGCAGCCTTTCACGTTGCTGGGCGAAGCCATCGTCGTGTGGCGCAAGCCCGACGGCAGCCTTGCCGCCATCGCCGACCGCTGCTGCCATCGCACGGCCAAGCTGTCGCTGGGCTATCTCGAAGGCGGCAATATCGTGTGCTGCTACCATGGCTGGACCTTCGACGGCACGGGCAAATGCGTGCGCATCCCGCAGCGCGAGAATCCCAAAAACACGGGCCGCATCGCGGTCGACGGCTACAAGGCCGTCGAGCGTTACG
>Ga0315907_10003478_pt1 | contig 18551 bp, 15 predicted proteins | sample LakEriMetagenome_3_FD_203525 | JGI IMG/M metagenome (GOLD analysis project Ga0315907, IMG submission 203525) | Freshwater fungal communities from buoy surface, Lake Erie, Ohio, United States - Buoy 12 MA123 | ecosystem: Environmental > Aquatic > Freshwater > Lake > Lake biofilm | place: USA... | reverse complement strand
AATATAGATAATAATTAACATTTTGTGGTAATGTTATATTAGAACTAACCCAATCAATTCTCATATAAACCTCTTCGGGTGTTGTTTTTTGTAAATAACCAAACCCTGATGATACATTAACCGTTAACCCACTAACAATTGAAATAGTTCCACCACTCATTAATCCCATAGTACCACCTTTAAAAATAAGTGTGGATGCGTCAGTATGAGTATCGTCTTGGAATGTTATAGATATTTTTCTTGTAATATCAAATTCACCATCCTCAATATCTAAAAATGCCCAATAAACATCATCACTAAGATTGTTTATCTTAGCGTGAGAAGCACTACCACCACCAAATGTACCAAAAGTTCCCGGGTGTTCTATTGATAAATCGTATACTATAGAATCAACAATACTTAATGAATCAATATCAAATCTAGATGGACCACCATTATTAAGAACTCTAACACTATAACCCCAATTATAGGATGTTGTAGAAATTGTGTTTAACGATGCGTAATCGGCAATTTGGTAATTTGTTGAACCACTATTACCATTACCAATTCCATCACCAACAAAAACACTAAGAGTTGCACCACTACCTTGAATACTATTTGCGATGGTTGTTCCGGTACCGGTTGGAAAATTGTAGTAGTTTTCCATATTAGCCAATGCGACATAACCATTATTAGCAATTATCTTTACACCGTAAGAATAGTCCCCATTGAAATCAATATATTCACCAAAAAAGGTAGTGTCCTGAGTATTTGATTCTATCCAAATATTTGTGTCACAATCTGTAAATGATAATTTATGTGCTTGACCATAATCACCAATATCATAAGCGTAAATTCCGGCATAACCACTAGATGCTCCGGATAAAGATAAAAACGATAATTCGTTATTTTGACCAATTTTAAATATGTGTTGGGTATTACTAATAGGAACAACTTCTGTTGTGATTATGTTACTACCCTCAACACTAATATAGGGTTTTCCTGTTAAATCAATCAAACCCTCAGTAAATCGTCCCGGACCAACAGAAACCAAAAATCTATTATTGGATGATGACCCCGTTATTGAATCAACGGCAGATTTAATCGATGTAAAATCTCCACCTTTTTTATCCACAGTAATAATTCTAGGGTCTTGATTAACTTCGTATAATGGTGCATCAATATTAATTAATGTTTTTACATAACTATCGGTACCTTGTATCTTACCTGTGGCGCCGGAATGAATTATATTAACATCTGTTGTACAATTTTCAAAATTAAGTGCTATGGCATCAATACTTGGTGCTGAACCTATTTGAGGTGCGTAAATGGCAGTTTCCCATCTTTGGAAATTAACTGCCGTTAATCTTAATGAACCTCCATTTTCAACCCAAAAACCTGTACCGGCAGCGGCTCCGGTTGCTTTAGTTAATAAACAACCATTAACAATAAACGCACAACCCGGTTGGTCGGCTTTAGCAAAAATTAATCCTGATGTTGTTGTAACTCCACCGTTGGTAGAGGTTACGTTTCTTAATTGCATTCTACCAACCCCTGAACCATCATTTGTAACATAGAAACCTAAGGTAAATGGATATCCACCATATTTCACATTAGAACATTGCATAATACAATTTCCACCACTAGTACCAACTGTTTTAGCGTGTGTATAGTTAGCACCAAATCTAACATTTTCAACATAAAAAATTGCGTTTAATTGTGGTGTGGTTGGTGACGAATAAACAACAGCTGCCACACTAGTACCTGTACAACCTTGAATTTGAACATCACTAATCATTGATTGGTCGGCACCTGTAATCAAAGATGTGTTAGGGTCATTTGCTTGTATTATTGTATTAGTTTCACTTTCACCAATAACGTCAACATATGACTTCATTGTTATTGGGTCTTCATAAAACACACCAGGACCAACCTTAACAACAAAAGTGTTTGTATCGCTAGCACCGGTTATACTATCAACAGCATCTTTAACAGAATAAAAATCAACACCAGTACTACCTGTTAAACCAACTGTTACTAAATTAACAACATTGATTAAACTATTAATACTACGTTGCTCAATAATACCTGTTGATTGATTAAGGGTTAAAACATCTGTATTTGTTGTGTTTGTATTTGGTGTTGTGGATAAACTAAATGTATTTGCGGTTAAACCACTCGTGAAAATGGTTGCTCCGGTTACAGTTCCTCCTGATAATGGTAAATAATTATCAAACAATTCTGTAACCCCTGTTACAGATACACCAAAGTTTGGATAAGTTCCATCTATTTCTATATTTGTTCCACCTGTTATAGTTACCGTTTGGTCAGGAGCAGTATTAGTAATAACAAAATTTGGATAAGTACCACCGGTTTGTATTCCTGTCCCCCCACTTAAAGTTATTATTTGGTCAGGTGCTGTATTAACAATTGTGACAAGACCATTTAATGAACTTGCAGAAATACCTGTTCCACCGGTTACACCACTTACAGGTAAATTATAATAAGTCTCTGCGGAAAATGTGTTAGCGGTTAATCCATCTGTAAAAATGGTTGCTCCGGTAACAGTTCCTCCGGTAAAGGCACCACCACTACTTCCTCCGGTAGATAAAACTCTCCAAGAAGCATTTGTATCGTCATACCCACCAACACCCGATATTGTGGATGCCGTCCAAGCATTTATAAATGATTGACCCGCAACCGAGTTATTTTTAACGGTCGTTCCAAAATCGGATATAACAACGGTTGGACCACCCGGACCTGTTGCACCTGTTGCATTACCCCATAATGTATCATAATTATCAATTCTGAATTGATAAATTTTATTGGTCTCATAAACATAAACCAACATCCCCAATTTTCTTCTACCCGAAGAAATGTTATCAGAATTTAATGTTAATACGTCAGGTGAAAATACCGACCCCGAACCTTTTGTAAATTGGATTGGAATTGAGTTGCCTGAAAATTCTATAATGCCGGTTGTTGCCGGTGGTATTGTATATGTTAATCCTGATAAGGTATAAACCTCCATAAAACCCCCCGTTTGAAGGATACTGAAGTTTGTACCAATAGTTGAACCATTCGGAACCGAAGGGTTACCAAATGATGTTATAGGAGAAACCGGTATTTTATTTAAAAAATTACTCATATTATGGCGCTATTGTATTACCTCTCATATAAATATTTTGAGTGTCTATTATCTTGAATATTGTGTTCGGATATGTTGTATAAACTCTATATGTTGTTGGTGGAATTGTTGTTCCGGTATATGTAAATGTGTAAGAATTAATTGTTTGTTCCGTTCCAACACCTGTCATTAAATTAGGGTTGTTACTTGTATTTATATCAATTATTGTTTGTCGTTCATTATTTGTTAATGAAACCGGTATCATCCAAGTATACCAACCAAATCCATTAACATATCCACTTGGGATTTTTGTTGTTAAGAAATTGTAAGCAACAATTGCATTACTATATTCATCCTCTCCTCCTGAAACTTGAGGTACGGTTTGTTGTATTAACGATGGGAATAAACCACTCGTCCAACCACTAAAATCAACATAAGTATTCATATCAATATCAAAATCTGATTGGTCTTGTGTTGGTTGTGAATAATTTGTAAATCCAAAGAAGTCTCTATTATTATCATACATCCATTGACCTATATCCTCTGAACCTGAAACCGGTTCGATAAATAAATACGCAAAATACACCGGTGTTGGTGTAGGTGTTGGTGTGGTTGTAGTTGTTGGAGTTGGTGTGGTTGTAGTTGTGGTTGTTGGTGTTGGTGTTGGTGCGTTAGGGGTAGATGTATTAGTTGGTGTAACAGTATTAGTTGGTGTGGTGGTTTTTGTTGGTGTAGGACTTGGTGTTCCCGGAGGACAAGGATTAAACGACGGAGTAACCGTAGGAGTAATCGTAGGTGTTGGTGTTTGTGTTTTAGTCGGAGTGATTGTAGGTGTTGGCGTAGGTGTTTCCTTAATAACATTCAAGAAATAAGTACAATCTTTACCATTTTCATTTATAACTAAAGTATATGTCCCGTAAATTTCAAGTAATGGGTTTATTAAACTTGGATTAAAAGTGTATGGTAATTGTTGCACACCAATATTAACCACATTATCATTATTATAAGGGGTTAATATTATGGTGGCATATTCACCATCAAAATTTATACTTTCAATTATTATTGATTGGGACATTTATTATTGCGATATTTGTTTTTTTATATAAATAGTTTGGTTATTATTATATGCCACAACAAATAAAAAAATCCCCGTTTAAATTGGGGATTTATTTTTGAAAGTATTTTTCAATTCTTTTACTTAATCTTACTCTTGGGTCATTTATTGTTCTACCAACATCTTCATATTTTAATATAAACCCAAAACTTAAAAAAACTCGTCTTGAATTAAATTCGTTTGTCCAATGTTTGTATAACGAGGCTTCAAATCCGTATAAATCAGTTTCTTGTATCTTAATTGAGTCTTTATCTAAAAATAAATCGTAATCTTCTGATAATACACTGATGTTACATTTGTAAATAACATACCCATCAATCGACGCATCATAATGTGGGTTAATCTTACCACCTTTATTCATATCAACTGCTTGAAGAAAAATATTATCTTTTGGGTAATTAAACTCTTTGGATATTCTATCTATTATATTATAAATGAAATCGGGTAAAGGTTCTTTGGATACGTCAGATATTGATTGGAATTTTGTTATGTAGTTAGTTAATGGTGTGTTTGAAATATCAAAAATACAAGATTTACCTTTTAATACTTTGGATAATTCTGTGAGATGATAATTACTATCGTCTCCTGTATGGTTAACAGAATCTAACCAAGTTACTATTTGGTTTGTTTCATCTTTTGAGATAAAATTTTTCTTTATCTTATAGGTTTCCAATTCCGTATTTACCTATTTTTTTTAGATTATGTTTTTCCAAAAATTCTTTTGGACCCATAGCTTCAATAATTGTTAATTCCGCCGAATCCATAAGTTGTTTGGCTTTTTCATCAGGAACTGCCATAACACACAATTTATGTGTTGCGGGTAATTCTCCGGTTGGTGATAAATCTATCTTTAAGATATTATCATTTTTCATTTTTTCTCTTGCTTGAAGAACCTTTGATTCTTCACATAATATACATATTCTCATATTATTTATTTTTTAATAAATTAAGGGATTCTTTTTTTTCTTCTCTTGACTTCGGTTTACTCTTAAACATATTAAAAACTTCCGTAATTTCTTCAGAAGTATATGTATTAAGTAATGTGGTCTTTGTATCCTCACACTCTTTGTGGGTCATTTCATAAGCGTCTTTTGAGTTATCAACCCAAACATCATTTTCTAAAGATTGTAGAAACTTATTATCACTTTTTCTTTTAATATATTTTATCATTTTTTTAATTTTTATAAAGTTAGTCGTTGAATACCTCAAACGTTAATGTTCCATTAGAACAGAATTGATTTACTAAATTGGTTGGCATTTCTAAAAGAACACCACCATCACCTGCGTCAGAGTATGTTCCTAAATAACTCATATCCGGTTCAGAGTTTAAGTAAGTTATAAGTTCTGACATATCATTTACAGTACCATCTCCGTAAAGTGATTGGATGTAATTTCCATTACAACGCAAATCAATACTAGTATAATTAATAGGAAACGATGATTCTACAGTTCCACTTAAAATAATTGGTGTTGTATCAGTATCTTGTAGAATTTGAATCTCAACCGGATAATAGTATAAACTATCGGAAACTGGTGTAGGTCCACTTAAATCAAAAACCGCAAGAGCAATAGTATCATCTTTCTCATTAATATTATAAGGTAATATGAAAGTGTCTATTAGGGTAGGTCCAAAAAATGGTATATTATTTCCACCTTGAACGAATGTTGAATGTCTATTAAAAGTATTATACAGTGGACCTGTGATTGAATTAAACCCAACATAAAAACCTGGTGACATAAAATCCTCAATCCACTCAATATCGAATCCCAAGTTATTTTCTAATACTGTTACCACTAAATTACCACTAGACACTAAAGTAGAACCGTTATCCCAATTTGTTGGAGTTTCTCCTGTCGCAATGAATACACATCCTGTTGTGTCTATAACTCCACTTGTTACATTAGCAATATTACTAAAACTATCACCACTAACATAAGTGGCTATCGTGTAAGTCTCACCTATAATTAAACCACCACCAAAACCACCAAAACCATTTAAGGTTGTGCCGGTCTGAGAACCTAAATCAGTTAATAACGCTTTGTAAGTTGCCAAATTTCCTGTTGTTACACCTGTAACACTTAAATTTCCATTTATGGTTATATTACCATTTATTGTTTGATTTACTACGTTATCTACAATATATTTTGTTGTTGCCATTTTTATTTTATTAGTTGTTAATCGTTAAATACATTTATTGTGTATGCTCCGCTTGGGCAATACTGTTGTTTTAATGATGGATTTATATATAAACCAATTGTTCCATCATTATTATCAAAGAAATACCCAAATTGTCTAAAGTTATTGTTAAATAAAGTAATCAGTTCCTGAGAATTATTTATACCATCAACTCCAGTGTAATTTGCGTCATTACTAAAACTTCCATCACACCAAAATTCAAAACTTGCATTATTGAGAGGGAATGATATAATTTGACTATACACTGGAATATAACCCGATACTTCGTATATTGAATCAACATTTAAGATATCTTCTTCATCATAAAAAGATACTCTTTTGTTACCTAATCTTCTCTCAAAAATTTGTTTGGTGTAATGTTGATAGAATGAAGAACCTGATGTTGTACCAGTTACCGTTATAACAATATTGTCAGAATATAATGAATTAACAGTTATTGTGATATCATCAACACCATCAATACCTCCAAAATCACTACCGACTATTGTTAGTGTTTCATTAACAGAATAACCTTCACCACCATTATTTAAATAAATGTCTGTAACCAAATCGCCAGCAACATCAATATCAAAAGTTACATTCTCGCCTCCTGTACCACTTGCGGTTATACCAGTATATGAACCTGTGGTTCCTGATTTACCGACAGCATCACTTGAGAACCCATCAATAACTCCAATTACACCCCCAATTTGAGTTCCAAGTATTGTTAGTTCATCGTTATCTACATATAATCTACCTTCAGTATTTCCGCTAACTCCAATTACTGTTCCACCTGAAACCTCAACGTCAAATGTTGCACCAACACCGTGACCATTTGTTGTTCCGGTTAAATTAGTGTATATAGTATCAGTCGCTCCTGTTCCTGCGGAGGTATAACTAAATCCTGTGATATTTCCGTAATTAAGTGTAAAATTAGTGTAATCTATACTTGTATTAATTACGTTCCATTGAAAATAATTTCCAATTTCATTATTTTTAAAATTATCAGGAATTGAGTTGTTATAGAAATATTCTCCTATAGAGTTATACTCAAAACCATTACCTATGATGTTACCTTGTGGTTCGCCGGCTCCATATCCAAAATTTTCACCTATTATGTTGTCACCAAAACTAAAACCGATATTGTTAGTGGCAAAATTATCACCAATAGTATTTCCGTAAACACCACCTTTAAATGTATTTCCGTAAACACTACCCAAAAAATCGTTACTAACAATACTAGGCCCGAATGAGTTGTCAGAACAAAACCCACTAATTTGATTTGCATCAAATCTCCAATCTATTTTATTTTCATAAAAATCTTGATATGTTATATTACCCTTAAAGTCATTGAATATTTGGTTGTCATAAAAATCACCATATATTGTATTATTTTCAAATTGTTCACCGATTCTATTGGTATTTGTATTTCCACTTATATTGTTATTATAAAATCCATAACCAATTTCATTTTTACGGAAATCTTGGGTTATCACATTACTTTCAAAATCAGTTCCAATTTTATTTTCACTAAAATTGTAATTACCGATGTCCGCTAAGGTTGAAATAGTGTTATCTACAAAAACATGACCGATTTCATTTTCGTAGAAATTTGAATATACCTCATTATTATTATATCCGTTACCAATTAAATTACGATAAAAGCTTCTGTAAGTGTCATTATTATTATACCCATTACCAATATCATTATTATAGAAATCATCATAGATTTTATTATTATTAAATTGGTTTCCTATTTCATTATTTTGGAAATCACCATTAGTCCAAGTATTACCATTAAACTCATTTCCAATATTATTTCTATAAAAAGAACCACCGATTAAAATATTGTTATTAAAATCACTACCAATTCTATTATTATTGAAATTAGATGTAATATAATTGTTATTAAAATAATCCCCAATTATATTCCCATCAAAATCATCATTTGTAGAGTTGTTATAAAAACTATTACCTATTTGATTACTATCACAATCATCATTAAATGTGTTATTATATGAATTATTACCAATAGTATTATTTATGAATGAACCATCAAGAAAAACGTTGTTTGCCAAAATAAATGGGTTTTCATTCCAGTCATATAAATTTGCGTAGTTACCAACATAGTTGTTAATTGCGGTTGCATCACCAAATGTCGTATATTCAAAAACTTCACTATCTCTTACATTAGGTTGGTAATAACTCATTACACCATCCTGATTTGCCAAATAATAAAGTGAGTTACTAGTTTCACTTATTGATGTACCAGATATAATAGCCAAAGAATCACTCTCAATAGAAATAACCTCAAAAATTGATGGGGATATATTTGTTACGGCAACAAATGACCCTGTTGAAAAATTTGAATTAAATGTTGTACCTGTATTACCATATAACACACCTGTAGTTCCTGTTAATCCACTTATACCTACAAGTCCACCTAAGGGGCTTGATTCATTATATGAATAACCATAATATCTTTTAAATAAAATTGTTCTATGGTCGTAATCGGTTCTATTATTTAATTCATCAATTCTTTCAGTAATTCTACCTTTTGCTGGACTATTCGTAACTTCAGTGGTATCCCAAGTTATATCGTAAGTTATTTTATCTTGTGGGTATAATGTTGAATATACTGTGGGAGAAAATCCTGTTGTAGATATCGCCAATAATAAAATTGGTTCGGTACTACCTGACTTATAGTTACCAGTATTGATAGGACTTTTAACATTGTTGTAGTTTGGTTGGTCGTAACAGGTTTGATAATCGGTCATCAAATAAAATCTACCAGGTGTTAATACGCCATTACCGGCATCGGAAACAAATTGTGAATATGTTCCTTCACTATAAGTTATTGATGAAAATGATATGTGATACGTATCCCCAATATATTCTACGGGAATTAAAGTATCATTTGTCGGAAATTGTAGGAGTGATAATTCTCCAATTGTTTTACCTGTTAGTGCCATTTTTTGATTTTTTTATATAAATATCTTTTATTTTATTGTTTTAGCAAGCTCCTGAAAATGTTAATGGGAATTGACATGGGAAGGCGACTCCACCACCAGGCCCTGTAAATACGTATGTATAAGTTCCGTCTGAAGATACAATTCCAACAAAACTTGTTGCCCCAATATTATCTGTTATAATATCATTCACTTGTATTTGTAAAGTTTCTGAAGTCTGAGTTAATTGGAGTGTATTGCTATTTATACTAGTTGCACCATTCCATAATGTTGGAACAACTATTTGACGAACACAATTTGGAGTTTTTGTTGGTGTCGGTGTTATACTTGAGGTTGGGGTATTTGTAGGTGTCTCAGTATTGGTAGGGGTTATAGTTGGTGTAATACTTGGAGTTGGAGTAACTGTCGGCGTTTGAGTTGGGGAAGTTTGTGGTACGGGTGAAGGGTTAATATATTTTAAATAAAGGGAATCACCAACAATAATGTACTTATTATCATCTGTTATAATTGGGTCTTCAAGTATTTGAGGGTCAATGAATTTGAGGTATAGATTATCCCCAACGTTTATGTATTCAACATTATCTGTAATAATTGCGTCGGTTATTACTTGTTCAGGTATTGGGCTAGTTGTTGGTGTTATTGACGGAGTGGGTGTTTGACTAGATGTAACAGAAGGTGTTATGGTAGATGTTATTGACGGAGTAATAGTTTGTGTTATCGATGGTGTGGGAGTAGGTGTAATTGTTTCAGTTGGTGTCGGAGTTGGGACAATAAATTCAGACTCAAAAGTTAAATCTATATTACCACTCAAAAATTCAGGTAGTGCTACAACATTCTCAAATGAACTTGTTTGGTTAAGTATTGAAAAGTCCTCATCTAATGTCACAAAAGTATTTCCACTAATTCCTCTAGAGGGTATTGTTACAGATGAACTTATTAAGATATCATTACCCGTATTAGTTCCAAGAACGTGAGTAAAATCAACAATAATATCTTCGTTTATTTGAAACTCCGTTGTTAAAATGTACTCAATTTGTATTGAACCTGGAGTTACAATTACAAGTAAACCCAAACCAATTTCAACACCATAAGCAATGTCGCAAGCAGGTTTTGGGTCAAATGTTAAACTCTCTCTAAGACCTTGCGTACCACCACCCCAAGATATGTTAAACGGTACTCCTAATTGTTTTTCTTTTTCGGCATTTAATCCTCTTGGAATAATTTCCTCAAAACCATTAATTACATAAAATAATTTTCCGTTAACATAAATTTTAAGGGCCCCAAGTCTATCTGATTTTTCTATTAACCATCTTTCATTTAAATTAACAATTTCTACTTGGTCTGGAGCAGGGCTACCTGTTTGAGTTACTGGTGGTTCTATTAACCTAACAGTATTGTTTGATAAACTGTCAACATACTTTAAATCGGTAATTAGTCCGAGTCCACCTCTATAATATAAATCACAAGTATCAAAATACGTATTTCTTTCCCATACAGCATCAACCAAAAACCAATGTTCCTCAGTTAAAAAGTCAGGTCCATTTACATCACAATAATCATAGATATTTGACTCAGAGCAATACTCTGTAACGGTATATCCTGTTTGATATGTTATACCTGTTGTAGGTGTAGTTCCAGTAACAACACAATCCCCTGTAAACTTTAAAACTTTAACACAAACTTTTGGATTAGATGGGTCACCTTCTAACCTCAATGAAAATGCGTTTGACATTGAATCATAAAGAGGGTCTTTGTCGGGGTTCATTACACTATTGTTAGGACATCCACAGTTACAATCAATATTATGTTCTACGGTATATTCTATTGGATTATAAACCTCAATACATCTTGAATTTGTAACCCCCGTATTATCACAAGCACAGGTTTTTAAAATTCCTTCGAGTGCTTGGGTTACTCTTGTATATCCTGTGTCTGAAGCCGGTGAACCTGAAGCAGGATGATAAAACTTATTTTCACCACGAGTTCCAAAATAAAAGAATGTACCAGCATTCTCAGGATAAGTTATGTTGAGTGTAGTTTCACCAGCATTTGGTCCATATTCACCGGCAAGCCTTGGTTTTAAAACCATTTCAACTGACCAACCCTTGTTTGTTCTGTTTGGGAATGTTTCATAGTCATATCCAAATAACTTAAAAAACCCTTGATAAAATCCTCCATAGAGTTGATTGTAAGTTCCAATTTGACTATTCGTTTTTGAAACTATTTCATAAACTGTCCTATCTGTATTCCCTGAAAATCTCTCATTAGGAGGGTCAGTATAACCCGTAACCTGAAACATTTTAAATCTTCTGTCAAAAGAATATCTATCAAATTTTGATGCCCCTGTAAACAATCCCATAGTGAAAGAAATAGTTTCGCCTGACATCATATCCACAAGCCCATTATCAATGGCGGTTAATCCAATATCACATAAAGTAGATGCAGTAAACATATCCAAATTTTCTTCATTTGGATTATAATAATTTAAAGAAACAAGGGTATTTGCCGAGTTATATATTCCATAGTTTAAAACAAATAATTGTGATGACCCTGAATTATTTAAGTCAAAATAAATTGGTAATCTATTACCGTCATTTTGAGCAATTAAATTAGGTGAAAAAACAACTTCTTCGTTATAGTCCCTTTCATCTGATGCAAGATTTACATCAAGATTTTGACCCGCAGGTCTTAGAAACCATTTTTTATAATTATATTCTCTAATATTCTGTTGCGACATCTTACAATAAATACAAGTTTCCGTGTATTTATAGATAAAAAACTATATGCTTTATAGGAAAGAATATTATAAACATCCGTATTACTTTTTCTTGAAAGAGGGAAAGGAAACTATTACTTTATATTTTAGTGTTCAGAACACTTTATCTGAGGCAAGAAAAAAGGATGAGAAAATTTCTTTCAACAAAAAAGACAAAAAATATGTTGAAAAGGAACTAACTAAAATATTCCAAGATAAAAAAACCAAATCAACAGAAGACGTTAAGAAAAAACTAGAAAAAGTTAAATCTGAAATAGAAGAATTAGTAGATTATGACGGAACTTTTTTAAGTTCAAAAGTCCCAATTCTTAATCCAAAATTAGCCCCAAAAGGAACTATAGACCAAGAAGTGGTACAGAACAGACAAACAAATAATCCTGTAACAAGAGGTTATAGAGTGTATTGGGGTGAAAGTGAAGATGAAGAAGGTAATGTTGTATCTGAAATTGATATAAGTGGAACTTTTGGCGGGGAAGAAACTCAAGATTTAAACGGACCTCAAACCTTCAATAAGTTTTTTAAAGATTTTGAATTACCGGCTGAAGAAGCCGCTGAAAGAACAAGACAACAAGGTAAAGAACCAGACTCAAGGGAGCATAAGAAAAAACTCAAAAGAGTACCAAAAAGTATCAAAAAGAAAAAAAATTATATAGATACATTGACTCTTGTTGAAAGAAGAAAATTAGAAGAAGAAAGAAAAGAAAAGATGCGTAAGATGGTGGAGGATATGGTTTTGGGAAAAAAATCAAATGATAAAGAAGTTAATAAAAAAAATTCTGCAATGAGTAAACTATTGACAAAAAATTTGGAGTCGATAAAAAAAATTGCAGAGAAGGAAGGAATATCAGTTTCTGAATTAATCAAAATACTTAAAAAAGGTGAATAAAGATTTATACGGAAAAGAATACGAGGTACCTTCTGACGTTCTTGAAAATTTAAACAGTTTCAGGGGTGAAAAAACTATTGAAAATATAATTAATAATAAAAAAATATCTTACTCACTTTTGAAAAGAATTAAAAACAGAATGGAAAATGGTGAGATGGATAATTTAGGTGGAGAAAATTTTAAAAATTGGGTAGAACAAAAACTTGGTGAAGATAGAAGAGCAATACACCATTCTAAAAAAGTGAAAAGGAAGAGTGGAGTTGCAAATGCCTTTATAAAACCTCACTCAAAAGATGATTTAGTTAGACCATCTAAAAGACATAGAAAAGCATCCGAAAGACACGATACTTGGAGTGACAACAGTAGTAATTTTAACTTAAAACTCGAGTCTCGTATTATTGAGGAACTTCAAATAATAAACGAAATAATAAAAAAAATGTAACATGCCAGTATTTGAACCATTAGACTTTAATCAACCTCAAAATAAACTTACTGAGGTTGCAGAACAAATTAGAAGACAGCAATTAGCAAGAAACGATTACAGTTTAGAAAATCAATTCGGTGCCACTAATCCGGATGCCATTTCGGATGGGGATGAAAAAGGAAAAGGGACAGGAACCTTTCTTGATACCTCAAAGGGTGGAAATTCTGTTGATGCCGCTGAAAGAAAAAAAGAAACCGCAATTAATTTTTATCAACCTGACAAACCCTACCAAGTACCAGGAACTTAATGAAGCTTTACAATACCATAAGGCAAATTATATTAGAAAAGTCCTTCGACCAAATTACAAACTCCGTCAAAAATAGAAATTTGGTAACAATTTACTATGATGGCGAAGATAATGGAGGTAAAGGTTTAAGGGTTATTGAACCGTTTTGCTTTGGGGTTTCTAAAGCCGGAAATATGGTAATAAGAGCTTGGGAAAGGGAAGGCGCGTCCTTTACTGCACAAAAAGGAGAACAACCTCTACCAGGTTGGAGATTATTTAGGGTTGATAGAATTGGTAGTTTCAATTTAAACCCTACTGAAACTTTTGATTCCCCAAGACCTCTATATAACCCTAGAGATAAAGGGATGAAAGACATAAAAATTTGTGCAAAATTTGAATTAGAAGAACAATGAATGACGATTTTATTCAGAAATTGATGATAGCCAAAAAGGTTATGGATAAACACAACGAAATTCCAAGAGGCGGCTCGTCATCAACCCCAAATATGGACTTGTCAACCCGACAAGTTTCAGTACCAGAACCTTATTTTCCCGAGTCAATACCATCGACTTATAATATTCCTAACGAATATTTACAAGAACAAAAAGTATTACCAAAAAAACCTGTAGAAATTACTGAGGATAGAATCAAAAATTCTAAATTACCTGACGCAATTAAAGAATTAATGATTAAACATCCTATAAAACAACCTGAACAATACAACCCAACTTTATCTGACGATGTAATAGAAAAGGCGGCAAGATTGATGAACAATGGTAATACGATTACACAAACATCAAATAAACAAACATCAAAACCTACAAACCAAAATAACTCAGATATTAGAAAAATTGTTAGAGAAGAATTAGAGAATATATTGAGTGAAAATGGATTGTTATCTGAATCCGAATCCAAATCAAATGAAGTTTTTCAATTTAGAGTTGGTAAACACATATTCGAAGGCAGAGTTACAAAAATTAAACAAGTAAAATAAATCCCCTGAATAGGGGATTTTTTATTTTTAGTAAAATCTTGATGATGTAAGTTTAAAATGTTATATTTTAATAACCCAAATAATGGGCAACTAAAATATATGTCAAAAATTAAAATATTAGTAATCCCCTCGGACCGTACAGGAGTTGGTAAGTTTAGGTCTATTGACCCTCACATTTTTTTACAAAAATTATATCCTGATGAATTTCATGTAGATATTGTATTCGAATTAGATTTTGCAGATAATAACTTTTGGAAACAATATCAAATAGTTCATTTTCATAGGAGCTTGGGTCCTGATATGGATTTATCTCTTCAGTTTATTCCCAAACTTAGGTCTATGGGTATAATCACAATTTGTGATATTGATGATTATTGGTTACCCACTAAAGAACATCCATTACATCAATTAATAGTACAGAATAAGATTCATGAAAAAATATTGGCTAATATCAAAGCTGCTGATTATGTAACAACAACTACAGAAATATACGCTGAAGAAATAAAAAAATTCAACAAAAATGTTGTTGTTTTACCAAATGCAATTGACCCGAATGAATCTCAATTCAAAGAAGTTACTCCTGAGAGTGACAAAATAAGAGTCGGATGGCTTGGAGGCTCATCTCACCTACACGACTTAATGTTAATTGATGGAATGACGGCCAAATTGTCTGACCTAAAAGATAAATTTCAATTAGTTGTTTGTGGTTTTGACACTCGAGGTACTATGACCGAGATTAATCAAAAAACAGGCGAACAGAAACAAAGACCAATAAAACCTCACGAAACCGTTTGGTATGAGTATGAAAAAATTTTTACAAACAATTACAAAATTGTAACACCTCAATATAAGGATTTTTTGGAAAAATTTACTCAATCTCCTTTTGACGGGGAGGAAAATGAAAATTATTTAAGGGTGTGGACAAAACCTGTTACTTCATATGCGAAAAATTATTCAAAATTTGACATATCTTTGGCCCCAATTAAACCGCACATTTTTAATAAAGTTAAATCCCAATTAAAAGTTATTGAAGCGGGTTTCTACAAAAAAGCCTTAATTGCTTCAAACTATGGTCCGTATACAATTGACCTTAAACACTGTTTAAAAAATGGTGAATTTGTGGATGGAAATGCCCTACTTGTTGATGAGGCAAGAAATCATTCAGATTGGGCAAAATATGTTAAAAAATTAATACAGAATCCAAATATGATTAAAGACATGGGCGAAAGATTATATGAACACGTCTCACAAAGATATGACCTTGCAATTGTAACAAAAACACGAAGCGAATTTTATAAATCACTTATATGATAAATTTACCATTAAATAAATTACTTTTTATTGATATTGAAACAGTTGGAATTTCTTCAACCTATGAAAAGTTCAAATCAGACTATCCTGAACTTAATTCACAATTTATTAAATATCTTGATTGGTTTATAAAAAGGTTTCCTGAGGATTCTGAAATTTCACTAAATCAAATTTTTGAAGGTAGGTCCGCTTTAGTTCCTGAATTTGCCAAAATTATCTGTGTGTCGGCCGGAGTTGTTGATAAGGAAGGAGAGTTGAAGAAAATGTCCTACTTTAATTCAGATGAAAAGGTATTACTTGAAGAGGTAAATAAATTACTTGGAAGAGTTAATGGTACAGGTTTTTCTATATGTGGACACAATGTTAAAAACTTCGACATTCCGATGCTAGCAAAAAGAATGATGATTAATGGTATTAGACCGTCATCAATTCTTCCATCATATGATACAAAACCTTGGGAAGTTAGAGCGGTAGATACAAAAGATTTTTGGCAGTACGGACAGTTCGGGGCATTATCAAGTTTAGAACTAATGTGTATTTCTATGGGAATACCAACTCCAAAAAGCGATGAAATATCGGGTGATAAAATACATCATCTTTTTTGGAATGAAAACAAATATGATTTAATAAAAGAATACTGTGAAAAAGATGTTGATACAGTATTTGAGGTAATAAAAAAAATTAAAAATCTATGAGTAAAAAATTTAGTGAAGAGTATAAAGAATTGAGGGAAATTCTTAAAGATGATGACGGAAATGAAGAATTGTACAATTCAATTTTAGATAAATTTGGGATTGATTTGTCAGAAATGGAAGAAAACCTTTATTCGACCGTAAATTTAGAATATACCTCTGAAGATAACAGAGAACTTTCATATGCATATGAAACTGATAGTGGATTTGACCTATATGCAAATGAAGAAGTCCATTTATCTCCCTTTGGAAGGGCTTTAATACCAACTGGAATTAGATTTAATGTTCCTCCATTTCATGAAATTCAGGTAAGGTCAAAGAGTGGACTTGCAATTAACAGAGGATTAATGGTTTTAAATTCACCAGGAACTGTAGACCAAGGATATACAGGTGAAATTAAGATAATCATTTTTAACGCAAGTGATGTTGCTCAGACAATAGAAAAAGGAACTAAAGTTGCTCAAGCAGTACTTTCTTCTTGTATACCTGGAAAATCTGTTCACTTAATTAAAACAGACGAAATAAAACCAAAAGATAGAAACAATAACGGATTTGGCTCAACAGGTATATGATAACAATTGGATATAGTACTAAAAATACAAAACCAAATTTTACAAAATATTTGGAAGAAACTTGCGGGGTAAAAAATCCTCAGGTAATTGAAAAAATTAACCCTGGTAAATTTTCTTTGAGTGAGGTTTATAATAAAATTTTATCAGAAGCAATATATGATATTGTAATACTTTGTCATGATGATATTTTATTTGAAAAAAATTATTGGGGTAAAAGAGTCTTGGAACACTTTGAGAAAAATAAAGAATATGGTATTTTAGGAGTTGCTGGGACTACTTATTTTCCTGAATCAGGAATGTGGTGGGAAATACAAGGGGAAATGATTGGTCAAGTTTATCACCAACATCAGGGTAGAAAATGGCTTTCAGAGTATAACAAACCTTTTGGTTCAAAAATTATTGAAACTATAATTGTTGATGGTCTTTTTATTTGTGTTAATAAATCCAAGATAAAACAAAACTTTGACGAGACTGTAAGTGGATTTCATTTTTACGACACAACTTTTTGTTTAAAAAATCATTTAGAAGGAGTTAAGGTCGGAACTATATCAAACGTACCTATTACTCACATGTCAGTGGGGATGACTAATAATCAATGGGACGAAAATAGAAAAAAGTTTACCGATAAATTCAAAGATTATTTACCTATAAAGTTAAAAAGTAATTATCCAATATTAGATATTAAAAATAATTTACCGTTAGTTTCTGTTGTTATTCCAATATACAATTACGGAGTTCAGTTTGAGAAAACTTTATCGTCAGTATTTGAGTCAACTTACAAAAATGTAGAAGTCATAATTGTTAATGACGGCTCAACAGAAAAATATGTTGATTTAAAATTAAAAAGTTTAGAGTACCACCCAAATATTAAAGTTATAACTCAAAAAAATTCAGGTCCATCCTCGGCAAGAAATAATGGAATAATAAATTCAAAAGGTGATTTTATATTACCATTAGATGGTGATGATACAATACACCCCGATTATATACAATCATGTGTTTCTATTTTAAAAAATAATAAAAACATAAGTCCTGTTTATTGTGATACTTTACACATCGGACAAATTCAAGGAGTTGAGCAAAGACCAGAATGGTCTTTTGATAGATTAATACAGGGGCCATTTATTGTTAATTGCTCGATGTTCCATAAAGAGGCATTTAACCAATGTGGAGGTTATGATGAAACAATGAAGGGTTGGGAAGATTACGATTTGTGGATTAGAATGGCAAAAAACGGATATATTG
>Ga0315907_10003477_pt1 | contig 18558 bp, 21 predicted proteins | sample LakEriMetagenome_3_FD_203525 | JGI IMG/M metagenome (GOLD analysis project Ga0315907, IMG submission 203525) | Freshwater fungal communities from buoy surface, Lake Erie, Ohio, United States - Buoy 12 MA123 | ecosystem: Environmental > Aquatic > Freshwater > Lake > Lake biofilm | place: USA... | reverse complement strand
GCTTGCATTGCGTTGCTGTAATTGCTGTTAAGGCTTTGTGCAAAATTGCGTGCTTCAACTGTTTTATTAGCATTACCCTTGGTTTTTGCTTGCGTAAACAGCCAGTTTTTCGCTGTTGCTATATCCCCAGAACTCAATATTTCATCCGCATTGCTAGACGATGTAACAGGGTTTTTGTTAGGCGTTGTAATTTCGCTAAATGCCTTGCCAAAAGTGGCGTTGCCTATTGTGGCAGGTGTTTCTATAATGGGCTGCATAAAACCAGCACCTTCAAACTTAGCAGGGGAAGCACCTTCTGAAATACGAGATACAAGGCTATCAATAGAACGCGCTTTTGACTGCGTTATGCCTTTACCGTATTTAGCCTTTAGTGCGTCACCAAGCCCTTGTATGTTTGTTAAAGGGATATTTCCCAGCTTGGTGAAATCATCTTGGAAGGACGCGCTCACCGCTTTCTGTGCGCCACGCAATGAGCCTTCACTTGCACCGAGCATACGCTCTGTAATATCGCGTGTTTGATTAGAGAAATTAGGCGCAAGGCTTTTTGCCGCTTCCCCTGCTTTGTTTGTTAATCCATCAAGATATTCTGCAAGCCTTGATGCTTGTGGTGTGCTTGACCTTGAAACTGTTTGTTGCAAGCCCAACGGAAAGTTAATGCCTTGTTGCGCTAATAATTCAGGGGCAGTAACAAGGCTTTGATTGCTTCCCAGTGATGCTAATTGCGCCCGTGCAGCGTCAACCTTGCTTTGTGCATCTCCGCCAAAAACCTTGCTTTCCGCAATCATTTTTGCAGATGGCGTTTCAACGCCTCTAAGAACTCTCGATATACCATAAGGAATACCCACCCCAGTTCCTATTTCTGCTAATGCTCCAGCAACAGGGCTGTTTGTCACGTCCTCTGTACCTTGCCCTACAATGGGAGGAATAAGCGTTGATGCAGCGGCAAGAGGCGAGCCTGCCTTTAGCAATGCCCCAGCAGGGAAGGCGTACGGCAAAGCACGTTCAATAGTCTTTTCTGTGAATGTCTTAGTTTCTTTTGGCTTAACATCTCCAAACACTGCTTTTTCCACAACATCGCCCAAAGGTTTTGTATCATATCTTGTTGTTGGCATGTAGGAATCAGGCATAACAAAGCCCTTGCCTAACATAACCGCCAAATCACCAAGGCTAGAAATACCCCTTGTAACAGCGCGACCCACGGAGGTTTTTTTACCGCCACTTTTATCAAGGAATTTATCGCTAGGCAAATCCACTGGAATAAACAAACTATTGCTTTTCTCAGCAGCTTGTGGCGCATTTTGTGCGCTAGGCATATCCTCATCAAGGTTAATAAACAAATTATTCATTTTGCTTCCAATGCCTCGATAGATATACCTATGCGTTTGCCATTTTTCTTGCCTGTAATCATAGGAATGCCATTATTATAATTTTCATCCCTAATAACTCTAATATCTCCATAATCTCCTTCAAGCATATCAGCTAACGCTGTAATAGCTGGATTAGGCGTAAAGTTTTCAGCAAACCATCCTTTTAAAAACTCTTGTTCTACAGGTATATTTTCTCTTGGAGTTTTGGGGTCTAACACCATTTTTGCGTACTGTTCTTTCGCGTTAGTAAGTGCGCTCCTTAGTCTTACTTTTTCTCCAGCCATTGCCGCTAATGTAAGGTTAGCTGCTGCTGTGTTTGTGATTTTACCAAATGTATTTTGTACACGCGCAGCATCACTATCAGACGCGGGCGCTAAAGCCGCCACATCAGGAATAGACTCCAAACTTGTTATAGCACTATATATTTGTTGTTGTGACGCGCCTTTAAGAGCCTCACTTGACACTCCTACGTCAGCAGCTAAACTTCTTAAAGGTGCAATAAATTTTTCTGCGCCGCCAGAAGGCATTGAGCCAGCTAATTTAATAAGTTTGTTTGCGTTAGGAATAGAAGAAGGATTGACTGGGTTGTCTTCCTTAAACTTATCAAGTGCTTTTTGTGCAGACGTCGCTGTTATCTCAAAAGCCTTAGTGTTCCTATCAACATTCGCTTCTTGCAACTTTTGAGCGGTTCTAGGGGTTAGCAATTCCGCACCCGCTACCGTAGCAGTCTCTAATGGCTTAGCTGCTGTGTCGAATATAGACGGCGCACCAGAAATACCCGCCACCTTGCGTTGCGGTACGTTAGTTGCCCCACCATAAATATTTGCCGCCGCCATTGCTTCCAATTCTGCATTGAGTGCATCAGAGGCAGCGGGTGAATATTCCGTAGGGCTTGCTGTAGGGCTAGGAAGCGGTGCTAAAGGCTGTGACGATACAGGCGGTGCAGGTGGGATAGTGCCTAATGCTTGTGCGATTTGCCCTGTTCCTGTTGGTGCTGGCATAGGACTACCGCCATTGCCAAAATTAAGCATAGATTGTATGCCCTGCTGTGCTGGCTGCAACACTATGCGACTGCCTGTGTTAGGGTCGAAATCATAAACTTCTGGCTTAGGCATTGCGGCTTGTTGTTGATAGCGTGTTTCTGCCAAAGCATTAATAGCAGATTTTGCCATTTCTGGGTCTACAAACGATAAATTAATCAACTCTTGTGCTGATAACTGCGGGGCAGCTTGCTGTTGCTGTTGTTGCCCACCGCCGCCCATGTTGTTAAATATTCTAGCAAGAGCTTGCGACTTCATCTCTTGTGTTTTTATTTCTTGTTGCGCTTTAGCCGCCTGCGCTTGAGCCATTTGTAACTGCAAGGGGAATAATTGTGCTTGTTGTGCTGCCTCGCGCTGATTGGCAAGGTAAGCCTGCCCACTTGGTGTTCCAGCAGAAAAGTTAATCAGTGCATCGCGTATTGTTTCAAGCCCGAACATATTATGCCCCAAAGAAACTTAAAAGTGATGACCCTGCGCTAGGTGCAGAAAAAGGTTTTGCTTGGTATGCAGTCACGTTTGTTGGTGAAGCAATGTTGTATTGCCCTCCATAAGCACCACCGCCTGCAAAATAATTTCCAAAATCCGCCTGATTGCCGTAATTTGTAGGCTGTGCGCTTATGCTTTGCCCTGTACCCATTCCTGCAAACGGGTTTTGAAAACCTGAATTACTGAATGTTTGTGCGCCTTGTGGAGTAGATTGATAGCCACCACCGCCCCCTTGTATAAAATTAGGCGATGTTAAAGGAGTTGCATTACCACCGCCAGCATAAGGGTTTTGACCGCCTGTTAATGCAGCAAGCGTCGCGCTGCCTGATTTATTCAAGCCGCCGATAAAACCATCGCTTTGCCCAACAGATACGCCGCTTGCGGTAGATGTAGCAGGTAATGACGCAATACCTTTGAGAACAGTTTGCTCTTTTGTAACAGGGGCAAGCTGTTGCCCTTCTGCAACACCGCGAACCTGTGCGCCTGATGCAAGCAAGTCTGATATACGTTGTTGTCTAAGTTGGTCTTCACGGTTCACCGTACCAAGCGCAGCATTTACAGACGGATTGTAGATATTAGCAAGCGTTGTCCCAAGAGCACGCATTGTTCCTTCTGATAACTGCCCTTCACCAAGTGCTTGATATGCAGAGCCGCCAAGCCCGTATCTATTAGCATCAGCAGCTAACCTACCTTGCTGTTGCCCTAATAACTTTTGATAATCCGCCGTTAATGCGTCTCTAAAGGGGTTTAAGAACTGCCCTATGCGTCCACCAATGTTTAGCTGGTCAAACGTCTGTACGGGCTGTGCACGAGCATCAAACGCTTGTTGTTCGTACTGGTTAATGTCTGTAGGCTTGTAAACATTCGGGTCAATAAGCCCCAAATTCTTAATTGCTTGCTCTGATGATTGCTGAATGCTTGCAGGTAACGCCGCAACGCCCTGCGCTGAACTTTGTTCGCTTTTCGCGGGGCTACCAAATAATGCTTTTGTAATACCGCCCATTTTAGAATTCCTTTAAATAAACGGTTGCGGCTTTGCGATAGCCATTAAGAACACGTCCCCAACCAGCACGTCCAACAATAAGCACCCCATCTAGGGAACGTGCTTTTGCATCCTCTTCAATCTTTTGAGCTAATTCTTGTAATGGGGCTAGAACGCCACCTGCTAAAACAATGCCTGTATATTTCTTGCGGGGGAGGACACAATCTTCTGTAAGGGCTATAGATTGCCCCTCAGTCCATACTTTATACTCACCACTTGCAACACAAGCCTCAACGTCATCAATCGTCTGCTCGCGGTTATTATACGCAATGGCACTAACGATATGATGCTTTAATTCATGGAATTTTTTGAGAGCATCCATAGCCTAAAATACCCCTAGGGTGATTCTACGCCAGACCAGTGCTCCCCCACTACTGACAACGATATAAAGATAATTTGCATCATAGTTGAAATCGCCGAGCGTGTCAATGGAGGCTACAATATCTGTAGACGAAGTAGGAATTTTAGCAACCTTGCGCAATGCGCCGTTTAAACTCTCAATCCCTGCAAGTTTTGCCACATCTTCTTGCCGCTTGGCGATTATATCCTCTAACGTGCTGTAAATTGCGGGGAAATCACCCTTGCCTGTGGGGTTAAATGGTGCATATTTTTTCATCGCGGTGAACTCTTATCAACGGTTTGCAACCATTTTCCCATGCGCCATGTCTGGTTTAAATCACTGCCAGCAATGCGGTATTTCCAAAACCGTGTTTTTAAATCCAAGTCTATGCGTTGCGTTGTTGTTGCAAGTGTTGTGCTTGGCAACACGCTAACGGCATCTTGTTGCCAATACTTGTAACTAACATCAACAGTAATATTCCCTGTTTGATTGCTATCTGGTTGATACCTCCTTACGATAACAGACGAGTTATCATCATCGTAAGATACATATGAAGTTTCACAATAAAACGGCATTGCTACTGTGTCTGCGTTTGCGCCTGTTTCATGCTCATATACAGAGTTTGTTGTGCAGCCCCCAAGTATAGGATTATCTCCTAACTGATAAGGTCTTTCACCCGCAAAACGGTTTATGTTTCCTATCGTGTAATGCATACCCTCAATGCTGTATATGACGTAGCGGTCACACTCGTTAGAAGACGTTGAGGGATAATGAAACCAAATCTCATTGAACCCTTTATTGTGCCAGCAGAATGATTTGTATGCCTGCAAAGCGTTTATGTTCTTGAAAACGTAATCCGTAACGCTGGCTTGTGTTAAACCACTTGATGCAAGAACCTGTACTTTGCCGCCTTGGTATTTGTAAAAACCTTTAGAGCCCATCCAATAACAAATCCCATTAATGACAATTTGAGCGTTGGGGGCAATCAACCCAATATTTGTATCGACAACATCAAAACTATACACCCTTGGTAAGTCGATAAATTGGCGAATATATACTGCGTTTTTTGTAAATAATAAATCGCTGTTCTCAATATTAGCGCGCGCAATAATCCTGCCAGCATTCTGAATACTAGTAAATCCCGGGTAATATCCAGCAGAAACAGTCCAGTTTGTTGATGATGCAGGGTCATTCCACTGCACCCTATTTTCAACACCACTTGTCCCTAATGCCGATATAATCCCGTTTTCATCGACGTAAACGTAATTACATGCTGTGGGTGCTCCTGTAATAATTGCAGGGGCTATATCAACGCTCGGAGACCATAGATATAAAGCAGACTGGTCGCCTGCACATAACACTACTTGTGAACCATATCTGTCAAAAGACCAAATGCGCGGGAAGGAATACGTCCCTGAAGATGCCGCAATACTATTTCCATATGCACCTCGTCCATACACGCCATAGCCATAACCAGCGTTGTTAATAACATCAACGCTGCCAGCATCTATTTCTTGAAAATATACAGTTGCTGCACCGCCTGCTGCAGATACATTGCTTGTCGCCGCCATGTCTGTTTGAATGTCAAATGCATCAACGCTTACATTCCGAATGATAAACTCTTTATTGATGCTTGCTGCAAGAATACCACCCGTGTTAGCAGCCCCAGATAGCTTAACACGCGCACCTTCTGTAAGCCCATGTGCAACCTTTGTTACTGATACAGTTTGTCTTGCCATAACAACTGCTGCGCCACCACCAGTAGCATTACTAGTAGCATTGGAAGCAGTATAAAACGTCATTGTACTGAGGGTTGCAGATACAACGTATTGAACACCGTTAATATCGCCAGCAGGAATGCCACCAACACCCGTTGCGCCTGATATTATTACTGTGTCCCCTGCATAAATAACCCTGTGCGTGTAAGCAACAGTTACAAGATTTGACCCGTTTTGTACGGTTATAGGGTTGTTTGCAAGCGTCAGATAATGTGTAGCTAAGCTGTTAGGAATAGCTGTGCTTGTTGTCTTTAACGGCGTGATATTAACCAATGAACCATTGTATAAATAGTATAAACGGTGGCTTGTGCCAACAAGATAGACAGATTCACCGTTTATGAGCGTAGAAAAAACATTACGCACAGGCGTAGATGTTGGGATTGCCACATCAGAATTTACTTTTACCCATCCACCGATTTTTTCAGGATAGTTTTTTCGGAAACGCACTTTATCAGCATCAACCCATCCCTGAGATGCGAATTCTGTTAAATCCACATCAGGAGAAATACCGGGAATACCTCCGATAACGCCCTGCCCCATATTACCCACCCATCACAATAATACTGGCTTCAACGGGGTCATACATAGCAACGTTGACTTGAACAAAACTTACCCTGAATCCTGATGTGGTTTTATCGGTTATTCCTAATGTGACTGTGTTTGTAGAACCGCTTGACCCAGTGCCCGCAGTTCCCACAACACTATAATAAGCATCGCTTGCAGCGGTAGTGAATACAAAATCGTAAATTCCTTGGCTAACACGAGTAACAGAGGCAATGTTTGCGCTACGTCTGTTTGTGGGCACTGTCGCTGTCACCGTGAAATCAATGTACGCGCTTGCGCCGTAGATGGTTTTTGCGTTTACTTGAAAGGCTGTTGTGGCGTTCACAATACCGCTAAAAGTGGCATCGCCGTTTGGGTTTAAGCTAACCGCGTCAACATTGCTCCCACTTGAATTTGTTGTTCTAAGTTTAAGCCCGCTGTTGGTTAAGTTAGAGATGAAATTAAGAAAACCCAAGCCATCAGAGTTTATTTCCCCAATTAATGTGTTTCCCTTAAACCCGCGCAAAGAGAACCCGTTTACACCGCCTACGTTTAAGTGCGCGAACCCAGATACAGGCGTGTTACCGCTTAAAGTTGAGCCAATGTAAACCTGCCCATCATCCTCAATGGTCATTCTTGCGGATGCGCCGCCCGTAGAAGGTTTTGTCCAAAAATTCAGCCTGCCTTTTTCAGCCCCCGCCGTTTGGTCAATCAATTCACCTTTTACATAAGAAGCACGGATTTGCTTAGATGCAGAGTTAAGAGCATTGAAAGATAAAATGCTAGACCAGTTGTCGCCATCTACTGTAATATAGGAGTCATTCCCACCAGATTTTCCTTGAAATGAGACCTTTACAGTCGATATTGACGCTGCGTTTGTTGCGTAATACCCAACTTTTCCAACACTCCCCAATAAGGTATCTAGGGTATCCCAGTTTGTATTTGCAAGTGCACCCCATGTATTTAAATCACCACCAACAGCGGGTTTATTAAGAGCAAGGTTTGTGGTCGGTGTACTCATATAATTGTCTCCGAATAAATGCCTGTGGTCGCGTCAATCATTTGATATTGGTTGTTTAGCGATGCCACTAATGCATCAGCTTTGCCTTTGTATACTGCCCCTAATTGGGGTAATTCTCTAATCACTAAAACTCGCGCTACTGCATCATTTATGAGCACAACATCAGCATTATTAGTCCAGTCGTTTGTATCGCCATCGTTTACTAAATTATCGTACTTTTTTATGTAAGTAAGCGTTACAGTGCTTGTTGTTGTGGGGATAGGGAATAAGGTTATCTGTCCATTACGGAAATTATAAACCCGTGGTAGCCCCGTTTGTGATGCTCCGCCTGTACGATATTTATATGCGTCAAATTCAGCATCGTTAGATTTAACCAAGGGATATACGTTTGTTCCATCCGTCCATAATACTGGGTTTGAACGGTTAGCCGTCATAGAGAGGAAATCACTGGGGAGAGCAATAATCCCTGTAGACGTGCTAACCGTCAAAGCCCCACTAACAGTTACGTTGAAAGTCAACTCATGGTTACGTTGCCTCTCGAAGAGAGCCTCGTTTACACACAAGTTCACTAACCCGTCCGTAGAAGTCAAAGCAGTGCTGCCCTCTAATTGAATTACAGAGCGAACACTGCTTTTTATGGATGCAAAAGTTGTCATAAACCTTAATGGTTAGGAACAGACAATTCAGCTTTCAAGCGAACAATACCTGCTGTGGTGGTTGTTCCTGCTTGAATGCCTAAGCTAATCCAGCCATCATCAAGGAAGGTGTACCCGCCTGCGCCTAATGTTGGAACGGCTGTCAAGTTGTCATCGTTCGTCACCGCGCCACCTGTTTGTGCGATGGTAGATGCAGAAACAAATGCAGCAAGAGCATCAGATGAGCTAGACCCTGTACGGTATCTGATACCTAAGTTTAAGGTAACAGCCGTAGCTGTGTCTAAGTCAGCAGACCAAAGCGTAAAGCTCTTTAGCTTCATCCCTGCTTTAACAGGAATAAGACCAAAAGACGCTGTGGTCGTTGTAGAAGCGGGGACAGTAATTTCACGGTCATCATTGTAAAACTTTGCCTCCGCTGGAGAGATTGCCGTGTCAAGGGCGTAAGAAATGACTGTTGGGTTTGCCATGTTGTATAATCCTTATCAATTAGAGTGATGCGTAAGTAGGAAGTACCAACACGTTTGTGTCAGGACGGTTGCTAGGCTTAATGCGCTTGAACCCTGAAATACAACGCAAGTCATATACAGTGTTCATGTTGCCATCAATCTCTTGAACGCCTACACGAACGGTTGGTGCATAAGCATCCGCCGCCGCTTTAGGGTTACGGATTGCATCGCCCATCAAGCGTGCTGTTGCATCGGACAAAGCACCATAAGGAGAGAAGAAGGAAACAGCATTCTTGCCAACTAACACGTTACGGCGTGAAGTTGTTACAACTGCACCCGCGTTAGATACACCGTAAGGAACATACCGTGTGCTTACGATAAGAATACGGTTGCGCCATAAGCCGAGTACGTTTACGCCCATTGCCGTTTTAGGGTTAAGAGCACCCTCTTTCTTCATGTCGTAATTACCTTGGATTTGCGCCAATTCCCAGTTGGTAAAGGTCAAAGCAGACGCGCTCACGGTTGTTTGCAAGTCGAATGCTGTCTCAGGGTGCACAAACAATACATAGATATTCTGCCCGTTAAAGCTGATAGGCTCAATCGGGTATGCAGAACGGTCTAGGTTTGCAAGAGCAGTCTCAAGGAAGGTTGCTGTCAAACGGTGAGACGTTGTGAGAGACGCATCATCTGTAATAGATGCAGGGCGAATTAAACGCGTGCTGTCAACAGCATCAACCGTGTTAAACCCTTGGAATTGAGAATAAGCGAACGTATCGTTTGCGTTAATGGTCAATTCATTGTTTACGATTGAAGAGTTGGTTTGTGTTGGTGACCATCCTACAAGCTGGTTCATTACGGAAATCGTTTGATTTTCCACAAGGGCTTTCATTGCAGCATCAAGAGCAATTTTCTTGCTGAACTCTTGAGACTGGAAGATTTGCGCCGCTTGCAATGCAGTGAAGTTATCACCACCGGGAACGCTCACAGGGTAACGAATCATATTCGCATTTACCGTGTAAGATTCGAACGTCAAGTTACGCGCTTGCGCGACACCACTATCAAGATAGCCAATACCTGTTGGAGAAATCTTCGGAATGTAAGGGAAGTTAGCTGTCACACCAGAAGCGGTGTAGCCGTTTTGCTTTGCTTTCAAAATCTCTTCTGCAGACTCTTGAATGCAACCTAGTTTTACTAGAGCGCCAAGAGGGAATTCGCCGAGAGTTTGTGTTAGTGCGCCTGTGAGTGGTGCCCATGACTGTAGCGCAAGTGTGCTACCAGTGGGCAATGATGAGTTAGCCATTGTATACCTCTAAATGATTGTTGTGAAACAGTCTTTAAAGGCGACAAAGCCACTGCTTAGTTTAAGCCCAAACGTAAGGCACTCCCTAGTGTCTAGGGGTATTATGCAACAAATATACTACATAACCTATAGATATTCAAGTGTTTTATGCCAAGGCTGCAATCCCAGCAAAGTAGTCCTCTCTGCTAATTTTCCCTTTTTGAAAATCCTTTGCGAGTTTGTCTGCTCTTGTCTCGCTACTAGTCATAGGTGACGTGCCTGTCCCAACCATACCACTAGACTTAGCGCGTGATGCTGCTGTGTCCGCTAGTTTAGGCTGCTCTAATACCTGTTCTTGCTGCTGTAGCAAAGCAGGGTTAAGGTTCTTTGCCCGTGCATGGTATACTGCAAGCGGGTTTACGCCTGCTTTGTAAAGGCGGTCAACGTCATTAATCATACTTTCAAGAAACACCTTCTTATCAAGGCTCTTACCTGTAAGTAGTTGCTGCTCTTCATTTGAAGCGTGATACACACTCATTGTATAGTTTATTAGCCAATCTGCGGGGAGGCTATGTTGCTTGCTGTAAGCCTCACCATCAACATCAATCCGCTGCATAATCTCTTGTGTGCGCTTGTTAGCAATGACGGGCGCAACACTCTCTTGCAGTCGCGCCAAGTCCTCAGCATGTACGTTTGTAATCTCACGCAATGCTGCAAGGGTTTTCTCGTCAAGGTTTTCAAATACACTAAGGTCAACCTCGCGCTCTTGCTTTTGCACTTCGGGTTCTTTAGCTGGCGCGGTCTTTTCTTGAAGTTGGCGTTTTAATTCATCAACCTCACGGCGCAACTGTTCCCGTTCTTGTTTTGCCTTAATACGCGCATGTTGTGGGCTTACTGCTTTATCAGCGGGTTTCTCTTCTGGGGCTGGTTCTTCTTCTTCGTCCTCACCATCGTCTTCCGCATCATCAACAGGTTCTTTATCAGCGGGTGCTTCCTCCTCCTTTTCAGGTGCAGGTGCATCGTCTTTCTTCTCTTCTTGCTCTTCGTCTGGTAATGCTGCAAGGCGTTCGAGTTCCGCCACACGGTCAAATGCTTGTTCTGTCATATTATTAATCCCCAATTCCTGCTAATGCGCCTAGTCCAGCTATTGCCATCATATGGGCAACACCACTATGAACCTGTGTACATCCTATGCGAGCCTCTTCTTTATGTTTTGGTGTGTTATTTTCCATATTTTGCACCAATACTCGAATTTTAGAAATTTCTTCTGTCTGCTTTTCTTGTTCTGTTTTGTCGTAATTCTCAATAAAAGTATTCCTATCCGTTGCGCCCATTCTATGTAAAACTGCTAATCTTTCTAACTCTTTTACTCTATTAAACGGCTCTTCCATAACTTCCCCCTATGAATTGTCTTGTTGTTCTGTGCCTGTGTCTAAATCAGTAATGACTTTTGCCACCTGCGCGTTGGTCAAGTCTGTTTTGGCTATAATCTCCGCCGCTTTAACCTGCGTCAATGCAGCATCAGCCGTGTACTTATCAGCACTTGCAGAATCACGTTTAGCCTGTGCCTGATACGCTATGCTTGTAGCTTGCGTCACCTGCCCCTGTAGCTGTTGTACTTGTCCTTCAAGCTGCTTTACATAAGCAGGGTCAATGACAGGCTCAGAGAGAGCATCCTGCAAGCTGGATTTGTCTTTAATCCCTAGCGGCATCATTTCCACCGCTTTCAACAGGAACGGTCGCGCTAGGTCAATCTGCCCTTGCTGCAATAGAATGCCGCCAATTTCGGTGAAACTCTCATATGCATTCTGGCGCGTTTCGTCTGTAGTCAACGCCTCATCAATCATAACGGCGTATTTATCGTATAAATCATACTGCGTAATCGTGTTGTTCTGTCTGTTCCCGCCATCGGTAGAGAAGAAACGAACGCTATCCGAATTGTCTTTAATCAGCGTTCGCATCAAAGGCAACAACATGCGGCTATTCTCTTCTTGATACTGCGCCACGTTATCAATAATATTCGATAGAGATACTAGAGTTTGTTTTACCCGCCGTTGGTTAAGAATGCCCGTCTCGTTCTTATCAGACGCATCACCCATATAAGCGATAGACACGCCACTGATACGGCTCACCATCTCTAAGAAGAACTGCATTAGCTGCTCGTATCCAGTTGCTTGAATATCGGTCGCCCACTGCGCGGTCTTACCCCCTGAAAGCGCACCATCGGGCACGGTAACAACGCCTATCTTCTCTGTAAGGCTTTGCTTAACACTGGCATCAAACGCGCTTTTCTCGAATACATAATGCTTAGAGCCATTCCGCCCCATCACACGCATTGCCTCAGTTATAGCCTTAGCCAATAACAAAGCTGGGACTTCTACCACTTTTGGCAAGCCATACCAGAAATTGTCCACATCGTTAAAGTGGCACGTCTTAAAAAGAATACTCAACCCGTCCTGATAGATGCTCTTGTATAGCTTATACACCTTTTTGTTAGACAACACCGCATTGTAATACGTCTTAACGGCTGTCTTCTCGCCCACCTCAACAGTCACGCCCATTGACTGCCCTATCAGCTTAATAGGCTCTACAAACTTCTTATCAACACACCACTCGCGCTCGTTAATATCGGGCACATCATCGCCCATCAGTTTCTTTAAGTCGGCTTGCTGTTGTTTCGCTATTGCAATGAATTCAGGCGTTGCATTTACCACTGCTGAAAATGGGTTGCTAATAATGGTTTTTGTTTCGTAATCGTACCAATTAAAATAATAGACGTTGAATAGCTTATCGTCTGGGCTTTCCTCAATATCTTTATACACGTCTTCACGGAAACGGGTATTGTCATTCATAGTTTGGGATGACTCGCTCTCGTTGCCCGTGTCCAGCTCTACAGACGGCTCTGTAATCCCAAACACCGCCTCAGCTTCTTCTGCGCTGTATTTCTTCCAAAAATATGCAAACCGCGCATCAGTCAAATTTGGTTCACGCGCTGCCATATCCCATGCAGTGCGGTCGGGGTCTAGCTTAGCAAAAACAATCTGCCCGAATGGGTTTTTGTTGTAGTCAATTTCAGGGACAACAGCACCATAACCATTTACAAGCATATCAAGGTCTTGTGCGCTCTCAACCTTATCAGCACGCGCCATTTGACGAATGCTTTGCTTAAACGAGTTTAGCTTGTCAATCTTGCCCTCGTCAGGTTGGTCAACTAACGCCCAGTAGAACGCATCGCGTCTATTTTTAACCAACGTGCCACTGATAGCCGTTACAACGGGACGTATGGTGTTCACCTCAGCAACGGTCTTTTGTGTTTGCTTTAACGTATCGCCATTAGGTGAGGCAACAACCGTGGTCTTGATAAGAGGGTGGTCTTGGAAGTCACCATGAAACAGCTTGCGAGCCATCTTTGCCTCAGCCCACTGCTTCTCCATTGCAGTTGAGTTGTTCTGCTTATATTCCTCAAATAGCTTGAGAACAGCCTCTTTAGAGCGCACGGCTTAATTCCCTACCAATAAAGCGAGTTTGGCTTCCATCGCCGCCATACGCTCAGCCATTGAGTCACGCTCGGCAACCACCTGCCTAAATGCAATAGGGTCAATGCCGTTGCCTTGGTTTTCAAGATAAACCTTGTACTTGGCAATCTCTTGCCCGATTTGAATACGCAAGTTGTTGATAAACTTCACGCTGTCGTTGTTGGTGTAAGAGCAGGTAAACTTCCAGTTATGAATAACAGCGGTGAAGTTTAACGCCACATCATCAAACACAACATTTACGGGCACACCATCGGCTTTAAACTCATTCAGCAACGCCATAACCTCATTACGAGAGTTGTACGTCTTACGCTCGTTAATCATCTTGTCAACGAGCTGCTTCACCTCCTCTTGTGAGACTTCCTCAATTACAACCTTACCAACGTCACGCCCAATACCATCTACTAAGTGAATATTTTGCTCAATGTATGGCTGTTGGTCTGTTGCCTTGCTATTTGCTAACGTCATAGAATCCCCTTTTTGTTGTGTTTTAATCGGCTTGCCTTTTGTCATGTTATGCTACCGCCCATGGTAATTCGTCATATTCAATAACAATATCTTCATTAGTTACTTCACAAGTAAATAAAGTAAATTTTTTTCCTTCGGCTATCCATTGCACAGAAAATCTATCCTCATCATCTGGTTGAGCAAGAGGATATTCTTTTGCTAAATACTCTATAATTTTTTTTCTTGTCTCTAGGCTATTGTTTTCTAGACTTTCTATACATTGATTGTTGTGTTGGTGCTCTTCAAAAGAAAAATTCTTAATACGGTGCGTTTTGTTGCGCAAAACAAGCAAATCAAAAGACAAGTTGCATTTATCAATCACCATTTTTACAAGAACAGGGTCAAACAGCATTCTCTCGCCATATTCGTCCCGCAATTCTTTTTTAAGAAACCACCCGCCATTATTACAAACAACAGCAACTTCCCCTTTGTCGTTATAAAATTTATCTACCACATTACCATCCCATAGGACTCATTGGAGCTAAACTCCCACTATTTCCGTAGGAATAATACGAGTTATTGTCTACAATGTCAATAGGGACAGGATAAGCGAATGTAAACGCTAAAGCATCTCCCACATCGGGGGATATATTGAGGTCTTTCTTGGACTGTAAACGCTTCTTACCTTTTCCATCATACCCGCCTTCTAGCATTGTTAAGTCACTCATAAGCGTTGTGTGTTCTGGTATGCAGGTGTTTGGTTCTTCTAGCCACATCCGCATCTTATCCCACATCTCTGTTCTCAGGTTTACATACCGTGCATGGTCAAGCGCATTGCGTCCACTGTAAATGGGGGTGACAATATTCCCATTCTTAAACACCGCGTGTGTGTTAATTGCGTTATACAACGCATAGCCGAACCCGTTAGCATCTACAAATAAGCGGCGGGGGTTATGCTTCCTTGATAGGGCTAGTACTTCACCCAACAGCATATCAACCGTGTATTTATGGAACGTCTTAATGTCCAGTATCTTTGCGCCTTGCCGCACGACCATTGCAGTTTTGTCGGGGTCGTTGCCCACATCTGTTGCGGGGTCAATGCCAATAATGACGGGTTGCCTCGATACATCTACACCAAACTTAGGCTTGGTAGCCGCAAGCACAATAGCAGGGTCTATAAAGCCTCCTGTGCCCGTTTGGAATGCCTCAACAGACGAGGCAGGATATGCTTGTTTGAAAATCCACTCATGCCCCATCTCAAGGATTTTCTGCTCACGCCAGTACAGTTGCGCTTGTGAAAGGTTATAATGATTGTCGCCCTCATAATGCCACCCCATAGGCGGGGTCATTTGATATTCAGGACTCCAAAACCACGGAATGAACACAGCCTCATAGTTGCCGTGCCCACGTTCTGCCTGCTCCCACATCTCATGGTATTTGTTGCCTACACCATAAGCAGTGGACTCTATGATAATCTCACTGCCCCCACCTTGCGGCACTGCCTGAAACGAGCCTAGTAAATGGCTTTCAGGGTTTTGCCATAACGCAAACTCTGAAGCGTGTAGATAGTGAATGGTCTGTGATACGCCTGCGCCCTCACTGCCTGCCGTTGCGATGCGATACCCGCTGGCGGTTGCAGCGAAATCAAACTCCCTTGCGCTGTTAGCGCGTGTTGGTTGCTTTATACATGGGTCATTGGGAAGAAAGTCATAATACCGCCGCACCATGTTGTACAGGTTATTCGTTGCCTCGGTGTCGTGCGCCATGATGAAGGCGCGTCTAGCTTTGTTTGTCAGGGTTTTGTGTAAGAACCTGCCGCCTATGTATGTACTGATGCCCTGTTGCCGCGCCTTCAGGATAATCATACGCGCCATGCCTTGACGCTTTATCTGGTCTTCAATCTTATCATGCAAGTGACGTTGCGCGTAGTTCATATGGAAGGGGATTAATCCGCCCTCCTCTACGTTCTTCGGGGCAATCTTGAGGCAGTTCCGCGCGAAGAAATCAAACTCATTAGCAAGGCGTTTGTATATTTCTGCGCTCATGGTGTTTTAAAAATGTCTATAGAATATAATATTTGATAATCTGGGTTTTTGTGCCTTTCTCTTCCTTGTTTTTCTAGCAATGAATTGGAAACCCTTAAAGAGCCTATTTTTTCTCCTATTTCGCAGTTAATGTAAGGCATAATATATGAAAGGAATTTCTCGCATGGATTTTTGCCAGTTAATTTGAAATTAAAAGAGTTTATTACTAATTCTTCGTCTTTTTTATCGAGCCACGCGATAAAGTCTATTAAGTCTATATTAAAAATACCATCGGCAATGCACGAATTGTTTTCCCAAAAAATGGAATACTCCCCTCTTTCGGAAAGGCTCACCCCATTAATGCTCTGTGAGAATACAGGATTAACATACTTTTTATTTAATTGCCCATAACAATTAAACTTAGGCTCAGGATGTAAGTTTAACACATGCTTAATAGTGTTTATAACTTCTTTGGGCGTGTCACTCTTTAGGTGAAAACGCAAGCTTAACAGCGGACTATTCCCGATTTCTACGCTCATGCATTGCCACAAACAAGAAGAGTTAAGCGGTATTTATGCATACTACTCAACAGCAACCGTTGCAGGCTCTAAGTGCTCAATGGGTGGCAAGCCCTGCAACACACGCAAGTCGTTTGTGTTGAGTGCATTTCCGCCCAGTGAACCGCTGTATGTTCCGTGGGGTGCGATAACAATAGCAGGCGAGAAATCTGCTAGGCTTTCAGTTAATTCAACAACAGTTTCTTTAGTTTGTTTCTTTTTAGCCATGATGCGCCTATTTAAAATCCGTAAGGTTAGTAACATTAACGCCGCCGCTTAATTCGGTTGCGGTTTTGTCTTTCCATTTTGCGCTTTGTCTATTTTTAAGCCAAAAGATAATGCTCGTTGTGTCTGGTATAGCGTGCTTAACTATATCAACAACCTCGACACGCTCTTCAAATTGTCCGTCTTTCAACTTAATGGCTTGCTGCTCCACATAATCGTAACCATTTGCGCGATTGTATAGTTTATTGGCTATTTCCATGTCCGCCTGCAGCTTACCGCGCTTAATGGACTCCGAGAAAACTGGAAAGTCGTTTTGCCATTTGTAGAAAGTTGATTCAGCTACACCAAAGAAATCAGCGATTTCCGTATTAATAGCCCCTAATAGGCATAGCTTATACGCTTGTTCCGAGTACTCCTCCTTAAACTCAGAGGGCAAGCCGCTAACCATGTTGGCAACCCTTCCCGCCCTTAGGCTTACTGGGCTTAGGCATTGGTTTTGTTGGTTTTTTCATGGACACAGTCCTCAATGTTTATATGGATAGTATACCGTATTTTTTTAGAACGCAACTTTTTTGTGAAAACATGAAAATAGTTGTTGACAAAGGCGCACAATGTGCTACTCTCTATTTATCAACAGAGCAGATGCTCGCCGCGCCACGGGTTCAGTGGCTGGAGTTAAGAAAATGAAAATTGCATATTTAACAGGCAGAACAACAAACCCATTCACAATTTTTTCTACTCGTAAAGAAGCGGTAGAACATATTTTAGGTGAGTTAGGCTCTGATTACGCAAACGACTTTTGGGCCAGCGATGATGGAGAATCCATCGAAGAGGCTGGACGCAAAATGGTAGATTTTACTGTTGATATTTTTGATTCTATCGCCGATTTGAGCAGCTCTTTGTGGGCGGGGGCGGATACAGAAGTTGTAATCATTGAACTGCGAGAATTGGCAAATGCCATAGAGATTTTTGAGAGGGAAAATGCCTAATCAAAATTTAAAAACATGCGTTGAATGTTCAACGCTTTTTAAACCAGAACATAACAATGAAAAGACGTGCAGTGATTCTTGTAAAAAGAAAAGAAATACGCGGGTATGGAAAGAATATAAGATAAAAAAGAAATCTGAACATCCTGAAAAGCATAGAGAAAAAATCCGCCAATATAATAGAAAACATCAAAAAAATTGGCGGACTGTGAGCGCCATAGTTAAGCGTCAGGAATACGAGAAATTTTCTGCAATTACAAAAGCACAGAATAAAAGTAATACAGAGGTGTTGCGAGAATTAATGATTGATTACATTAATAAAATTGAAAATCTATAGGATAAAAAAATGACTAATTACACCCCCGCAATGGTTAGAGAGGCTCGGCGTAAGCTGGGCTTTTCCCAGAAAGAACTGGCAAATGCCATTGGTATTCAGGAAAGGACTGTGCAGCGGTTGGTTGCAGGGAGCGGAATCGAACACGCTATTCCCCCTGCGCGTAACACACAAGAGGCGATTAACAATATCATCACTGCTGGGCTATTAGGCGCGTTTAAAGCGTATTGCGCGGCGTGTAATGATAATCAGGAAAGAAAACAATATGACTGAAGAGCAATCAATGACACAACCAACACCAAAACAAATTAAAGCCGCACGTAATGCCGCTAGTCTAACCCAAACGGAAGCTGGTGCGCTTATCTGTGTATCCAAAAGAACGTTTGCTGCATGGGAAAGCGATGAAGATAAACCATCTCACCGAAACATGCCCTACGCAAAATGGGAGTTGTTT
>Ga0315907_10003474_pt1 | contig 18568 bp, 16 predicted proteins | sample LakEriMetagenome_3_FD_203525 | JGI IMG/M metagenome (GOLD analysis project Ga0315907, IMG submission 203525) | Freshwater fungal communities from buoy surface, Lake Erie, Ohio, United States - Buoy 12 MA123 | ecosystem: Environmental > Aquatic > Freshwater > Lake > Lake biofilm | place: USA... | reverse complement strand
CGCGCCTGGCCGCGGAATTCTGCCTGCCGCTCACTGAGAATACCTCGCGCGCCGATCTGCTCTCGCGCCTGGCCGAGGCGGAGCTGCGCAGCGCGCGGCGCGCCGATAGCCAACAGGCCAGCGCCACTGCGCTCGGGTCCTTTCCGCTGATTTCGGTCAGGGGGTGATCATGCCCACCATCAAACGCACAAAGACAAGCTTCACTGCTGGCGAATTGGCCCCTGAATTGCTCGGTCGTGCCGATCTGCGCGCCTATGAAAATGGCGCAAGGCGTCTGCGCAATGTCGTGATCCAGCCGACCGGCGGCGTCACCCGCAGGCCCGGTCTGCGCCATGTTGCGATACTGCCTGGCACAGCACGCCTGCTGCCCTTCGAATTCAATACCGAACAGACCTATCTGATGGTGCTGACGGACGGGAAGCTTGCGGTCTATGCTGCGGATCTGAAAATCGCGGAATTGATTGCACCTTGGACCGAAACCATGCTGCCGCAAATCGGCTTTACGCAGAACGCCGATACGCTACTGCTAACGCATCCCGATATGCGGCCACAAAAGGTTCAGCGCAGTAATACCGGCTGGTCCATTACGCCCTGGTCCTTCACACAAGATGCCTATTTCCGCTTTGCTGCCCCTGAGATTACGCTAACGCCAAGTGCGCTGACTGGCACCATCACCATCACTGCAAGCGCACCGGTTTTCGCGGTGGAGCATATCGGTGTGCGGCTGCGTCTCGGGGGTAAGCGCGTGCTGGTTTCAGCGATGAATTCGCAATCCACGATAGTTGCGACCGTGGAGCAAACCTTGACCAGTACCACAGCCACCAAGGATTGGGACGAAGCCGCCTTTAGCACCGCACGCGGTTGGCCCATCACCTGCTGCTTTCATCAGGATAGGCTGGTAATCGGCGGTTCGCGCGATTTGCCCAATCGGCTTTGGCTCTCTCGTACCGGCGATCTGTTCAACTTCGATCCAGGTACTGGCCTGGATGATGAGGCGATTGCCTTCAGCCTGTTGTCCGATCAGGTGAATGCCATTCGCGGCGTTTTCTCCGGCCAGCATCTGCAACTTTTTACCTCTGGAGCGGAATGGATGGTGACGGGCGATCCGCTCACGCCAGCCAATATTCAGATCAATCGCCAAACTCGTGTGGGCTCACCGGTGGATTGTCTTGTACCGCCTGTGGATGTTGATGGGTCAACCATTTTCGTCTCTCGCAGCGGGCAGGGCGTTTATGAATTCGCCTATACCCAGGTGCAGCAAGCCTACCAGGCCAATGATCTTGCGATACTTGGTCGCCATCTGATCAAATCGCCACGCGCCATGGCCTATGATCAGGGCGCAAGACTTTTGCATCTGGTGATGGAAGATGGTGCGCTTGCCACCCTAACGCTCTATCGTGCGGAGCAAGTCACGGCCTGGACGCGGCAGGAAACCAGCGGCAGCTTTCGCGCCATTACCGAAGTGGAAGGCACGCTCTGGTGCGTGGTTGAACGCGCAGGCGGCATATCGCTCGAACGTTTTGAAGCCGGCTTGATGCAGGATGCTGCGCTGACGGGTACATCCATCACGCCGAAATCCACCTGGACCGGTCTGGCGCATTTGAATGGTCGGCAGGTCGCCATCCTGGCAAATGGGGCGGTGCGCCCGAACGCAACTGTCTCGGGTGGTGCTGTCACATTGACAGCACCCGCCACAGAGGTCGCAATCGGCCTTGCCTTCACGCATGAGATTGAGCCCCTGCCCGCCGATCTCATCACCCCTGCCGGCAGCGCCACGGGCCCGTCACGCCTGGTCGCGGTCACTTTCCGCCTTTTGGAAACACCCGCAGTGGATGTGGATCTTGGCAAAGGTCCGCAAGCCTTGGCGCTGCGCCGCTTCAACATTGATCACTTTGATGCGCCGCCCGCACCCTTTACCGGCGATGCCACGCTCCGCGGCATGGGCTGGCGGCGGAATCGCATTGCCCCGCTTTGGCGTATCACCGGCGCGGCACCGCTGCCGCTGACGCTGCTTTCCGTCACAACCGAAATCAGGATGAATGACTGATGGCCCAGATCGCGTCTATCGCCAGCCTCGCTCTTGCCGGCGCTTCAATGCAAAACCAGGCGAAGAATCGCAAGGTGGAAGCGCGCGCACGCGAAGCACAACAGCAATATATCGCAAGCCAGCAGGCCGCGCAGCAACGCGTGCGCCAGGATATACTGGCGCGCAGCATCGCCGCCACGCGTGCGCGCTTTGCCGCGAGCGGTGTCTCCCCGGATGAGGGCTCGGCCTCTGCGCTGCTTGCCGGCATGCGCGCTGATGCTGCGCAGACAGATTCGGAGAGCGCCGATCTGCTGCGCCAGCGCCTGGCTGCGGGCCGCCCCTCCCTGCTCAATGCCAATGGTGATTTCCAAGGTTTTGTACGTGCCACGCAATCCTTCGGGTCCATTGCGCGCAACCTGCTTGACTGACCCACGCCCTCTAGCTGCAAGGAACCGCAATGTCCGAACACATCACCATCGGCGATGTGTCGCCACGCGCGCTCTATATCGCCAATGGCACGCAGCGCGATTTTACCTTTGCCTTTCCCATCTTCAACAACCATGATCTTGAAATCCGTATTGATGGCTTGACCCAGGCCACCGGATACACCATTGCCGGCGCCGGCGAATCTGATGGCGGCATTGTCACCTTCATTGAAGCGCCGCCCAATGGCGCGCGCATCATGCTCCGCCGCCGCGTGACATTGGCGCGCATGACAGATTTCCAGGAAAACAGCGTCCTTCGCGCCAGCGCCTTGAATGATGAGTTGGATTTCCAGATGGCCGCGCTGCAACAAGTGGCGAGCGATCTCAGCCAGGCCATCCGAACTGATCCCGCCGATGATGGCAATATGCTGCTGCCGCTGCGCGCCGCGCGTGGCAACCGGCTGCTGGGCTTTGATTCGCTCGGAGACATCGCAATTTTTGATCGTGACGGGCCGGAAATAACCTTGCCCTATTCGGGTGCAGTGCCGCGTGCGGTAGAAGACAAGCTGAATGAACGTCTTTCGGTGCGAGATTTCGGCGCACTCGGCAATGGCGTCGCTGATGATGGGCCAGCGCTTCAAGCCGCCATGAATGCTGCCGTTGTATCCGGGCGTTTTCTTGAGATTGGTGAGGGCAGCTACCGCACCGGCCAACCGCTGCTGCTGGGTGGCGGCGCCGCGGGCCTTATCATGCGCGGCAGCCTCCTTTACGCCGGGCCGTCTGGTCAGACAGCGCTCACCATCGGGGATGGCGGCGCAGTGCGCAATGCAACCAAACTCTACATGGGCATTCGCATCATTCGTGCGAGCATTTCGGATTGGGAGAATGAGGCCGATATCGGCCTGGTGCTGCGGAATTTCGATTCATGCCAGGTTGAAATCCGCCAGGTGGAAGGCTTCACCATTGGCATTCGCACACTTGGCGAAGAGCGCGGTTTTGAGGATACCACGCTGACGCTTGGGCGCATCGTCAATAACCGCATCGGGCTTGATGTCCGCACCGCCAGTGCCGGCGCCTGGAACACATCCGTGCGTTATTATGGCGGGCATTTCGCCATCGCTTCCAGCCTGCATACCACCAAGGACCGCTTCGGCGTGCGGTTCTCTGCTGCACCCGGCGCCTATGTCGCGCATAATCGGCACATCTTTGACGCACCTGGCTTTGAATTGCAGGCACGGAATCGCCCCATCAGCGGCATCCCATTTTTATGCGAGGTCAATAGCCGCGCGATTTGGGCGCGTGCCATGCGTATGGAAGGCTGTAGCCCCTTTGTAGCGCGCCACACCTCCGGCGCTCAGGACCATGTCTATGAAATTGCTTGGGCTAGCCAAGCCTATCTTGTGGATGTGGATTACACACCAAGCGCCACACGTATCGGTGCAAGCGTGCGGCGTTTCCATCAGGCCGCGGCCTTTCGTGATGCATCACGCGAAATCGCGGCCGTGCCCAATCTGCGCGCCGCTCGGTTTCGCTGGTCTATTCAGGAATGGGGTTTTGAAAAACTCGCCTGTCTTTCAACCAATGTTTCCTTCTCGCCCACGCGGCTTGAGGATTTCGCTTTTCCGGGCCTTGATGATTTTACCTTCACGGATCGTGGCGTATTGCTGAATGGCGGGCGCGGGCTTGGCTTTGTGGTGGATACCCGCAATTGCCGCGAATTCGCCCTTGCCGTGGATGCGGATGGCGCGCGCCTGGTAGTGATGTGTTTCGACCAGGATCGTTACCTGATCAGCGAAGGCGTCACGCCAGTGGTGCGCGCTTCCGGTCAATCCCTGATGTGGAATGCAACAGCGCGCTGGTGGCAAAGTTCGGCTGATATGGATGATGAAACCTTCACGCGCCCGCAGGTCATTCGGCTCGGGGATCAGGTCGCCTATGCCATCATCGGTGTGGCGCGCATCGCGCGGGATTATGAAGTACGCGCGCTGCGCCTGGCTTGTGATCCGCTTTACGCTCCACCCCTGTTGTATGGCCTACCAGATCTGCCGCATGGCGCGCGCGAATTGGCCGCAGAACTGCCGTGGGATCCTGGCTCCATCGCGGCTGGTGCTTCGGCGCAAATCAATGTGCCGCTGCAAGGCGCGCGGCCTGGTGATTTCGCCACCGCAGCCTTCAGCCTGGCCACTTCCGGCATTGTCATGCTGGCGCAAGTGGGTGCCACCAATATCGTCACCGTCACCGCCTGGAATCGCAGTGGCATCGCCATCAACCTTGCCGCCGGCACTGTGCGCGCCCGGGTCACCAAGGCATGAGGCGCCGCAAAAACACCATTGACCTCGGGCTTGATCTGCGTGAGGCCATCAAGCGCGTGAGTGCCAGCTATGAAGCGGTGCTCAGCCTTGATCCGCTCGTAGAAGATGAGGCGCTGATGCGCGCCCATCGCAACCATATCCAACTCTGCCGTGCTGCACTTGGCCATTTGGAAGCGCTGCTGCGCCTGGCGCGCGCCACGCACCAGGCCGATCAGCGTGAAGTAACCGAAGCCGAACGCCTGCTTGCCGAGGCGCGTCAGGCTTTGGCCGCCGCCCCCATGCCCGATGATGTCCCGCATGAGGAATGATCCGGATTTCCTGGAATTTCTCTGGCTTTGGAATCAACGCAGCGCGCAGGAAACGCCCGCCATTCATCGGCGCATCGCGCGCTGGCTGATGGCGCGGCGCGAAGCCAGTGATCGACGCCTGCTGCTGATGGCCTTTCGCGGCTGCGGCAAGTCAACGCTGATCGGGCTTTGGTGCGCTTGGCTTTTGCTCAATAATCCTTCCACGCGCATTCTGGTGGTGGCTGCAGATGCGCAGCTTGCCACGCGCATGGTCGCAACCGTACGGCGCATTCTGGAATCCCACCCGCTCTGCGCCGAATTGCTGCCCGATGTGCCAGAGAATTGGGCGGCGGATCGCTTCACCGTCGCCCGCCCAGGCGCTTTGCGTGATCCTTCCATGCTGGCGCAAGGCATATCGGGCAATATCACCGGTGCCCGCGCCGATGTCATCATTTGCGATGATGTCGAAGTTGCCGGCAATTGCGACACGCCCGGCAAGCGCGAAGCCTTACGTGAACGCCTGGCTGAACTTGAATTCATCCTGACCCCAGGCGGCACCATTCTATTTGTCGGCACGCCGCATTGTGAGGAAAGCCTCTACCGCGATCCGAAGCATGAGGATGCCTTCCTGCGATCTTATCGTCGCCTGACGCTGCCCATCATGAATGCGGCGGATGCGAGCGCCTGGCCGGAACGCTTCCCGAAGGAGGCGATTGCGGCACTCCGCCAACGTGTCGGCGCGCTGCATTTTGAGCGGCAGATGATGTTGAGGGCGCTGCCGGCGGAAGCTGCGCGGCTCGATCCTGCCGCACTCATTCGTTATGCGGAGGAACCGGAATATCGCGAAGCCGGCGGGCGGGCGGAACTCAGCCTGCGTGGTCGGCGGTTGGTCTCCGGCGGTGGTTATTGGGACCCTGCCTATGGCCGGCCTGGCAGCGGCGATTCCTCCGTGCTTGCGGCCTGCTATGCGGATCAGGAAGGCAATCACTTCCTCCATCGGCTGCGTTATCTGACGCATGACCCGGATGCTGCGGAAGACCCCGCCACGCAGCAATGCCGGCAGGTGGCGCATATCGCGCGGGATTTGCTGCTGCCTGTCATTCGCGTGGAAACCAATGGTATTGGGCGCTTTCTGCCCGCGCTGTTGCGCCGCGAATTAGCCAAGGCAGGTGCGGCTTGCGCGGTGGTGGAACAGAACAACCATAGCGCCAAGGCGGATCGGATTCTGGGCGCCTTGGAACCTGCGCTCGCCGCGCGGCGCCTGCATGCGCATGAAAGCGTCTTTCGCACCCGTTTCCCTACCGAAATGGCGGAATGGGCGCCGGGGGTTTCCGGTGCGCGGGATGATGCTTTGGATGCACTAGCGGGTTGTTTGCTGGCGGAACCTGTGCGCCTTGCGCGTGCCGGCCCGCCACCGCGCGCTGCCTATTGGCGGGGTAGCTAAACCGCAGCCGCCTTCAGGATTTCCGAGGCATGCCGCGCGCGGCCTGCATCGGTAATCTCAAACCGACCATCGGCGCGTTGCTGCGCCAGGGCCATACCGGTCAGGCGCAGCAGGCAGGGGCCATCCTTCAGCCCTTCGGGCCGCCCATGCGGGCCCACCAGCGTCAGCCGATGCAGCGCTGAACGGCAACAGGTTTCCAGATACGGCTCATTCCACACGGGCCCGGCTTTCTCCTCAGGCGTCTCGCCACCCCTGTTTTGGGGTTGCAGCGCCGCTTCTTCAAGCTTTCAGCACAAGGCCAAGCAGCATGTCCATGCAGATTGACCCCCAATGGTGGTTCACCGCCATAGAGGCGCCGGTCGTCGCCGCGCTTTTTTGGATGATCCACGGCCTACGGCGCGAATTGCACGCGCGCATCGAACGCGGTGACGAACGAGATTCGGATGCGCTGACGCGCACGCGCGAAGATTTGGCGCAATTCAAGCTGGAAGTTGCGCGCACCTATGTTCCGCTCTCGCTCATTCGCGATCTGGACCGTAGAATCTCAGACCATTTGGTGCGGATCGAGGAGAAATTGGAAGACGTCTCACGCACCGGCATTGCCGCGGTACAAGCCGTGCGCCGGATGGAGGAACGCGAATGACCAAGCTACCCCCGCCGCGCGCGATTGATATTGAAATCCTCGCCATGACCTTGTGGGCTGAAGCGGCCGACAAGCCCGTGCGCGCCATTGAAGCCTTGGCTGCTTTGGTGATGAACCGTCTGCGCCAAGGCCGCGATCCCAATGCGCGCCATATTGCGGCGATTTGTCGCGCGCCTTTCCTGTTTTCGTGCTGGAACAGGCGAGACCCGCGTCATGCGGCGCTGCGTGCCATTCCGCCCGGTGATGCGGCGCTGGCGATTTGTCGGCGCATCGCGCAACGCGCGGCATCCGGCCTGCTGCCGGACCCGACCGGCGGTGCTACACTTTGGCATGATGCCGCGCATCTGCCCGCCTGGGCAGTGGGGCAAGCGAGCATCACCGAAATTGGCGAGCTTTGTTTCTACCGAACCGAGGAAATCATCGCGCCGCCACCACGCGCCGCGCGCCCGGTGCTGGTTTTGGCTGAAGCGAGTTAGCGCTTAGCCAACCCGCACCATCTCTCGTTGTGTGGCAACCGATGCGCCGTCATCCAGCCGATGCCAGGCGCCGCTCATGAGAATCTCACTCGGCCGGAAGCGCGCCTTATAGGCCATCTTGCGGCTTTCCGGCACCCAATAGCCCAAATAGACATAAGGCAGGCCAAGCGACCGCGCGCGGCCAATCAGCCACAGCACGGCAAAGGTACCGAGTGAACGCTTATCCTCATCTGGATCGAAAAAGGAATAAACTGCGGAAAGCCCATCGGCCAGCCAATCTGTCAGGCACGCGCCCAAAAGCCGGTCCTGCGCATCGCGGAATTCAAGAATACCGGTGCTGATCGGCGTATCCTCGATCATGGCGCGATAATCGTAATAGCCCATGGCGGCCATATCGCCATCGGCATGGCGATTTTTCTGATAGCGCTGAAACAGCGTGAATTGTTCCGCCGTGGCGCGGGCGGGCATTTCGGAAACGGTCAAATCAGCATTGGCGCGCAGGATGCGGCGCTGCGTGCGGTCTGGCGTGAATTCCTCGCTCACCACGCGGATCGGCACGCAGGCCTGGCAGCCGGGGCAAACCGGCGCATAGGCAATATTGTGGCTGCGGCGAAAGCCAGCGCGCGAAAGGCGTTCATGCAAAGCTTCCGCTTCCGTGCCGGAAAGCTCGGTCACGATCTTCCGCTCCGTCCGGCCCGGCAGATAGGGGCAGGGCAGCGGCGCGGTCGTATAGAAAAATTGCGGACGGCGAGGTGGGCGATGCAGCATGCGAGGGCATTTTCGCCTCAGACCGCTTTGGAATCAACCACCTTGCACATGCCCCCTATGGCGCGGGATTCAGGCGGATGCGCCCGGTCACGTCCCGTGCTGCCGCCAGCGGCAAAAGCGCGCCATCGCGCCAGAGCGGCAGCATATCGCCCCAATGCCGGCTGAAGGGGTGGCCGGATTGGCCGGTCGCGGTCACGGCATAGGCGCCATCGGGGGCGGCCAGATCCATCACGCCGCGAAAGCCGGCGCCATGCACGGCACCAAAGCCCGTGCCCCGGAAAGCGGCGCGCGCCACGGTTTCACCATCCCCACCCGGCGCAGCAGCCAGGCCCAGCCAATCGCGCACATAGGGAATGAAGCGCAGAATGGCGTGATCAAAGCGCGCGATATGCGCTGCCCCCCAGCGCCATTGCCGCGGATCGGTGCCATGTTCGGCCGCAAGCGCCGCCACCGCTTCCGTAAGCGCCACCGCGAGCATGGGCGCGCAGCCCCCTTCCCCGCACCAGCGCGAAGCCGCATCGCTGCCTTGCAGCAAGGGCCGCAGGAATTCGGGAGATGGCGCGAAAGCATCGGGCGGGATGGCCGCGCGTTTCAGCAAAGCCTTGCCAAAGCCGCGCATGGTCGCATGAAAGATCAGCGGCTCTGGCCGATCCGCCGCCATTTCTCCGTCCCAGGCTTGCAGCAGCGCAAGCGCAGCCCCAGCCGCGCCTTGCATGGGCGGCAGGGCGCGAAAAGCAGGGAGCGCCTCGGCCGCGAAAAGACTGGTGCGATCCATCTGCAAGGCCGCGAAATCCGCCGGCGTGTGTTGAGGCTGAGCGGCCAAGCCGGCACCGATCCGCCGGAAGCGCCAATCGCCATACCAATCTCGGCTGAGAAAGGCCGGATGATCCGCCGGCGCCACGCGGTTATTTGCATTCACAATCACGCCGCTTGCCGGGCTTTCGACATGCGGCTTGGCGTCAAAAGGCAAAAACCCGTCCCATCCTGCCGCACCATCCCAGGCCGGCCGAGGCAGCGCGCCATCACCGGCGCGGCGCTGTGGCACACGCCCCACGATCAGCATGGCAACCCCGCCCGTACGATCCGCGAGCATCAGATTCTGCACGGGGCTGGTGATATCCTCCGCCGCCGCGCGGGCTTCCTTGATGTCGCGCGCGCCATTCAAGCGCAACAAGCCGCGCGCTGAAGTTTCGCCCGCTGAAAGACTTGCCATGGCAAGCGCCAGCACCGTGCCCGCCTTGCCTGCAAAACTTGGATCAAGATCGGAAAGCACGGGCCCATGGCGCGTTTCGCGAAAGCGGAAAGCCACCGGCGCCGCGTCGCGCACGGCAATTTGCGTTTCATGCCACGTGAAATCGCGCGGCCCTTCCGGCGTTTCATAGCGCCCGTCATCGGTCAGTTTTTCGATAAAGATATCCTGCGAATCCGCATGGGTGGTGGTGAAGCCCCACGCCAGGCTTTCATTTCGCCCAATGACAATCCCCGGCACGCCGGGGGCGGTTGCGCCCATCAGCCTGCGCCCATCCGGCAGGCTGATGCGCGCCAGATACCAAAGAATGGGCGCGCTATGCGAAAGATGCGGATCGGCAGCGAGCAAGGGTGCGCCGGTCGCACTGCGTGCTGTTCCAACCGCCCAGGCATTTGAAGCAATTTCCGGCAAGGGCGCATCTTCCGGAAAGCGCGGAAAGTGCTGGGCAAGTGCTGCTAGCGCCGCGCCATTCAACCCCTCACCGCGAAGCGCGCCACTTGCCTTGGCTTCTGTCTGCATCAGCGGTTCATCGGGGCGGCCTGCCGTTGTATCCTCTGGCCAAAGATCCGCGAGTTGTTCGGGCGTAAGCCGCGCCGCCAGCCGCGCCCGTTCCAATTCCATGCGCCAATTGCCGCCGAGCCAAAGCCCCATGATCTTGCCCCAGAGCAGGCTGTCCACCGGCTGCCAGGGCGCTGGCGCACCGAGCGCGATGAATTCCGGCGCGGCAAATCGTCCACGCGCCGCGATCCAGCCATTCACACCGCGCGCATAGGCTTCCAGCATCGCGCGGGTTTCAGAATCCAGCGCGGCCAGATCCGCCGCCGCGCGTTCTTCCAACCGCAATAACCGCATGAAGCGATCAAGGCGCAGCGCCGCCGCACCCGCCACCGCTGCTGTTTGGCCACGCGCGCCACGGCGCATCATTTCCATCTGAAACATCCGGTCGCGCGCATGCAAAAAGCCCAGCGCGGCCCAGGCATCTTCTTCGCTGCTGGCTTCAATATGCGGAATGCCGCGCGCATCAAGCGTAATGGCAACCGGCGCGGCAATCCCTGGCAAGGCAAGTTCCGCATTTCGCGCGGGCAGGCTCCACCAGATCGCGCCGGCAATGCCGCTGATGATCAGCAGGATCGCCACCGTGAGAAAAATGCCAAGCCGCTTCGCCCAAAACCCGAAGCCGCGGCGGCGCGGGCGGCGGTGCCTCATGCTGGGGGCGGCAGATTGCCGGTGCGGATCAGAAACGCCGCACGCTCAACCGCGCCGCGCCAATCGGCATTGCCATCCGGGCAGCGCACCAAGCGTACGGAAGGATACCAGAGCGTATCCTCCCGTCCCTGTTGCCAGCGCCAATCAGAATTGCGCCCATGGGTCAGCATCAGCGCAGGCCGCCCAAGCGCGCCGGCCAGATGCAGCACAGCCGTATCCACCGTCACCACCAAATCAAGTGCCATGATGGCCGCAGCAGTATCCAGGAACCAATCCGGGCTGTTATCCATCTCTGCGCCCAGGCGTTCCAGCGCGAAGGGCGCTTCGGTATCCTCACCCGGCCCCTTTTGCAGGGCGAAAAGCCGCGCGCCGCGCAAGGCCGCGATGGGCGCAAAGACCGAAAGCGCTACGGACCGATTGCGATCCACCGGCGCCTTGGGATTGCCCTGCCAGACAATGCCGATGCGATAGCCTTGGTTGCCGATGCGCTGACGCCAATGCGCCACACGCTGCGGTTCCGCTGCAAGATATGGGATGCGCCCCTGATATTGCTGCGGGCGCAAGCCAAGCGCGCGCGGCAGATTGAGCAAGGGCAGCCAGGCCTTCACGCCATGCACGCGCCCGCCCTCACCACCCGGGCGCGCGTCAATGCCTTCCAACACCGGCGCCAGCAGCTTTATGATGCGCGGATCAAGCACCGCATGCACGCGCACGCCGCGCGCGCGCAACAAGGGCAGAAAGCGCGCGAATTGGATTGTATCGCCAAGCCCCTGTTCGCCCATCACCAGCAGCGCTTCGGGCAAGGCGCCACCGCGCCAAATCGGCATGGCTTCAGGGCCATTCGGGCCAGGGCGCGTGACCTTGGTGAAGACCTCTGGCATCAAATCAAAGCGCACTTCGTAAGCGTCCCAGGCTTCCTGCCAAAGCCCAGCACCGAATAGCGCGCGCGCGAGTGCTGCCTTTACCTGCAGATTTTCCGGCTGAAGCTGCGATAGAACGCGGAGCGCCGCCGCCGCCTCGGCACAGCGCCCGGCATCGCGCGCATCCTCAAGCAAGGAAAGGATCGGCGCGATATTGGGCGCGTCTGACATGGCTTAGCTGCTAGTGGTCCGATCGCCGCTGTCGGTTCCCGACAGCGGCGTGAATCGGCCCACCAAATAAACGGCTAGTGGTGCGCGGGGGCTTTTTGGGCAGGGGATAGGTCAGCATGAATTGCACCACTAGCGCCGGCCCGAGGCAAAGCGCACCGCCTCTTCCGCCGCACGAAACAGCGCGCGCGCCTTTTGGCGCGTTTCCTCATATTCCGCCTTGGGATCACTATCGGCCACCACGCCGGCGCCGGCCTGCACATACATCACGCCGTCCTTGACCAGCGCGGTACGCAGCGCGATGCAGGTATCCATGCCGCCATCGGCGCCGAAATAACCAACACCACCCGCGTAAAGCCCACGACGCGATGGTTCCAATTCCTCAATGATTTCCATGGCGCGAATTTTGGGCGCGCCGGTCAGCGTACCTGCCGGGAAGCCAGCGCAATAGGCATCCAAGGCGTCCAACCCCGCGCGCAAACGCCCCTGCACTTCTGAGCCGATATGCATGACCTGCGAATAGCGTTCCACCTGGAATTGCGCGGTGACCTTCACGGAACCGATTTCCGAAACGCGCCCGACATCATTGCGCCCGAGATCGAGCAGCATCAGATGCTCAGCACGCTCCTTCGGATCGGCCAGCAATTCCACTTCAAGTGCGCGATCTTCTTCCGGCGTGGCGCCACGCCGACGCGTGCCGGCCAGCGGGCGCACCGTGACAACGCCATCGCGGGCGCGCACGAGAATTTCCGGGCTGGCGCCCACCGCGGCGAAACCACCAAAGTCGCAGAAGAACAGGAAGGGCGCTGGGTTGATGCGCCGGAGTGCGCGATACAGCGCAAACGGCGGCAGCGCGAAGGGGGCAGAAAAACGCTGCGCCGGCACGATCTGAAAACAATCCCCGGCGCGGATGTAATCCTTCGCGCGTTCCACCGCCGCGATGTAGCCCGCTTCGGTAAAATTACTGTCAGGCTGGGGCAAGGCGGGCAGGTCCGCGGGTGGCGCCGGGCGCGGCACGGGGCGATCCAGCGCGGCCTCAGCCTCATCCAACCTGGCATTCGCCGCTTCCCAGGCGGTTTGCGGATCAGCGCCCGGCCAGACCGGCGCGCAGAGCAATAAGGTATCGCGCACATGGTCAAACACTGCCATCAGCGTCGGGCGTGTCATCACCGCATCCGGGATGCCCAGCACATCGGGGTTGGTCGCGGGCAGTTTTTCAATCAACCGCACCATGTCATAGCCAAGATAACCGAAAAGCCCCGCCGCAATCGGCGGTAAATTCGCAGGTACCACCATGCGGCATTCATTGATCAGGGCGCGCAGACTATCGAGCGCAGGTACCGTTTCTGGCACGAAACCATGCGGTGCGGAGATCGCGTGGCGATTGAGCTCTGCCTTGCCATTGCGGCAGCGCCAGATCAAATCCGGCGCCATGCCAATCGCGGAATAGCGCCCGCGCGCCGCGCCACCTTCAATGCTTTCCAGCAGAAAGGCATTGGCCTGCGCGCCGCCGGTCAGTTTCAGGAAGGCGCCAACCGGCGTGTCAAGATCAGCGACGCGTTCGCGAACCAGGATTTGTCCCCGCCCCGCTTCCAACGCCGCGCGAAACGCTGCGAAACCGCCGCCACTCATCTGCCTGTCACCTGTTCCAGCAAGCGTTCATTGATGCGCACATTGGCGCGCGTGCGCAATGCTGCCTGGAATTGCTGTTCCAGATCATCACCCACGGCCTGTTCGATTTCCACACGCACGCGGCCCATGCCGAGTGGATCGCTGGTGGGATCAAGCCTCAGGATTTCCGCAACAGCCGCCACAGCAAAGCCGCCGCGGATTTCCGCCATGGTGGCTTCCCCGCGCTTGGCTTCAAACAAGGGCGGCAGCAATTCCGGCGGCACCGGGCTGCCCTGCGCGGGGTCTCGCCCGAAAGGCGCGGTGCGTGTGCTGATCAAGCTTATTTCCTGCGCTGCCTCAGACAAAGTCTTGCCGCTGCGCTGCGCCGCCAAAAGCCCGGCCGCGCGAGTTTCAGTGAAGCGCCGGCGCGCATCGGCAATCACGGCGCGGCGGAGTTCCTGCTCAACCTCGGCAAAGGGGCGAAGCTGAGATGGCGTGATACCGGTCACTTCAATAGCTGCAAAAGCATCGCCGAATTCCCGCAAGCGCGGCGCCGCACCCTGATCTTGCGTGAAAATCGCGCGCAGCACGGCATTGCGCTGATCGGCTGCCACCGGCAGCGCCACCGCTTCATTGGCGGGGCTGCGCCCACCGGGATCGAGCGTCGCATTCACCAACACTAGCCCAAAACGCGGCGCGGCTTCGGCCAATGTCATGCCGCCGGCCAGCGCATCTTCCACCTTATTGCCACGCTCATACGCAAGATCGAGTGCGCGGTCCTTCGCGACATCGCGGCGCAATTGGTCGCGCAATTGATCCAGCGTGAAAATCTGCGCGGGTTCCACCGCTTCAACGCCAATCACATGCCAGCCAAAGGGGCTTTGCACCGGGTTCGTCACGCTTTGCGGCGCGGCGTCAAAAGCAGCATCGGCCAAGGCAGGAATGGGCAGGCTTGCCTTTTCACCCATGGGCAGCGCCATGGCCTGCCCGCCCGCAGCGGTGGCGGCCGCTTCCACGGTTTCCCACTCCGCACCCGCTTGCCAAAGCTGCGCGATGTCGCGCGCGCGGGCTTCATCGGCCAGCACCACCTGCCGGATTTGCCGCCGTTCTGGCCTGTCATATTGACCATGACGCGCATCGAAAGCCTGTTTGATATCTTCTTCCGAAACGGCGATCTCATGCGCCAGCGTTTCCGCCGACAGCACCGCGATGCTGATTTGCCGATATTCTGGCGTTGAAAAACGCTGCGGGTTGTTTTCCAGGAAGCGCTGCAATTGCACTTCTGTCGGTGCTTCGGGTTCCGGCGCGGCCGAGAATGGCAATAGCACCACATCCGCCACGCGCCGTTCCGTCTGCCAGACAAGCTGCGGCGCGGTCATGGTATCGGGCGCTGCCGCACCGGAACGCACCGCGCCCAGCAATTGCTGGCGCAGCAAATCGCCCCGGATCAGCGCCAGGAACTGCGCTTCGGTCAATTCATTACTGCGCAGCACCTGCGCCAGCACCGCGCGCGAAAAACGCCCATCAGGCCCGCTCAGCCCCGGAATGGCGAAGACCGTGTCGCGCACCATATCTTCGGTCGCCACCACGCCCATGCGCTGCGCTTCCGCCGTCATCGCACGTTCGCCGATCAGGTTTTCGAGAGCGCCGGCAGCTACCGCGCGGCGGATCGCCTCATTCGGTTCAAACTGATTGCCAAGCTGGCGCGCGATTCGCGACATTTCACGCCGCGCGGCCATCTGCGCTTCCTCGGCTTCGATCCGCTGATCACCAACCCGCGCCACCGCGGTATCGCGGCCGAAATTGCGCACGACATCCTCAATCCCCCAGACAGCGAAGGACAGGACGAGCAGGACGAAAAGCGCCTTGGCGACCCAGGTAGAGGCCAGGCGACGCATGAAAGTGATCATGGGAAAGGTGATTACCGCCGCGCGGGCCGGCGCGAAAGGCCCGATGCTTGCCAAGCCCCCAGGTGGCGGCTAGCCACTCACGCGAAAATGATCGCCCCAATCCCAGGAGGAACCCAAGCATGACCCCCGGTGTGCGCCCGCTGATCGCCGGCAATTGGAAAATGCATGGGCTGGCCGCGGATGGCCTGGCCTTGGCCCGGGCCGTCGCCGCCGGGGCGGCGGGGCTGAAGGCGGAGTTGCTGATCTGCCCCCCCGCCACGCTGATTGCCCCCTTGGTCGAGGCCTGCGCCGGGGTGGTGGCGCTGGGCGGGCAGGATTGCCACGAGGCCGCCAAGGGCGCCCATACCGGGGATATCTCGGCCGCCATGCTGAAGGATGCCGGCGCTTCTTACGTTATTCTGGGCCATTCCGAACGCCGCATGGCGTATCGGGAGACCAGCCACCGTGTCCGCGCCAAGGCCGAGGCCGCGCTAGCGGCGGGCCTGATCCCGGTGGTGTGTGTGGGCGAGCCCGAGGATGACCGGCTTTTGGGCCGGGCCGAGGAAGTGGTGGCCGAACAAATGGCGGAAAGCCTGCCCGCGGGCTTTGGCGCTGCCGGCGGCGTGGTGGCTTATGAACCCGTCTGGGCCATCGGCACGGGCCGCACGCCGACGGAGGCCGATATTGCCGCCATGCACGCCATGATGCGCGCCAAACTGACCGAGAGCTTCCCGGGGGCCGGCGCGGGGCTGCGCTTGCTCTATGGCGGTTCGGTCAAGCCCGGCAATGCCGTGGCCATCCTGGCGCTGCCCCATGTGGATGGGGCGCTGGTGGGGGGTGCGAGCCTGGTGGCCGAGGATTTCCTGGCGATTGCCCGCGCCGCCGGCTAAGCCCCACTTCCCGCCTTGTCGCAGCGCGCCTTGGCGCCTAACTTCGCTCTCTCAAAATTCCTCAGGAGGATGCCAGCATGTTCAAGGGTTCCATGGTCGCGCTGATCACGCCCATGCGCGCGGATGGGTCCGTGGACGAGAAAGCCTTCGTGGAATTGGTGCAGTGGCAGATTGCCGAGGGCACCGAAGGCTTGATCCCCGTTGGCACCACTGGCGAAAGCCCGACCCTTTCGCATGAGGAACACAAGCGCGTGGTGGAGCTTTGCGTGGAAGCCGCTGCCGGGCGCGTGCCCGTGATTGCGGGCACCGGCAGCAACAGCACGTCCGAGGCGATTGATTTCACCCGCCACGCCAAGAAGGCCGGTGCTGATGCCTGCCTTGTTGTCACGCCCTATTACAACAAGCCCACTCAAGAAGGCATGTATCTGCATTTCAAGGCGATTGCGGATGCCGTTGATCTGCCGATGGTGATCTACAACATCCCCCCGCGCAGCGTGATTGACATGAGTGTTGAGACCATGGCGCGGCTGGCGAAGCACCCGAATATCATCGGCGTGAAGGATGCCACCGCGAATTTGGTGCGCCCGCTGCACACGCGCCGCGCCTGCGGGGAAGATTTCGCTCAGCTTTCCGGTGACGACCACACGGCCGTATCCTTCCTGGCCGCTGGCGGGCATGGCTGCATCAGCGTCACCGCCAATGTCGCACCCCGGCTTTGCGCGGAAATGCACAAGGCCTGGCGCATGGGCCGGGTGGATGAGGCGATTGAAATCCAGGACCGCCTGGTGCCTTTGCATGATGCGCTGTTTTCCGAGACCTCTCCGGGCCCCGTGAAATATGCGGCGAGCCTGCTGGCCAAGAGCACCGATCTCTGCCGCCTGCCTCTGGCGCCGTGTGGTGAGGCCACGCGCGCAAGGGTGCGTGAGGCGATGGTCTCGGCCGGCCTGTTGAACTGAAAGGGTGCGCCCGCGCGGTGGGTGCTTGAGACATGGCTGAACCGCGCAAAAAGGGGATGATTTCGCAGGGCATCGCCGCGCAGAACCGCAAGGCGCGGTTTGACTACAAGATCCTGGAGACCATCGAGGCAGGGCTTGCGCTGGTGGGGCCTGAGGTGAAGTCCTTGCGCGCCGGGCGGGCCACGCTGACGGAAGCCTGGGCCGGGGAGCGTGATGGGGAGATGTGGCTATTCAATGCCCATATCCCGGAATGGCAGGCGGGTTCCTTCATGCCGCGTTTTGAGCCTCGGCGCCCGCGCAAATTGCTGCTGCACAGTAAGCAAGCGCGCGAATTGATCGGCGCCATTACGCGCGAAGGTGCGACGCTTGTGCCGCTTGATATTCATTTCAATGAACGCGGGCGGGCGAAGGTGTTGCTGGGGCTCGCGGAAGGTAAAAAGAAGCATGACAAGCGGGCTGCGATTGCGGCGCGGGATTGGCAGCGGGATAAGGCGAGGCTGATGCGGGATAGGGGGTAGGGGGGGAGCTTCCGGTTCGGCAGCCGCAGCCCGAGTTGCGGCGCGCTGAGAAGGCAAGACAAGAAGCGCTAAAATCAAGACTGTCTCAAGCCTGCTCCGAATGTAAACCACTGTCAGGGGAATATCGTCGTTCTGCAGTCAGGGGAGTAGGTTAAGTGATCTCTCTTTTTGACGAACCCTCCATCTATGATTTTCTCTTGATGAATGTCATGGCTTGTTTTCTTGTGGGAGCGTTAGCCTTCTCGAAGAGAATTGCACGATTTCGGAGGTTTTTTGTGGTGGCCTCCTTTTTTTCTTTTTATTTTGTTCTTCCAATTTTGAATTTAATTTGGTTTATATCTCTGGGAAATCCTGGCTTTTCTTTCGGCTCTCGATTTTACTCCGCACTTGTTTTCCTGCCGCAAACTGTTCCGGTCATTTTGATGGGATATGCGCGATTGTTGCGCTGGCCCGAAAAGGATTCTTTGCCATGGCCGCAGAGGGAAAAGGCTTGGCGGATTTCTGCCGCTGGAATCCTTGTGTTCCTCATTGGGTGCCTCTACACTTCTTGGTTAATGGAAAACTTCGGTGATCCTAAACCTCTTGAGTGAACCTCGGCATATTGTCGTAACAACATGTTACGTTCGTTCGATGTCTACCGCCTAAAGCTTCCTGAGAGCTGGCTCGGGGAATCTGCACATCTGGGATAAGTGTATTTTCTGCCTGAGAGCGGCATGATGCCGTGAACAGGAGACACCATGACGAGACGACCCCGCCGGAACCATAGCCCTGCCTTCAAGG
>Ga0315907_10003473_pt1 | contig 18571 bp, 12 predicted proteins | sample LakEriMetagenome_3_FD_203525 | JGI IMG/M metagenome (GOLD analysis project Ga0315907, IMG submission 203525) | Freshwater fungal communities from buoy surface, Lake Erie, Ohio, United States - Buoy 12 MA123 | ecosystem: Environmental > Aquatic > Freshwater > Lake > Lake biofilm | place: USA... | reverse complement strand
CGGCAATGAGCTTGTGAAGCTTGGCGTTGAGCGAAGGGTGGTCGATGCCCGACAAGGCGTCTTCGGCAAAGGCCAGCATGAGCAGGGCGCGTGCCTCGGGCTCCTTAATGCCTCGAGCGCGCAGGTAAAACAGCGCATCTTCGTCGAGCTGGCCCACCGTGCAGCCGTGGGAACACTTGACGTCGTCGGCAAAAATCTCCAGCTGCGGCTTGGTATTGACCTCGGCGCGCTCGTGCAGCACCAAGTTGGCGTTTTGCTGGTAGGCATCGGTCTTTTGGGCGTCTTGGTGCACATAAATCCGGCCGTTGAACACGCCCTTGGCGCCGTCGTCGTAGATGCCTTTGTAGTTCTCGTGGGAGGTACAGTGCGGAGCCCGATGGTCCACCAGCGTGTGGTGGTCCACCAATTGCTTGCCCTTGGCGAGCGTGAGGCCGAGCATGCGCGCGTCGGCGCCCGGCTCGTTGAGCAAAAAGTCGAGGTTGTTGCGAATGAAGCGTCCGCTCGTGCTGATGGTGTGCACCTGGGCGCGGCTGTCGCGGGCCTGCTGAATGCGGGTGTGCTGCGTCAGCGCCGCGTCGGGCCCGTCGTGCTGCAGCTTAACCCAACGGAGCTGCGCCCCAGCGGCCAAGTAGGCCTCGTCCACCGAGTTGGTCCAGGTCGGCTGCTCGGTTAGGGATTGATGGCGCTCGATAATCTCAGCTTGCGCGTTCACGCCCAGCACCACGAGGCTGCGGATTTGGGTCGCTTGGGGCTCCGTACCCGTGGTAAACGACAAAACTTGGATCGGGCGGTCAACCACCACGTTGTCGGGCACCACCACATACAGGCCGTCCCAGGCGAGCGCCGTGTTGAGCTGGGCCAACGGCCCGAGCTCCTCGGTCAGCTTCGCAAAGTAGCGGTCGATGGTCTCTGGGTACTTTTTCCAGGCCGACGACAGGGTACACACGTCAAAACCGCGGTGGGTGGTGTCGCTGAGCCAGCTTGAGTAGCGTCCGTTCAAAAAAACTACTCGGTACGAATCCAACTCGTTGACCAAGAATCGCTTGATGTCCTTGAACTCGAGGTGCTCGTCGTCGAGGGGCGCACAGGGCGGACGCAGCCCGTAGTGCGGCGCCAGCACCGGCTTCAGCGAACTGTACTTCCAGTCTTCGTCGCGCACCGTCGGAAATCCTTGGGCTTCAAAGCGCTCCATGGCCGAACGGCGTCGGTCGCGCACCGACTCGCTCGAGTAGGCGGTCAGTTCCTTTTCGTGGAGCCAGTACTGGGCTGAAAGGCGGTCGTTCATTCCGCCTCTTTTTTGATCCAATCGTATCCGCGCTCTTCGAGGTCCAGCGCCAGCGATTTGTCGCCAGTTTTCACGATGCGGCCCTTGTACAGCACGTGGACCACGTCGGGAACGATGTAGTCCAGCAGGCGCTGGTAGTGGGTGATCACCACAAAACTCGCTTTGGGCGAGCGCAAGCCGTTGACGCCTTGGGCCACGATGCGCAGGGCATCAATGTCCAGGCCGGAATCCGTTTCGTCGAGAATCGCCAAGCGCGGCTCCAGCATCGCCATTTGAAAAATTTCGTTGCGCTTCTTTTCGCCACCAGAAAAGCCTTCGTTGAGGCTGCGGCTCAAAAAACCCTTGTCCATTTCCAGCAACTGAAGTGCTTCGCGCATCTTTTTCAGCATCGTCGACGCGTCGAGGGCCTCTTCGCCTCGCGCCGTACGCACCGCATTCAGTGCCGTTTTTACGAAGTTCGAAACGCTTACGCCCGGAATCTCAACCGGGTACTGAAAGCTCAAAAACAAGCCCATGTGCGCGCGTTCCTCGGGCGCCAATTCGAGGATCGACTGGCCGTCCCACAAAATATCGCCGCTGGTCACTTCGTAGTCTTCACGGCCGGCGATGACGCTGCTCAGCGTCGACTTGCCAGATCCGTTCGGACCCATAATGGCGTGCACCTCGCCCGGCTTGACGACCAAATTGACGCCGCGCAAAATTTCTTTATCGCCAATTGAGGCGTGCAAATTCTTGATTTCTAACATGATGCTTGATATTTATCCGACCGAGCCCTCGAGGCTGATGGCGAGTAGTTTTTGGGCCTCCACCGCAAACTCCATCGGGAGCTGGTTGAGGACATCTTTGGCGTATCCGTTAATAATCAGCGCAATGGCGGCCTCCATGTCGAGTCCGCGCTGCTGGCAGTAAAAGATCTGGTCTTCGCCGATCTTGCTGGTCGTTGCCTCGTGCTCGGTGCGCGCCGTAGCGTTCTTCACCTCGATGTACGGAAACGTGTGCGCACCGCAGCGGTCGCCCATCAGCAGCGAATCGCACTGACTGAAGTTGCGCGCGTGCTCGGCCCGGGGGCCCATGCGCACCAGTCCGCGGTAGGAATTGTGGCTGCGGCCGGCCGAAATGCCCTTGCTGACGATGGTCGACTTGGTGTGGCGGCCCAGGTGAATCATTTTGGTGCCGGTGTCGGCCTGCTGGCGGTGGTTGGTCACGGCCACGCTGTAAAATTCGCCCACGCTGTAGTCGCCCTTGAGGATGCAGCTCGGGTACTTCCAGGTAACGGCGCTGCCGGTTTCGACCTGGGTCCAGCTGATTTTGGCGTGGGACTCGCAGATTCCGCGCTTCGTGACAAAATTGTAGACCCCGCCCTTGCCCTCGGCGTCGCCGGGGTACCAGTTCTGCACCGTGGAGTACTTGATTTCGGCGCGGTCCAAGGCCACGAGCTCCACGACGGCGGCGTGCAGCTGGTTCTCATCGCGCTGCGGCGCCGTGCACCCCTCGAGGTAGCTGACGTAGCTGTCTTCGTCGGCCACCAGCAGGGTGCGCTCAAACTGACCTGTCCCGGCCTCGTTGATGCGGAAGTAGGTGCTCAGCTCCATCGGGCAGCGCACCCCCTTGGGAATGTAGCAGAACGATCCGTCGGTAAACACGGCGCTGTTCAGGGCCGCATAAAAGTTATCAGACTTGGGAACCACCGTGCCCAGGTACTTTTTCACCAGTTCGGGATGCTCCAAAATGGCCTCGCTCATCGAGCAAAAAATGATGCCCTTCTCAGCCAGCGTCTTTTTAAACGTCGTGGCTACCGAAACAGAGTCCACCACTACGTCCATCGCCACGCCGCTCAAGCGCTTCTGCTCGTCGAGGCTGATGCCCAGCTTTTCAAACGTTTTAAGCAGCTCCGGGTCTACCTCGTCGAGGCTGTTTACCTGCTTTTTAACCGGCGCCGCATAGTAACTAATGGCTTGAAAATCCGGTTTTTCATACTGAACATTGGCCCATTCGGGCTCGGTCATCTCCTTCCAAACACGGTAGGCATCCAAGCGCCATTCCGTCATCCACTCGGGCTCATTTTTCTTGGCGCTAATGGTGCGGATTACGTCCTCGTTCAGTCCGGCCGGCACACGGTCTGTCTCGACGTCGGTATAAAAACCGTACTTGTATTCAGAGGCCGTAACCTCGTGGAGCAGTTCGTCTTGGCTCATGTCCTGGATTATACCGCGAAGCTTTCGCCACACCCACAGGTGCGGGTCGCGTTGGGGTTACTGAAGGCAAAGCCCTTGCCGTTGAGTCCGCCGCTGTACTCCAGCGTGGTGCCGAGCAGGTACAGCAAGCTCTTCTTCTCGACCAGCACGCGCACGCCTTGGTCCTCAAACAGCTGGTCGCCGTCTTGAGCCTCAGGCACAAACTTCATGTCGTAGCTCAGGCCCGAACAGCCTCCGCTTTTCACGCCTACCCGAAGGAATGCAGACTCGGGGTTGAGTCCTTCGTCGCGCATGAGTTCCATGGCCTTGCGGGCGGCAGATTCTGAAACGTTGAGCATTTTGGAAAAGTTCTAAATAAGGGCAAAGATAGTAACCCTCCGCCCAGCGGAAGGTTCACTTCGTTCCCAGAAATTACCCGAAAATCCGAGGAATTACAGCTCGCGCTGCACCTCAACTTCCTTAAAGCCTTCGATGACGTCGCCGACCTTGATGTCGTTGTAGTTGTTGATGTTCAAACCACAATCCAAGCCCTTCTTGACTTCGCGCACGTCGTCTTTAAAGCGCTTGAGTGACCCAAGTTCTCCGGTGTACTGCACCACGCCGTCGCGGATGACGCGAACGCGGGTGTTGCGCGTGATGACGCCGTCCATAACCATACAGCCGGCAATCGTGCCCACCTTGCTGATTTTGAACGTTTCGCGCACTTCGATCGTACACGTAATCTCTTCTTTGACGTCGGGCGAAAGGAGACCAGACATGGCATCTTTGATGTCGTTGATGGCGTCGTAGATGATGCTGTAGAGGCGAATCTCGATGTCTTCCTTCTCGGCAAGCTTGCGGGCTGAAGCCGCAGGACGCACCTGGAAGCCCACAATAATGGCGCCTGAAGCCGATGCGAGCAGTACGTCGCTGTCGGTGATTCCGCCCACCGCCTTGTGGATGATGTTCACCTGAATTTCTTCGGTGCTCAGACGCTGCAGCGAATCGGCCAAGGCCTCGATCGAGCCGTCCACGTCGCCCTTGAGGACGATGTTGAGCTCCTTGAAGTCGCCCACCGCAAGACGGCGGCCGATTTCTTCGAGGGTAAGGTTCTTTTGAGAGCGCACGCTCTGCTCGCGAGCCAGTTGCTGGCGACGCTGGGCGATTTGCTTGGCTTCGCGCTCGTCCTCAAACACGGCGAAGTTGTCGCCCGCGGTCGGAGCTCCGTCGAGACCGAGAATCGAAACCGGGGCCGAGGGTCCAGCCACGTCCACTTTGTGGCCGCGCTCGTCCATCATGGCGCGCACTTTGCCGCTGAACTGACCCACCAAGATGAAGTCGCCTACGCGGAGCGAGCCGGCTTGTACCATGATGGTGGTCACGTAGCCGCGGCCCTTGTCCAGCGTTGCCTCGATCACCGTACCCTTGGCCAAGCGGTTGGGGTTGGCTTTGAGGTCGAGGAGCTCGGCTTCGAGCAGCACCTTCTCAAGGAGCTTGTCGACGTTCAAGCCTTGCTTGGCCGAAATGTCCTGGGACTGAATTTTTCCACCCCAGTCTTCGACCAGCAAGTTCATGCCGGCGAGCTGCTCTTTGATGCGCTCAGGGTTGGCGTCGGGACGGTCAATTTTGTTGATCGCAAAAACGATGGGAACGCCAGCCGCTTGAGCGTGGCTAATGGCTTCCTTGGTTTGGGGCATCACCGAGTCGTCGGCCGAAACCACGATAATGGCGATGTCGGTCACCTGGGCACCGCGCGCACGCATGGCCGTAAAGGCTTCGTGGCCCGGCGTATCCAAGAACGTGATGTGCTGTCCGTCGGCGAGCTGCACGCTGTAGGCGCCGATGTGCTGGGTGATTCCGCCCGCTTCGCCCGCGATGACGTTGGCCTTGCGGATGTAGTCGAGCAGCGAGGTCTTACCGTGGTCAACGTGGCCCATAACGGTCACGATGGGAGGACGCTTGACGAGGTTGGCTTCGTCCTCTTGCTCAATGGCGAGCGCCTCTTCCATTTCTTCGTCGACGAAAGTCACGTCGTACCCGAATTCGTCGGCTACGATGGTCAGCGTCTCTTTGTCGAGGCGCTGGTTCATCGACGCCATGATGCCGAGCGACATGCACGTAGAAATGACCTCGGTCGGGGTCACCTTCATCATGTTGGCCACCTCGAGCAGGGTCACAAATTCCGTAAGCTTCAGTACGCGTTCTCCTTCTTGGCGCTCGAGTTCGGCCATCTCGCGGGCTTCTGCACGCTCGGCACGCTTGTCGCGGCGGATTTTAGAACCCTTCGACTTGCGGCCTCCGCCGAGCTTCTCAAGGGTTTCTTTGATCTTGCGCTGAATGTCCTCTTGGCTGACTTCGCGCTGCGGACCGCCCGCACCTTGTGGGCCGCCTGGGCCGCGTTGACCGCCAGGGCCGCGCTGGCCACCTGGGCCGCGTTGACCGCCAGGGCCGCGCTGGCCGTAGCCACCTTGACTTGGTCCACCCACGCTGGCAGCGCCGGTCGTCGTGCGTCCGCCGCCTGAGGCAGGCTTCTGAAGGCCTTCGGTCTTGATGCGCTTGCGTTGGCCGGCCGCTGAGGGCTTCTTGGCGAACTGCGACAAGTCAATCACCTGGCCCGTCATTTTCGGGCCGTCTAGTTTTTGGTACTGCGTCTCGTGGTGTGAGGGCTCTGCCGACTTGGCGTCGTCAGCCTCCCCGGGGGCCTCCGCCGCCGCAGGAGCTGGTGCCGCAGGGGCCGGGGCCGCCGCCTCATCCGCCTTCACTGCGGGCGCAGCGGCCGGTGATGCCGGCGCTTCTACCTTGGGCGCAGGCGCCTCGGCAGCAGGTGCCACAGGCGCTGCCTTCACGGGAGCTGGTGCCGCCTTCGGCGCGTCAACCTTGACGGGCTCGGCCTTAACCGGCTCGGCCGCGGGGGCGGGCGCCGCAGCCTCCGCCTTCTTCGTACCCAAATCGATCTTGCCGGCAACCTTGGGACCGCTAAGTGTGGCGGTCGCGCGAATCACCTCGGGCTTCTTCTGCTCTCGCTCGGCTTGAATCGCTTCCTTCTCCTCGCGCTTCTTTTGAATGAGCGTTTCGGCCTTGTCTTTCGAAGACTTGTCGGTCGCGAATTGCTGCGTCAGCAGGTCGTACTGGCCTTGGTCGATCTTGGCATTTCGGTTGCGTTCCACCTCTTGGCCCTTGGTGGCCAAAAAGTCGACAGCGGTATCCAAGCCGATGTTCAGCTCGCTAAGTACTTTACTGATGCGGATGGTGCTCATAGGCGCAAAGGTCGGGACTAGTTACGTAATAGGGTATAATTCTCTGCAGGTCGGGGCTTACTCGACGTCGAATTCTTTCTTCAAAATATCGCGGACCTCTTGAACGGTCTCGACTTCGAGGTCGGCTCGGCGCGCAACGTCCTCAACATCAGCACGAAGCACCGACTTGGCGGTGTCGTAGCCTCCGTTGCGGAGTTGGTCGATCACCCACGCCTCGATTTCGTCGCTGAACTCGAGGAGTTCCACGTCCTCTTCTTGAACCACGTCTTCGCGGTACACGTCAATTTCGTAGTCGTTCAGCTTGCTGGCGAGGCGAATGTTGGTTCCGCCACGGCCAATCGCCAGCGAAACTTGGTCAGCCGGCAGGTACACGTCAGCATGACGGCGCTCCTCGTCGAGGACCATGTTGGTGATCTTGGCAGGCGAAAGTGCGCGCTGGATCATCAACTGCAAATTGGTCGTGTAGTTGATCACGTCGATGTTCTCGCCGCGCAGCTCGCGAACGATGCTGTGGATGCGCGAACCCTTCATGCCCACACAAGCACCGACGGGATCAATGCGGTCGTCGTAGGACTCCACCGCCACCTTGGCCTTTTCGCCCGGAATGCGAACAACCCGCTTCACCGTGATAATGCCGTCGAATACTTCGGGGATCTCCGCTTCAAACAGCTTGGCCATGAACTCTTCTGAGGTGCGGCTCAAGAGAATGAACGGCTTCGCACCGCGCACCTCTACCAACTTCACTACGGCGCGGACTGTGTCGCCCTTGCGGTAAAAATCCTTCTCCGGAATCATGTCTTCGCGGCGCAGGATGAGTTCGTTTTGCTGGTCGTCGTAGATGATCAGCTCGCGGTGGCGCACGTGGTGCACTTCGCCGCTGATGATCTCACCTTCCATGGACTTGTAGCGCTTGTACAGCTCGCCCGAGTCGTGCTCCTGTACCTTCTGCACCAGCGTCTGGCGGAAGGCCAAGATGAAGCGGCGGCCCAAGTCAATGATCTTCATTTCCTCAGAAACCTCCTCGCCGACCTCGAAGTCGGGCTCGATCTTCAGGGCCTCGCTCAGCGCGATCTCCAGGTTGTCGTCCTCCACCGCGCCGTCTTCGACGATGGTGCGGTTGCGCCAGATTTCAAGGTCGCCCTTGTCGGGGTTTACGATCACGTCGAAGTTCTCGTCGGTGCCGTACTTCTTGCGAATCTGCACACGGAACGCCTCCTCGATGAAGGACATGAGGGTTACGCGGTCAATGCTCTTTTCGTCTTTGAACTCGCCGAAGGATTCGATGATGGCTAGGTTTTCCATGGCTACTTGAGGGTGAGAAACTTAGAATTTAAAGTCGAGGGTGATGCTGGCAATGTCCGCCAGCGGGATTTGGGTTTGGACCGTTTGGTCGATTTTGCCTTTGCCGACCGGCTTGGGGACCCGCTCGGTGCGCTCCAGCGTAATGCCGACGCCGTCGTAGGCGGCGAGTTTGCCCTTGGTTTTGATGCCGTCTGCGTGCTTGACCACGACCTCGCGGCCAATGTTCTTGCGGTACTGCGCGTCAACTTTAAACGGACTAAACATGCCGGGCGACGACACCTCAATGGCGTAGTTCTCTGACGCTTCGCCCAGGGCCGATTCAATTGCGCGGCTGATCGTTTTGATCTGCGCCAACGTAATGTGGCCTTCGTTGAGGTCGGCGTGCACTTTGATGTCGTTGGACGCACTCAGACTCACCTCAACGGCAAACGCACCCATCGGTTCGATGGTGGCGTCAACGAGTTGCTGCAGTTCGGCTTGGGTCATCAGAAAAAACTTTAGAAAACAGTCGAGGGGACTTTTTGGGTCCCCTCGAGCATTTGGATTCAGAAAGCGATGCAAAGATACAACGTGTTTTTTTACCACGCAAACCTGAGGCTGGCCCTCACTTGGCGGCCCGCTTCAAGCACCCCAAAGGCCCGGGCAATGGACAGGTGGTGCGCATAAGCGGTGTTGGTCGCGTTCAGCACTTCGAGGCTCCACGACGCCTGGCTATTCAGCACCCCAGTGAGGCTGGCTGACCACAGGCCGTAGGCAGGCGTCGGGCCGTCCAAAAAGAGGGCCTCGGTCGACGAAAGCCGGCGCTGGGCGAGGTACCGGTCGTAGTGCAGCTCGGCGTGCAGGCGTTGGTCTGGCAACAGGTCGTAGGCAAGATGGGCGCCCCAGCGGCCCGGAGCCATAAACGGAAGGGGGTTTCCCGCCGCGTCCTCACCGATACTTACCGCGGCCTGGGCGTGCAGGTGGATTCGTTCCGCCGGGTGCCAATGGCTGCGCGCTTCAGCCCCGTACACTCGGGCGTTGCCCTGAACGTAGTAAAACCGCCATCCGCCCGTGCTGTCGTTGGGATTCAGGTAGATAAAGTCGCGGTAGGCCTGGTAAAACGCAGCCAGCTGGGCGTCGAATCGGTCGCTGACGTAGTTCAGTCCGAGGTCGGCGTTCCACAGGCGTTCGGTGCGCAATTGGGCGTTGCCCACCTCAAAGCGGCCGGCGCCGATGTGGCTCCCAAAGGCAAAGCGTTCCTCGAGCTGCGGACCGCGGGTTCCGTGGGAAATCCGAGCCTGAACACTCAGTGGCTTCGACAAGGCGTAGGCGTAGCGGAGCAGCGCCGCGTAGCCCGAAAAAGCCCCGACTTCGCCCCTTAGGCCGGCAGACCGGGTTGACCGACCCTTTTCGACGCTGTAGTGGGCAAAAAGGGCCGACTGGAACTGCTCCGCGTTTGGGTACAGCCACTCGTGGGCGTGATCGTCGTTGCGCAGCACGCGAAGCTGCTGGTGGGCTCCCAAGGTTAGTATGCCGGATTTGAGCGAGCGCGACAGCGTGGTGGTTTGCGAAGCCGTATGCAGCGCAAAGGCAATGTGCGCCTCGGGGTGGTCGGCGTGGGCAGTGTCACCTTCGTGGCCGTCCTCGGATTCATATTCGGCGCGGAACGACGTCTGTAGCCCCGTCACGGCGCGCAGCGTCCAGGGACCGAGCGCCCGTTCGGCCTCCCAAGCGAGGTGCCCCGCCTGTATGAACTGGTCGCCGTGTTCGTGGTCCGGTTCTTCGCCGGGGGCGTGTTCCTGCTCAGGCAAGCCGAATCGGCGCTGCACCCCCGTGATTTTGAGGCGGTGCTGGGTTTTTCCGACGTTCCACGTGCCAAGGGCTCGAGCCGACAGGGTTTGGGAATGGGTTCCGTGCACTGTGTCGCCACGGCCGTCCCGGTACTCGGGGTTGAAACCGGCGTAGGCGCCGACGTAGTACACCCCTGTTCCGCTTCGGTGAAGGCTGTACTGGCCGCTCCAGGGCATGCCGTTCCCTCCCTCGTTCAGGGTGAGCGCGTGCTGCCGACCCTGGGCACGAGGGCGGACGTCAGAAAAGTACAGAGCGCCCGCCATGGCGTCGGTGCCGAGGGCCAGGGAATTGGGCCCCAGCAGCACCTCTACGTGGTCGACGCCGAGCAGCGGAAAATCCAAGCCGTGGTCCGCCCCGCCCTGCATGTTGTCGTAGCGCCAGCCTTGGTAGGCCGTGACCACGCGGTACCCGCCCAGTCCGCGCAAGATGGGTTTAACGGTGTGGCCGCCCACGCTCGCCAACTGAAGCGCCGGGGCCTGGCGGCTGAGCTGAAGCATCGCCGACGGACCCTGGTCCGCCAAGGTGCGGACCGGAATCGCCAGAACTTGGGTGGAATAAGCAGAAGGGTTGTCGCGTTGCGCCTCCACCGAGGCCTCGCCGAGTTCAATGACGGTATTTGTGTCGCGTTGACCCCAAAGCATGAGGGGCAGGGCCGCGGCAAAGCCCATTAACATCTTTTTCATGAAGTAAATGCTTGGTTAAACCTGAAAAGCGGAGCGAGGCTCCGGGCAATGTCAAACCAAGTTGGGTGGTCCACGGTCGCGTACCAATAGCGAGAGTCCGTCCCGCTCCGAAACGACAAAAGGGGTTGCCACCTTGTCGGGGTGGGCTATCCTAACCCATGACCAGGTGCACGCAATTGACGGTGTGGCATACCAGGTCGCCGGATCGGACCAAGTGCATAGCTCGTCAGACTCGTGCAGGTGTATCCCCTCTTCGACGCAATGCTCGTGGTGGTCGTGCAGTACACTGTGAACAATGGGATCCGCCAGACGTAGTATCCAGACCGTCGATATCCACAAAAAAACCATTGTACGCACAGACCAAAGATAAGAAATCCGAAAATCGGAGCGAAGGCTTCGGTGGTTCAGCGGAACCCTAGTTTGGCGGTCCAGAAAGCGTTTTTTGATGTTTTAACCCGATTTTTGTACCGTATGCGAATCCGTTTTTTGATTGCCCTACTCACACTTGTGGGCTCTAGCGCTTTCGCGCAGCCCTGTTCGACCACGCCCAGCCTGAGTTTGGTGACGCGGACTGCGAACAGCATCACGGTGTCGACAGGCTCAGCGGCACCTTTTCATCGGCTCGAATACGGTCCACTTGGCTTCACGCCCGGAAGCGGAACATTGACTCCTTGGTTTTCGGGAAATTCGTACGTCGTCAGTAGCTTGTCGGGCTCTACGGGCTACGATTTTTATGTGCGCGACAGCTGCGCCAACGGGAACAAAAGCAACTGGAGTTCCTACGTCGGCTACGCGACAACCTGCCAAAGTCCCGCCAGCATTCCGTGGTTTGAGAATTTTGACCAAATTTTCTTTACCCCGCGCACCTCGTTCAACGGCCAAGGCGGCTATATGTGTGGCTGGATTGCATCACCATTAGAAGGATACGCTTGGGTTTCTGCACCCCCATTTCAGTCCTTGCCCCAAACCGGCCCACAGAGCGACCACTCTGGCCGAAGCAAGTACCTATTCGCCGACCGTTTTGGTACGCTTTCGGGCAATACGTCAGCCATCATCCGCACGCCCCAAATCAACTTAACCGGCGCCACCGTTCCCGTGGTCGAGTTTTGGTACCACATGTACGGCAACCAAATTGACTCGTTGATTGTCGAAGCAAGTGCCGTGGGCAACCCCACTTGGGTGCGCTTGGGCGCAATTCCGGCGAACCCAACGCAGTTTTCAGCGAAAACCAGTCCTTGGGTTCAGCAAGTATACCCGCTCACCATGTTTGTCAACCAAACCGTGACCGTGCGGTTTGTAGCTAAGTCGTCGTTCACGTTCCCCTCACTTGCTCGGGTTGCGCTCGACGACATTCGGGTCGGTCAAGCCACGGGTTGCGTAGCGCCGTCCAACCTCAATTTCAGTGGAATTCAAGCCACCTCCGTCGTTGCAGGACTCGTGAACGGCGCCTCTACCCACCACCAACTTTCGTACGGCGCCGTAGGCACCGGCGCGGGCAACGGCAGCATCAAGCGCTTTAGTGGGACCAGCACTACGTTGACCGGACTAACTCCGAACACTACCTACGAAGCTTGGGTGCGCGATTCTTGCAGCGCAACCTCATTTAGTAATTGGGTAGGGCCGGTTCAATTCACTACGGGCTGCCTTGCGGTTTCGGCGCCATGGAGCGAGAGTTTCGACGGCTTTTCATGGATCGTGCCGGCATTCAATCAGCCCGGAACTTGGCCAAGCTGCTGGGATCGTCCGACCACTACCGGGATGACTTACCTCGTGGGCCCGCCCCAATTCAGCTCGTTCAACACGGGCCCGAGCGAAGACCACGGTACTTCGACCAACGGCAAGTTTGTGTTCCTCGAGTCGGTCGGGTTCACCAACGGCACTTCGGGCACCTTCAAAACGCCGTGGATCAACTTAAGCCCCATTGCCGTGCCCGAACTCACGTTTTGGTACCACGCTTATGGTTCCCAAATTGCCGGAACCCAGCTTCACGTGGAAGACACTGCGGGGGTATTCACCCAAGTGTGGTCTAGTACCGGCCAAATCCAGACCGCCCAAACCGATCCCTGGACCGAAGTAACGGTGAGCTTGGCCGCCTTTGCCAACAAAAAGGTGCGCCTTCGCTGGACGGGCAACGCCACGGGCAACTTCGCTGCACTCGCCCAGTCCGCCATTGATGACATTGACATTCACGCTACACCCACGTGCCCTAAGCCTCAAAATGTGGCGATTACGACCACGAACAGCAGCAGCGCAACCCTCAGCTGGACCGTCGGAAGCAGCCCCTGGGTCATCAAGTACGGCCCCGTTGGCTTCAACCCTTCGCTTGCCGGAACGCGGGTAGTGGCCACGAGCAATCCCTTCACCGTGAGCGGATTAGCTCCGAGCACCACCTACCAGTTTTATGTGAAGGATACGTGTGGGCCGACCAGCGTAAGCGCCTGGAGCACTCCGGTAAGTGGCACCACCACTTGTACCACGTTCAATGCACCCTACACCGAAACCTTCCAGTCTGGCGCATGGACCGTCGGAGTGTGGCCCAATTTAGCCGGTACAATTTCATCGTGCTGGAGCCGTTCTGCCGGGTCAGATGCAACGGAGTTTTTCTGGACCGTTGGTCAAGGACCAATGCAGGCCTTTAATACGGGACCTAACCAAGGCGTGAACGGGGGTAAATACCTGTTTACCAGTGGCTTTGGAAGCAACGGCGTCACCCAAGCCACCGTCACCTCGCCGTGGATCAATACCACCCCGCTGAACGTGCCCATGCTGCGTTTTTCGAGCCACTTGTTCGCCGGCACGATCGACAAGCTTCAGGTGTTCGTGGATTCCGGCACTGGCTGGCAGAGCATTTTGGTTATTCCCGTCGGCAACCAATCTTCCGCTGCTGCCGCTTGGACCCTTCACGAACTGCAGCTTCCCGCCTACGCCGACAACACGCTACGCTTCCGGTTCCGCGGCGAAAAGACGAGCACCCCGGGCTACGCTGAAATTGGTCTTGACGAATTCGCGGTAGTCGAAGCCCCGCTTCCTTCGTGCAGTGCGCCTTCTGCGCTCAGCGCCTCGGGCGTCACAGTCACCACCGCTCAAATTGGCTTCACGGCGGGCGGAGGCAGTACCCGCATCGCCCTTGGCCCCGCAGGGTTTGTGCCGACCAATGCCGCCGTAGTGGCCTCCGGCATCACGACGCCCTACATTTTGACTGGATTGTCCGCCAACACGACCTACCACGTGTACCTCAAGGACACCTGTGCGGCGGTGGGATTGGCCAGCTCGTGGATCGGCCCCTTAGCCTTCACTACCCAGCCATGCCCTGCAGTAACTGCCAACTTCACTTATGCCGTGGTCGGCGGTAACCTCATCATGAACGCCCAGAACATTTCGGCTACGACGAACTACGCATGGACGCTGCTCAATTCGAGCGGAGGCATCGTGGCGACCCGTACCGGCGGTTCCTCGACCATCTCGGTACCGGGCACGGGCACCTTTACCTTGAGCTTGATTGCCACGAACTATTGCGGCAGTTCCGACACGACCCAGGTCACTATAAATATTTGCGCACCCCTTGGTGGAGGTTTTAGCCACTCAGTGAACGGAAACACGGTGACCTTCACCAGCCTCGCCGTCAACTCCGCGGGCCAACTTTGGGATTTTGGCGACGGCAACCAAGGCAGCGGATCCAACCCCAGCCACACCTACGCGGGTTCGGGTTCCTACACCGTTATCATGCGGTCCTACAACATCTGTGGCGACACGATCACGTCGAGCCAAGTCGTGACGACCTGTAGCAAGCCCACGGCGGAATGGACGGCCCAAATCCTTTCGTCGGGCGGAGCCGGAATGCGCGTGCAGTTCAATGCCACCCCGTGGTCCAGCGTTGACGCGGTGAGCTTCCAGTGGCTGTACGGCGACGGAACGACCGGCAGCGGCGCCAATCCAATTAAAGTCTATGGCGTGCCCGGTCTCTTTTACAACGTCACGCTGATTGCGACCAACTCCTGTGGCGGCAAAGACACGTTGACCAAGTCGCTTCAGACCGTGGGCCTCGACGAGGGCGCGTTGGCCGGTTCGTGGTTCCCCAACCCGGCACAGGGCGGACAATGGATCACTAGCCCGAGCGACGCTCCGGTGTCGGTGGCCACGCTTTCAGGTCAGGTGCTTTTGTGGGCCCAACGCCTTGAGGGCGGAAAAACCCAGGTGCTTGTTCCAGAAGACTGCCCCGCCGGCGTGTACGTGCTTTGGCAAGACGGTAGCGCGACGCGCATCGCCGTGCCCTAGCGAAGCGCCCGGTACACCTGAACTTTGGGGGCAGCCGTTCCCACTTGCTCGCTCAAGAGCACATAGCTTCCGTCAGGGAGCAGCGCAATGATTTCACCCTGAACCTCTTGGTCGGTGTACGGAAGTTCCGTGGGCGTGCGCTGCAGGACCGCACACGCTGTTTCTGTGGCCTGCGCTTCCCAGTAGTAGAGGCGTCCGTAGCTCCGAATGACCAGCGGCGCCCTACCGTCGGCCAGCACCCTTCGGTCGGCCGCCGTCGACATGAAAAGGGGGAGGTCGGCCACGGCCTTGGCCGTGTCCAGTCCCGTGCTCGGTTCTGCGGGTAGCGCATAAACTCGGTTGCGCACGTCGCGCTTCGAAACGACGTACAGGCGTCCGTCGACGGGGTCCACAAAAAGGGACTCGGCGTCGCGCGGTCCGTCGGCGTACACATAGGTCCAGGTTTGGGTGCCCACAGGCGTGTAGGAAGTGGCTGCCCCCGAAACGGTATCGATACCTGTCGGCTCGTGGAGCGCATAAATGGCCCGCGTCGGGTAGACCGCATTGTTGTCGCCGATTTCGGCGATGCCCAGCCAGCGCTGGCCGGTTGAATCGGTCCAGTGGGCAAGGTCCTCCCAGTCGACGTTGGTCCAACCCGCATTCAGCTGCAATTGGGCTTTTACCCGCCCCGTTTGGAGGTGGACCAAAAAGAGGTTTGGCCCCGTTCCGCCGTCTTCAATCACCCAAATTCCGGTGGAATCCCAGCTGCAGGGCACCGCGCCGCTCGCCTCCTGAAGCGCAACAAACCCAGTGCTGGCGCTCGGAACGCTGTCGTAGCCCGGCGTGCGCGCTAGGCCCACTGGGTCAAATTGGGGCGATGCGTAGTCGCATGCCTGGCGTTTCGCCCCAGAACAGGCCACGGTCCCTGCCGCCGCCAAAGCCACACCACCGAAAAGGTTGAAAAGTCGAGGGAAAAGCATACACAAACCTACTCCAAAGCGGGCAGGTTTGCAGTAGATTTGAGTTCGGCAGCAATTTGCCGTTCACTATTAAAACAATCCCCATGAGCCAACCCTCTGCCCAGCAAATTCTGGATACCCTTTGCGACGCCTACGGCACCACGTTGGCCGAAGTGCTTACCCACCTCGACGCGGAATCTGACATTCCAGCCGACGTGCAAGCCGCCGAAGAGATCATGAAAATGGTCTTCAGCGGAATTATTAACGAAGCCTTTGACGAGGGCCGTGCGCGCACCGTCGAAATGGAAGAAGAGGACCAGTTTGGCGTGCTCATCGACGAGGATTTTCTCGAAGAAATTGGCTTCGAGCTTGACTTTGACGACGTCGACGAAGACGAAGAAGAATAACGAAAAATTCACCTGCACCTAAGGTTGCGGCACGTGCTTTGCACTCAGAAGGTCGGAACCTCTTCTCGCTCTGCGTTTCGTAGTGTGTTAAGGTGTTAAGGTGTTTTGGTTCCAGAAAGCCCGCATTGCTGCGGGCTTTTTTTTATTTTTAAGCATGCTGCGCTCCAAAAACGTATTCTGGATGCTGGCCGTCCTAGCCTTCGGCTACCTCGGCTGGCAAAATCCGTTTGTCGAGCGGGGCGGAAACCCGCGCAACCAAGTGCTGTCCTACGACGTCGCGGGCTACTACGCCTACCTGCCGATGCTGTTCATTGAACGCGACCTGCGCCTTGAAAAGCCTTGGAAGTACGACATGATTCAGCTTGTCGGCGTTCACGAACACCCCGAGTCGGGCGGTCGGCACCTGAAGTTCACCATGGGCATGGCCTACCTCTACGCCCCGTTTTTTGCGGCGGCCCACGGGTATGCCCTGGCCTTCACCCCGTCAGAGGCCCACGGCTTTTCCATGCCGTACCGAGTCGGAATTGGCCTCGCCGGTGTGGTCTACCCGCTGATTGGGCTGGCGCTGCTGCGGAGGTTCCTGCGCCACTACGTGCCCGACGCGGCAATTTCTTGGGCGTTGGTGGCGCTTTTTTTAGGAACAAATCTGTTCTACTACAGCACGTTCCGGGGGGCCATGAGCCACGGCGCAAGCTTTATGCTGAGTGCCGCCATGCTCTTCCACGCTGACCTCTGGCGCCGCAAGGAGCAGGCTTGGCGGCTGGGGCTGCTCGGACTCTTGGCCGGGCTCCTGGTGCTGATTCGCCCGGTCAACGTGCTGATTCCGCTGGCCGTGGCCGCCATGTTCACCCTCGACGGCCGGCTCCCTAAAGGGCTGCTGACGCCGCGACGATTGGGTTGGGCGGTGCTCGTCGCGGCCGCGGTTTGCCTGCCCCAACTGCTGTACTGGAAGGCCAGCACCGGCCACTGGACCGTCTGGACCTATGGCCGCGAAGGCTTTTTTTGGACAAACCCCGCCTGGGCACAAGGCCTATTTAGCTGGCGCAAGGGCTGGTTGCTCTACACGCCAATGGCCGCCTTAATGATTTTTGGCTTTTGGGGTCTTGCGCGAAAAAAACCGGCCTGGACACTCATAATTGGGCTCTACCTCATCGCGACCGCCTACGTCACCTTCAGCTGGTGGTCGTGGTGGTACGGCGGGAGCTTTGGATCTCGCCCTATGATCGATGCCTATGCCTTGCTAGCCCTGCCTTTGGCCGTGTATGCTCAGCGCATGCTCGAAGAGGCTCCGCGGTGGCTTCGGCGCCTTAGTCTTGGCACCGTGTGCGCACTCGTAGCCCTAAATCTTGTGCAAACCTACCAGTACACGGCCGGGTTCATTCACCACGACAGCATGACGCGGCCCGCCTACTTCCACGTGCTGACTAACTGGGATTTTGCGCCCCAGGCGCTATTGGCCCCGCCCGACTACGAGGCAGCGCTGGAGGGGCAGAGCGCCCGCTACTAAATAAAAAGCCCGCCGGCAATGCCGGCGGGCCAATCATATCAGCGGATATTTATCGCTTAGTGGCGGACCAATTTCGCGGTGCGCACTCCCCGATCGGTTTGAATGCGAACGAAGTACGCGCCTTGTGACCACGACGCGCTGGGCAGTTCAACTTCTGAGGCGCTGAGTCCGTCGCGAGCAAATACGCGGCGACCCAGTATGTCGTGAACCTCTACCGATACAACCGTAGCTCCGAATACACTGATCAGGGCATTTGACGTGGTCGGATTGGGCGTGAGCTGGAACTTCATTGACTCCGTTTCGGGGACCGAAATGCTGTAGCCTGTGGCATTCAGCGCCTTGGCCAAGCGCGGAAGGGTGTATGCCATGACGGTGTCGATGTACAGCAGCGACTGCGCCTTCACGTTGGGGTTGGTTTCGTTGGACGAAAGGGGATCGGCTGGATCCCACCAATCCCACGGGTTGGCGTTCACTTTAAAGGGCATGGTCGCGTTGGGCGGAAGCATGTTGAACGTGTAAATGTTCTCTTGGGCGCCAAGGTTGTGCACGTTGGTGCGGGCCTTGACTGAGTACGCATCGTTCATGGTCGAAGACGCCAAGACCGTGTTGTTGCCAAACGTATTGGCCATCTTCACGGCGGTGTGGCTACCAGCGACCTCAACTACGGGGAAGAAGGCCCCGGCGATGGGCACGTTGACCATTCCACGGTAGTAGGGAGCAAAAAAGTCGTAGCGGCTGTGAAAGCTCACCATCGGAGCGTCGCCTTGGCCGAGCCAAGCTGAGTCGCCGAGGGCTCCGCCCAAGTTCACTACCAAGTTGACGTTGTGAGGGACGCCCTTGTACAGCTCAATGTTGCGGCCTGGCTGCGTTTGGTCCACGAGGGGCAAGCCGGTTACGGGGTGGGTACCGCTAA
>Ga0315907_10003461_pt1 | contig 18627 bp, 13 predicted proteins | sample LakEriMetagenome_3_FD_203525 | JGI IMG/M metagenome (GOLD analysis project Ga0315907, IMG submission 203525) | Freshwater fungal communities from buoy surface, Lake Erie, Ohio, United States - Buoy 12 MA123 | ecosystem: Environmental > Aquatic > Freshwater > Lake > Lake biofilm | place: USA... | reverse complement strand
ATCTATTTTGTTTTTGATTTTTACAAAACTTAAAATACTGATTAACAGTTATTTAAACAAATTTTAGAGGTATGTAACGACCCAAATATCTTATCAAAAAGGGATCTTTCTACCCATAGTTTCTACCAAAGATTAGTAAATCTCTCAAAAATACAATTTTAACTTATTAATTATCAATAGGTTAAAATTGTATTTTTTATATAATTTCTTTCATTTTATACAACCCTGCCACAATCCTGCCACAAATTTTATTTGGGTGGGTTGAATTTTGGATAAAAAAAAGTACCCAAATAAAACATCTAAGGCTTATTTGGGTACTTTTTTAGTTTCTTTATATTAGTAAAAGTCTAATTCACTTTTTTAATATAATATTTCTCAGGTAAATACCTTTTTAATTATATTTCAAAAATAGTTACGGCGAGCCACCCGCAAACCTCGCCCACGAAATAGTCAAATAGACAAATAGTCAATCCCTGAGGCAACGGACGGAGTCACCAACTGACTTATTGTGGCTGAGCCTGTACACAAGGCCATCGCCGAATTGCAGTTTGCGGCGGATGGCGGTGTTGGGGTCGAACTCAGTAGCACTCCAGAAGTGAGCTTCTGATCTAAAACCGCCGAAACTACCAATGGAAGATCGAATACCACCTGGGAGAGCGGAAAAACCACTTGTATTAGTTCCGGGACTTGGTGTAGGAGTAGCAGGATTCCATCCTAAACCAGAACCCATAGAACTATTTGTTACAGCTGATTTCAATACAGTCCCCGCTATAGCACTCTGAGTCCCAACGGCTGTTGCAGACGCCATATTATCAAGTTGTTGAATCATAATGGTCCATTCTGCATCTGTGGGAACATGCCAGCCATCTGGGCACAATTTCCGTGGGTCAGTAACAGCATACCAATTGTACAAATAGCCAAAAGTTCCAACATAGTCACTCAATGGTACTACACTGACATCATACCCCGTGCGAGCTCCAATTACCGCCGTTCCCCAGGTGCTATTTGTAGAGTCACCTATCAAGGTACCATCATTATACTTGGTAACCTTTAAATTTGTCGTCGTCCAGCATTGGCTGCCAATTAATTTGGTATTATAAGCATTTCCATCCACGTCTGTAACGGTAGAGGTACCGCAGGTAAAGGAAGGTGCAACGACACACGGAACACCAGGACAATTCTCCAAAGCTGCCTTCTTCCAGCGTACCTTAATCTCATCCAGATTATAAGAAGCTTTTCGCTTGGTATCCAAATTTTCCTTTTCTTTCAATAGGTTATTAACTGGAATATCTTCGCTGGGAGTTATCTGTGAAAAACACACAAAAGGTAACATCATTAAAAATAAAATTCTTGCCATCACTTTATGATTTTTTAAATTTGTTAATGCACAAATATCAAATCATTCAACTGATTCCTAAAATATTTCATCCTTAAATTTCTTTGATTTTAATGAAATCAAAGAAATTTGTTCCAAAAGGAACCCCAAATTGAGTGAAAAGTAGATTTATCTACCTTCGATTAAACATAAAATTTAGAAAAAAAAAGGTTGAGCATACAAAATACGCTACCAACTTAAGTGTGCATTTCCTTTCTGAACTGTTGATTGTGCCGGGGAGAAGACGCGAGGCATCCCGTCTCTACGTGGCTCTTTGATAATTTCATTTTCTGTGGAAATCCAAATTTGAAACTAATGAAAATATTTTCCACTCGTATTAAATCCTAAACTTCCTCCTCACTTTCCTCAATATTCATTAAAGATTTACTGACGGATTTACAAAAATCCCTTTCAATATATCAGTTCCTAACATTTGATTCCAAAAATCTTTTCATGATCTGATGTGTCGCTCCATATCCGTGTTTTTCCTTCAGATAGATTTTTGTGGTATGGATGTCGGAATGTCCCAACAAAATTCTGATGTTATCCTCAGTTATTTGATCATTATTTAGAAGGTGAGACGCCAGTGTGTGTCGAGGAGTATGACCTGTCATGGTAGGTAAATCCAATATTTCACTTATCCTCATCAAATTGTTATTATGTTTCGATCTGGCACTCTTTACGATCGATTCTTCCCTTAGATTTAAATACCTGTTTTTGTCAAATGAGTCCTTGAAATCTTCCATTTTTAACATGGGGAATAAAAAACGAGTGGGTAGTTCTTGAATCTCTTTGAAAAACTCAATCATTATTTGATGGTTAAAAACGTTTAGAATTTCTTTAAGTTTCTTATTATATTCCTCATAACCAATCATTTTTGATATTTTATCGACGATTTTTGATAAATCATGATATTGGATTTCTTCGAAATTAATGTCTTCAATTCTTAGTAGATATTCCATTAGATTTACATCCAATTTCAAATCAATTAATTTTATTTTCCCAACAACTTTCTCATATATTTCAGGATAGAAAGGAATCAAACAGTCCATCATTGGTTTACAGATTGGTGCCGTTATTATGTCAGATGTCTTACGAATAGGTATGATAAATTTATCTTCTTTGTAATTTTTGTTTGTGAGAAGTAAAGTATCTATAATTCTAACACCGCAGAGGTAGTACTGGAAAATGAAGATATTTTTTGCAAGTAATTGTGGGAAATATGTTTTTTTATTGTTAGAATCAGGTTGAAAAGATTTTAATTCCTCAAATTGTTGTTCGTTCAAATACACAGCAGATTTACTAAGATTTGATTTTTGAGTGAAGTTCAAAAAAGTATGAGTGTTTACAGGATTGTCAAAACCATAAAATTTATTCCAATGATTAACAATTGATATAATGACTTTCAGATAGTTTCTCACCACATTCGGTGATTTTACCCCATTTTTGACATTATTATTCTTCTTTTTTAAACCGAAAGTTATATTTCGGATGGTTTCAATATTTTTGAATTCTCTAAATGGTAATCTACTTTTTCCAATATCAAGCATTACTTTTCTCAGATTATTTAAAATAGTATTATATTTCTTAAAAGTTGTAGATTTGATGGAACCATCAGAGTGACCATTATTGAGGTAATCATCCATAAAATCCAAAAAACACGTATCCAAAATATCATCTAGCTGGTTTTTAGGATTTAGTTCTTCTTTAAATTTTTCCTCAATTTCAAATAGTTTTGAATTAATTTCCTTAGAATTGGGTTCCTTTGGTTTTACACGTTCTTTATTTTTATCCCAATTATTTTCGATTATGACAAATCCTGTCGATTTTCTTGATAACACTGTTCTTCCATCACTTATTTTTTGATATACTACTTTTTTGGATACTTCTTTTGTGGGAAAAAGGACAAAATTTAATTTCATAATTGTAATCTTTGTGCTAAAATAGGCCCAATTTTATTTTTGCCGGAATATTCCTTTGTTTTTTATATCTAATCTTTTCCTTTCCCCTTCTTAGATGATTTAGATACACCCCGTGCCCTTTAACAATCACAAAATCATTATCTATCACAATAAAATCATCACCATTATTTAATACTTCTCTGAGTGTGACGGATACACCTTTGGGGAGAAATACCCTATCCATCTTTATATAACCTCCTTCTGACGGATTATCATCATTAAAAACATAGGGTTCAGGTGAATCTTCTACCATTAATATCATTAAATTCGTTTTGTAATTATTGGGGCAATAGAAAGTAAAAAAACTGAGGGTAAAAATTACCCCCAGTACCAAAAACGTATGACAGTGTGAATACTAAGCTACATTCAAATAATCATTCTCAAAATTGATTATCTCCTCATTTGTTAACATTATTTCTCCGATGTGATCCAAATGTTTTTGGGAAAAATCGATACTTTTTGGATCTGTATCTAACCCAATGACATTTCGACCCAATTGATATGGCAAAACCAAAAGATTAGATGTACCGGCAAAAATATCTAATATTGTGTCCCCTGGTTTTGTTGTTGTAAGTGTAGGTATGATGGATAAATAATCCGGCGCAGGTGCAATGTGATTAAAATTAGGATCGATTTGTTTCAATCTTGATTTATTTACTGTCGCTCCAGAAATTATACCTTCAATTTTTTGTGAGTCCAGAAAATCTGTGAATACTTGAACTTTTGTTTTTAAGGAAAACTTTTTCTTTTTTTGAATTTTCCCATCTTTGATCTCATCGTTACAACCATTACTCAATGTTATATCAGATTTTCGGTCATATATTTTAAAATCACGATAAAATCTCTTTCCCGGGTCAAGAGAGAAATGTAATATGGATTCTTGGGAAGGTCTTAATCTTCTAATTTTGGAACCGACAGGTTTTGGATTAGATTTGTTCCAATGGATAGGTTGAATAGTAAACCATCCATTTTTTTCCATTTCTACTCTGAGGTGCGCTGTAACATTTAAACAATAACCATTGCCATAACTTTCAGCGATATTGACAAATAAATTTCCATCCTTTTTTAATACTTTTTTAAGAGGTTCAAAAATTCTGATTAAATTTTGGATATATTCCTCTTTCGTTTTTTCCTCACCTAATTGTGGACCAGAATTCTTAATAATACCCTCAGGATAATGTCTTTGTTGAAAATAAGGAGGACTACAAATCACCATATTAACTGAATCCTCTTGAATGACATCTAAAATGTCCTCACAAGATTTATTGAATAATTTGAAAGAAACCTCCCCATGATAATTTTCTATTTCCTCTAATGAATTGAGTTCTTGCTGAATAATTTTTGTTTTCAAAAAATTCTCTCTTAATTTATCAGCGCTATCAATAGTAAGTGTATTGTTATCAATCTTTTCCATCAACCCCAACCCTTTTATCTCGTCATTTCCATCTTTTTCAAATTCATAAGCTTTCATTAATTTTCTTAAGGATGAATTTGAAATATTGATATCAAAAACGGTACGAACGATATCGTATCTGTCTTTCAATTCATTAGGTATGTTCCCTACTTCACATATTTCTAATATATCTTTCAGATCCCTTTTTTTACCTTGACTACTACCTATTCTTTTGAGGAACTCATCTACCATTCGGAGTTTTTCAGTCCATGATTTTGGTAAGTGAATGTTTATTTGACTTCTAAGTAGGGGTACGTCGGAATCATCTACATCGACAATGTTGCACTTCAGGGTTTTCATATTTAATTCCTGTGCCGCAAAAAACCTTGAAAGACCATCAATTATTTGATACTGCCCATTTTTGTTCATCTTGACAGTAATAGTCTTTAATTGTCCTACAAGTGACAGACTTAACTTTAAGGAAAATAATGATTTTGCCTGGTATGTCAATCTTGCAATTGGATGGGGGGTAAGACTTTCAATAGGTAAAGAAAATACCTCTATATTAGAAGTTAGTACAAGATTTTCAGTTAAACAATCTTGATCTAAAGGTGAGATGAAAATATCATCTGAAAAAAAAGCATTGGGTTTTAATAACATAAAAATTATTAATTATGAACTAAAAAATAAGATTTTTGAAGAATTTCTAAAAAACTGGCTCAAAATACCAAGGTGAATTTTTTCGAATGGCGGTCCTTAAAAAGTTAAAATTTTCTTAGATAATCCAATCGAAAGAAAATCACTCGAGTGTTGAGTTCAATTGTTTTAATATTAAGACTCAACACTCGTGATTTTTACATCAAATTTCAGATAGATAATGAAAACCCTTTTTCTTTTTAGAGGAATATGGTTTAGAGTAATATTTATCACCGATCCAATACCATGGAGAACTCATGTTAGATATCTGTTCATCATTTAAGTGTCGTAAAATGTCATTTGAACACTTCATTTCAAACAAACAGTTATTGTATAATTCCTTACATAAGGATTCATAGAATTTTTCAATTTTAGCGTCATTGAAAAAAGATTCGAAATGAAGGGAATATACCCACTCTTCTCCATAATCAAATTTTAATTTTGAGGGCAAATCTGTGGTTTTCACTATAAAAGTCATAAGATCCTCCATAATATCATTGATATTTTGACTTTCGCTAGAAAATTTTGAAGTCATTTTAGCATCAAAAGTTGATTCGTCATTCCTAATATCAAACCCTATGAAAATGGTGAATTCAGTTTTATTAACTGTTTTTGTCATAAAAACATAATTTTTAAAAAAATAAATAAAATAACATTTCGGCGAGAACCATTTTTTGTCCTCTAAAATCGATCCCTCTAGGATAGATTCAATAATTTAAGGAGGTTTAAAAACTAGCATATATATTTTGGTTTAAAGGTTGGTAAATATTTTTGTCAACCTTTTTTTGACAAAAAAAATTGTCTTATTCTTCAGAATTTTTGATGTTTATGGAGGGACTAAGGTAATTTTGGTAGTAATACTCCCATAGTTCTAACCTTAAGGCCGTTCTAATAAAATCGTTTTTATCATTTATCATATATTCTATCAAATAGACCTTACTATCTAATTCAAATAGATGAGCATCTCTGAAAAGAATGTTCAACATTATATATGATTTATCCTTATACAATGGATAGGAATCAATCATAAAAAAATCCTTTAAAACCTTTCTTATAGAAAATTCTAATCCCTTGTTACCTTTTCGTCCAAACGTTTTTGAAATCTTTATAAATTTTAAACCATCATCACCAATCCAATTTAGTTTCACCAAATCATATTCGTCACCATTTGACTTTTTTGTTATAGTTTGATAATAATCAGGTTCAAAAACCATAGAAAGTCTTTTCACCCGAATCTTATGTTGTTCAACTGTTTGGACAATTTCTTCAGGTGACATTGATAACCCTGTCTTTGTAAAGTCTAATTTTGATGTGTAATAAGTTGTGACTTCCTGTATTAAGGAATCACGTTCAGCAATAACCTTTTTTCTAAATCCATCTAATAGATTTAATGAAAATTTCCCATCGTTGAACTTTTTTATCATTTCACTAGGAGTTAATCCTACAATTTCATCTGCTGGGAAAGTTATTAAGGATTTCCCAAAATTCAAGTCTGACATATTTAGTTCATCAACTAATAATATCAAATCCATATTTTTGACCTCATCTATCTTTTTACCTCCCTTATTTTCTGTATGCTTTTTCTTCATTTCCTGTAATTTTCATCACTTTTTTTTGTCAACCAATTTTGTTCCTGATTGTTTGGAACCTTAAAATTTTCACAAAGATAATCATTTTATTTTTATCACAAAACTTTTTACCAACTTTTTTTGGTGACAGTCTTGTTACTAAATCCGTGACAAAGATAGTAAATGTTTTTTATTATACAAATATTTTTGTCAACTTTTTATTCCTATGAGATTTTTAGTCTAACTAGCCCTTTTTATCCAAAGTACCACCTTCTGTAATAATTAAAGGAGGTTAACACCTATTTTAATTAATTCGATAACTAAAGTGATTTATTTGGTCATATAAAGTCCATCCTTTGAGCCTAGTCCACTTTTTACACCTTGTCATTTTGTAACACATGTTTTACGCGTATCTTCGATCCTGGTCCAAATATGAGGGAAATATGTATGTGGTATAAGATTGAATGATTTTCCTTTTTTTACCAACCAATAACATGGGCAACATAAATGGTATAGTTTGGTATTATTATTTTTCTAGTATTAATATATATAATATAATAATAACTAGTATTAATAGAATATAACTAGTATAAGAATATTTATAATATAACGTAATATAGAATAGAATAAACTAGTATCAAAAATAGTATAAAAACAATACTATGATCAATACCAGTATCAAAAATATATATAAAAAATTATTATATAACAAACTAACTTATTCAGTTAAAAACCATGAAATCCATCATAACCTTCTTTTCTTTTTTTGTCTTATAATAGAAATCGACTCCTGATCGTACAAATTGATTATTCAGATAAGTTTTGGATTTTTCCAAAGATTTTACTGTTGTTACATTTATTTTTTTCCATTTTTCACCAAACATCATTTTTTCTACCTCTGTCAATGGTATTAATGTTTTTGATTTTATTCCTACTTTTTTTCCTGATAACTTGTAAATTTCGTTCCTCATGATGAAATCTACCTTATGTTTAGATTCCTCAGTGGTAATAATGGAATCATGGATGGTGAAAAAGGGTACATTTTCTTCTTTTAACCTCTCACAAGTTTTTAATATTAGAAAGGCTTCAGCCCGTTGAAGTAGGAGAGCAAAATCAGTGCTTGTGTACATCATTATAAATCTTTCTATAAAGGTGTTAACGGCTGGATAAAGATTTTTTATGAGTTCTGTAAGAATATTTTCCTCTCGGTATATTCCATTTTTATCGAATAATGAGGACATTATCCGTTTTTTTACGAAATCTCTTCCATTTTCTTTTGGGAATTTTTTTATTAATTCAGGATGTTTTTTTTCACCCTCTGTTAACAGAAACTCATAAAAGTCCTTTGTGAAGTCAATGTTATGGAATTCCTCTATTTCTTTAACTTCCGAATCATTGAAATAGACACCTGAAATAAAATTCTTTCTTCCCCCATTTTTTGACAAGTTCATAAAATCCAAATTTCGAAATATTCTCACCATTTCTTCAAAAATGGTATCTATATTGTATCCTATTCCATTATCATTGGTGAAATTTTTAGTTAGAATAGTCGATAAAATAAAAGACTGAGAGGACATTATGTCATTCTCACATACATTTTTTCCGTTTATTTTCAGGAATGGTCTCAATATTTTAGGGAGTGTAGAAATTGATGAAAAGAATCTCCCATTACTTTGGGCAACATTGTTAGTAAAATTTTTCTCCTCTATCTGTTGAATGTGATTTATTAGTTTTCCTACATAGTTAAACAGGTTTAGGCAGGTCTCTTTTTCATTCTTTTGTTTTTTATCGATTCTTTCTAATACTTTTTGGGTGAAATCTCGAAGATATATATATACTTTCGAATCAAAACTGATCTCATTGAGATCAAATTGTTCCATCAAAATATTGTAATCGACCCCTTTGATTTCTGATAGTAAACTCTCCTTTTCTTCATTTTCTTTAAACTTTCTTAGGTTATCTATTATTTTCTTGCCCAATTCGTATTCAACAGAATCCCCTGATAAATGATTAGAGGATATACGGTACCCATAGGATTTTACATTTTGTCTGTAATTTTTGACTTCAATGATATTATTTGATTTCAAAATATCTTTGATAACATTTAATCTCCTTTTATTACCACTTCCTTTACCGATAATATTAGTTATATACTCACTTGAAAGGTTTCGGAAACCATTATTATCAAACAGATACCTATTTCTGTCACTTTGGTGAAGTAATCCAAGAAAATATATCATTCCCTGCCGAATTTTGTTAATATAATCCGGCCTACCTTCTAACTTTTCCTTCATTAGTAAATTTTCGATGTCAATTACTTTTGGGATGAATACTTTTTTTTTGTTCATAAATGTCTTTTCCTTAAATACATTACCACCTTAAGGATTGTTGGCTGACTAAATGTTAATAAAACGCTAATTATTAACCTGTTATCTCAAATAGATTTATTTTAAACTTCCTTTTTTTATTACATGAAGTTTTTCTGTCTGACAAGACATATTTATAGGTATAACATAGATAAAATGAAAGAACCGAAATCAAAAATCCTGAATGTTAGATTCACTGAATCCCAATCACAGAAAATAATGGACTATCTTAAGGATAGTAAAATTAACTACAAGACAAAATCTGAGTTTATCCGTAACATAATACTGACCAGGATTTGTCGTAAAGAGGAGATACCTTACGGTGGATAGTAAAGAAGTATAGAATGATAGATAGTATCACTTTCAAGTTAAAAACCGTATTACGGGTAACAGAACAAGGATTTGTCCCCTATTTGAAAGAAGACCATAAAAATACAGATCCCACGATTATATCATTGGTCAATAAGGACTTATCAGATTAAAAAAAATCTGACTTCAATTTGTTATATATCATAAATTTCTTTTTTTTTGGGGACATGACTTCAATGTCAGTTCCCCTTTTTTTTGTTGGTAGGTTAAAGTTTCAAATTAATCTGGCAAAACTATCTTCCCTCAAAAAAAAGGAGGTTAAAATCAATTTTAGATCTATTTTCGGACAGTTTACAACAATATTCAACTTTATTCATTAGATTTTCATGTAAGAAATTCCAAATTACGAGGGTATTTGCTACATTTACATAATTCAACTCTCCTGAATTTTAATCTATCTAAATTAATTAATCTAAAAAGTGTGTTAGTGGAAATCGATGTTTTAGAAAATGACATAATTGAAAAGTACCCTCAAGTTTTAGAAACCTTACTACAAGACCATACAACGCAACAAAATATCTTTTGGGCTACAAACAATTATATAGATTTTGGAAGTTCCTATTCGTTTTCATCATCTATTACACCAAATCTTATTACCGGTGAGAATGGTCAAATTATCATGCCAAGAGTTAAAAAAGACAGAGATTTACAAATATCAAGGGTCAGAGAAATGGCTGAAGTATTTACCCCCTCATGGATATGTAACGCTCAAAACAATTTAATTGACCACGCGTGGTTTGGAAGGGAAAATGTTTTTAATACTGAAATTGAGGAGGAAAATGGAAATAGGTCATGGTTGGCAAATGAAGATAAGATAAAATTTCCAAAGGGAAAAACATGGAAACAATATGTGAAAGATACAAGACTTGAAATTTCATGTGGTGAAGCCCCCTATCTTTCAAGTAGATACGATACCACCACAGGTGAATTTATACCAATAGATAAAAGAATAGGACTTTTAGATCGAAAACTTCGAATCATTAATGAAAATGTGAAAGATTTATCTGATTGGTTGGAAAATGTCCAAATAGCCTATAAAAGTATCTATGGATTTGAATGGCAGGGGGATAGTCTTCTCATTGCCAGGGAAACACTTCTCACCACTTTTATTGAAAATTATATGCTGAAATTTGGGGAAGAACCTTTGTTAAATTCAATTAAGGAAATCGCTGACATCATTTCTTGGAATATATGGCAAATGGATGGTTTAAAGGGAGTTATTCCCAATAGTTGTGAAACTAAAGTAGTTAAAAAGAGTACCTTATTTGATGAAGAGAATGTGACATTTCCTTGTGAAGGATGTTCCAAAGATAATATGATTAGACACAATGGTACGTACTGTGTAATAAAAGATTGGAATGAGAAGAATAAGGTGACAGGTGAAAAAGGTAAGTTATTAAGATTTATTGACCTCCTCAATAATTAAACATCATGAGAATTACCTCCTCCTTTAAAAATAAATTAATATACGTTTTTGGAATTAATGACGAAGAACACAAAGGATGTTTGAAAATTGGGGAAACCACCTTAAACGATGGTCAGACTTCTTTAGAAGAAAAACCAAATAGTCATCGGTTAAATGAGGCTGCACGGAAAAGAATTGAACAATATACCCAAACTGCTGGTATTTCATTCAATCTATTTTATACAGAACAGACCTTATTTGTAGATAAAACAGGTAATATAAAATCGTTCACTGACGATGAAGTTCATCAGGTGTTAATACGATCAGGAATTTCAAGAAAAACATTTGAAAGTAAATCCTTGGAATGGTTTCAAACAGATGTAGAAACGGTTATTAAGGCTATTCGAGCCGTTAAAGAGGGTCGAGACTCGTTAAACCAAACCGAAATTTCAACAGGTAAGTCACCGATTAGTTTCAGACCTGAACAGTTAGACGCTATCCAAAAAACTAAAAAACAGTTTAAGAACGGAAATGAGATGTTATGGTTTGCCAAAATGAGATTTGGAAAAACCCTCTCGGCCTTACAAGTGATAAAAGATTTAGATTTTAATAAAACCTTAATATTGACCCATAGACCAGTGGTGGATGCTGGTTGGTTTGAAGATTTTTCAAAAATATTCTACGATAAACCAAATTATCACTATGGATCGAAAAATAATGGAAATTCCTTTCAAACATTAGAAAATTTGAGTAAAAGGGATAAATCTAAATATGTTTATTTTTCTTCCATGCAAGATTTAAGGGGTTCTGCACAGGTTGGTGGGAACTTTGATAAGAATAACGAATTATTTAAAACTCATTGGGATTTTATCATTGTGGATGAGGCTCATGAGGGTACACAAACAGAATTGGGTAAAAACGTAATAAATGAGTTGTTAACCCCTAACACCAAAGTGTTACATTTATCAGGTACTCCGTTTAACCTCTTGGATAATTATCAAGAAGAAGAAATTTTCACTTGGGATTACGTCATGGAACAACGTGCCAAACAAAATTGGGAATTGAACCATTTTGGAAACCCAAACCCTTATGCGAGTTTACCGAAGTTGAATATTTTCACTTATGATATAGGAAAACTTTTAAAAGATTATATCGATGAGGATGTTGCCTTTAATTTTAGAGAGTTCTTTAGGGTTAATAAAGAAGGAAAATTTATTCACGAAAGGGATATCCTATTTTTCCTGAACATGATTTGTAAGGAAAGTGAGGAAGGTAATTTTCCCTATTCAACGGTAGAATATAGAAAAAACTTCCGACATTCACTTTGGATGGTACCAGGGGTAAAGGAGGCTAGATCTCTAAGTTCCCTTTTACAGATTCATCCTGTATTTAGTCAGTTTACCATAATAAATGTTGCCGGTGACGGAGATGAGGAAGAAACAAAAGAGGACGCACTTAAAAAAGTTCAAAACGGAATTACTCAAAAACCACATGAAACCTATACCATAACTTTATCATGTGGCAAATTGACAACGGGTGTATCTGTTCCGGCATGGACTGCCGTGTTCATGTTGTCAGGGTCATTCAATACCTCAGCTTCAAGTTACATGCAAACGATTTTTAGGGTACAAACACCTGCCACAATTAATGGTAGAGTAAAGGAAGAGTGTTTTGTATTTGATTTTGCACCTGATAGGACATTGAAAGTTATTGCTGAAACAGCCAAAATTTCATCTAAAGCGGGGAAAACGTCAACAAATGATCGTCAGACCATGGGGGATTTTTTAAACTTTTGTCCTGTAATTTCGGTGGTTGGTTCAAAAATGACTCCTTACAACGTGGAGGGTATGATGGAACAACTCAAAAAAGTGTATGTGGATCGGGTGGTTAGTAACGGGTTTGAAGATGGATTTCTCTATAATAATGACCAATTAATGAAATTAGGTGATATAGAAAAATCTGATTTCGAGAGACTAAAAGGTATTATTGGGAGTACAAAATCTATGGCAAAAGGATCGAATATTGATATTAATATTCAGGGATTCACTAACGAAGAATATGACATACTTGAGATAGCTGAAAAGAAAAATAGATCTAAAAAAGAACTGTCAATGGAAGAATCTGAACTTCTAAAAGTTCGGGAGGAAAAACGTAAATTAAGGGATAGTGCCATATCCATTCTTAGGGGAATATCCATAAGGATGCCTCTACTCATTTATGGTGCAGATATTAATGAGGAGGAAACACAAATAAATATTGATAATTTTTCAGATTTGATTGATGATAAATCTTGGGAAGAGTTCATGCCTAATGGGGTCACTAAAGAGATATTCAATGGTTTTAAGAAATACTATGAGCCTGATGTGTTCCGTGCTGCCGGAAAAAGAATACGGAATATGACTCGTTCGGTGGATAACTTACCCATAGAGGAAAGAATAAACCGAATTACTACCATTTTCAGTACCTTCAGAAATCCTGATAAAGAAACGGTTCTAACCCCATGGAGAGTGGTAAACATGCACATGGGTGATTGTTTAGGGGGATATGTATTCTTCAATGAGACTTTTGATAAAATATTGGATAAACCAAGATATGTTAGTCATGGTACAGTAACTGATGAAGTTTTTCATTCTGATTCAAAAATATTGGAAATAAATTCAAAATCAGGTTTATACCCCCTTTACGTGTCATACAGTATTTATAGAAATATTTTAAAACTCCTAAATTTTAATGAAAATAATCCTCCATCATTGGAAGAGATGTTGGAAATATGGGATAAGGTGGTTACTGAAAATATATTTGTGATCTGTAAAACCCCAATGGCTAAAAGTATCACCAAAAGAACATTGGTAGGATTTCGAAAGGTAAAAGTGAATTCAAGGTATTTTGAAGATTTAGTGAATCAGATTACCCATAAACAACAAAACTTTCTCGATAAGATAAAACAGGGTAAAACCTATTGGAAATCAAATAATGACGATAATATGAAATTTAATGCGGTAGTTGGAAATCCTCCTTATCAAATTAATGTAGGAGTAACAAAAGAGAATTATGGAATCTTAATTTTTGGAAAATTTGTTGATATAGCTAAAAAATTAAACCCAGTATTTGTAAGTATGATTACACCGTCAAGGTGGTTTACTGGTGGTAGAGGACTAGATGATTTTAGAAAAGAAATGTTAAATGAGGAGAAAATAAGATATATAAAAGACTTCATTGATTCAAAAGATTGTTTTCCAGGTGTTGATATATCTGGTGGTATTAGTTATTTTTTATGGGATAATACTTACAAAAACGATTGTGTATTTGCTAGTGTAAGTAACGGAGAAACAAACACTAATTTAAGAAAACTAAACCAATATGAAATTTTCATAAGGTATAACGGATTACTAAGTATAATTGATAAAGTTAAAAATAAGGAAAATTTATTTTTAAATGATTTTGTTAGCCCTCAAACTCCATTTGGTTTTGTGACAACTTTTCGAGGTGAAAATGTTAAATTTCCTAACGCAATCGAACTACATACAAGCGGCGGAATAAGTTTTGTAAAGAAAGATGATGTGTCAAAGAATCAAGATTTGATAGATAAATATAAAATTATTTTTTCAAAAGCAACTTCCGAACATGCAGGAACTCCCGATAAAAATGGAAGATTTAGGCTGTTTTCGAGCATTAAAATATTAAAGCCTAATGAAATCTGTTCACAAAGTTATTTAGTTGGAAATTACTTTGAGAATATTTACAACGCAGAAAGATTTTTTAAATACTTACATACTCAATTTGTTAGAATATTAATTTTACCTACGTTAACCTCCCAAGATTTATCAAAAGAAAAATTCCAATTTGTCCCCCTACAAGATTTTACTGAAAATTCTGACATTGATTGGAGTAAATCTATTCCTGAAATAGACAAGCAACTATATGCCAAATATGATTTAACGGAGGTTGAGATAGGGTTTATTGAAAAAATGATAAAACCCATGAATTGATCAATGTTACCACTATTAGGGGTTATTTCAAAAATCTATCTTTAATCTAAACTTATGGAACAAACACAGTCATTAAAACAACTCATTTATATTACATTATGATTATCGTATTACAAATTTCAGATATAAATGTGGATAAAACAACTTATGGAACTTGTTGGTCTTATGAAAGTTTTATAACCAAAGAGGTTCATCAAAATCCCTGTAAGTCAAACATTTGTGGTTTGTCTAAAGAGATTATAGTTCAAAGTTGTAATAAACATAAATTTCACCTCCCTTTTTTAATAATATAATAATTGTCCAATGGCCAGAAGACCAATAGAAAAAGAACTATATAAAACTCTAAAGGAAAATGAATTAGATTTCATTCCAAGAGGAATTTATCACAATGAGGAAATATATGACTTCATTAAAAATGAATATCCTCATCTTTGTGACGCTAATTATTTGTGTATCCAACACTGTAGAAGTGGAGATAATAGGCCGGAATGGAAACATGCAGTTAGAACATTCTTAGAAAACTCTAAAAAAAATAACAAAATTCAAAAAATGCCCGAAAGAGGTTTTTGGAAATTGAGGTAATAAATTCCATAGATATTATGATTCAAAAACATTGGATTCATATATTTAAGAATTGTAGTGCTATGATAGAACCTAAAAATTAGAGTCAATTTTCTTGATATCAATATGGAATTTAGTCTGGCAAATAAACTTCCTGTAAAGTTTAAAGGAACTTAAATCTATTTATATAAAAAAAGTAAAACACTCCGGATTTCGTGTATTTATAAGTAAATTAGCTCTAAATCAATATCTTATGAATCCTACCCCAGAATTAGAAAACCTTACAAAAATCATAAAAAGAATTCTACCGGCAGCGACGATACTATTTATTCTTGCCTCATATATAATAATGTCCGTCGTAAATTCTTTATTTCTGGATTTACCAAAAGTTTTATCCATACTTTGTTCGTTGACTCTTGCGTTTGGCCGGTTTCTTATAATATTCACAAATTTTTTACGGGAGGGCGCTGAAAATAGAAAAATACAATGGGAGAAAATTGTAGGAGGAATCCTGACAGTTGTATCTCTAATCGAACTTTATATATCCTCTAAAAACCTTAATCCGACTAATTATCTACCTGTTTTCCTTAATATATCTTCTATAATTCTGGTTGGATTCTTTTTGGAACTTAGTTTCATTGAGAAATCCAAAAAATCAGTGATGGTAAAAAAGGATGTCATACAAAATCAGGATAAATCAATTTCCAATGGAAATTTTCAGAAAATCCTACATCAAAGTTAAACGAGAAAATATGTTCACAATGTGGTAATAATTTCATTCCTATGAATAGTAAAACAAAATATTGTAATCCTCTCTGTAAAGAAAAGTTTCACTATACACGGAGAAAAACAAAAAGTGCATCGATTTAAATCACAATATAAATTACAACACCTACACCTTAAATAAACCTTTATTTTTCAACACAATTGCATCGATTTTAAGTTCTAAATTATTTCAATACACCATGAGAATAAAATACAACCGAACCAGCACTATTTCACAAGAAGGAAATAGATTTTCCCTCGATACTGAAAAGTATGACTTAACCCTTTTCGATAAAGGCGTAAGTGGAATCGTCCCATTTAAAGAAAGACCAATGGTAAAAAACAAACTTCTACCGTTGTTAGAAAAAAACGAAGTTTCCGAAATTGTTGTTGAAGAACTCTCACGATTAGGTAGAAATACTGTCGATGTTTTGAACAACTTGAAATTTTTAGATGATTTAGGTGTAACGGTAGTTGTCAAAAATCTTGGTAACTTGAAATCGATAATCGATGGTAAAAAGAATCCCATGTGGAATCTGATAACATCTGTTATGAGTAGTCTGTACGAAATGGAGAAAACAAATATACTTGAAAGGACTGCTGCAGGTAGAGAAGTTTATGTCTCTAAAGGTGGAAGATTGGGAAGGAAATTTGGAACCTCTGAAAATCGTAATTCATTTTTGGAGAAGGAAAAAACCCAAAAAATCAGTTCGTTATTAGATTGTGGAAAATCCATAAGAGATATTTCTGCTAGATTATCCGTAAGTACATCTACTGTTGTAAAAGTCAAAAAATACATGAGTAATTAAAAAAACTATTTGAACTTAGTATGGATTGAATGCCACTTATCAAAATTATTATGGCAACAAAAATTAGAATAGAAATGGTATTTTTCAGGATAGATTTATTTCAAACCATCTCCTCAGGACCTGTTACTGTGCACAATTAGTTCGGCAACGTGTTTTTTTTGACCCTGTAAAACGTTATTCTATAAAGGTTTAACTCTTTGCCACATTAATTTCGAATATTATTTTATACCTGGCCGGGGGGTGAGGAGTTCAGTAAATACTCCCCCCGTCCGGACCTGCCTTAAAGTACCTATTTTTGTCCATCAGAATAGGGGGGATAGACCCCCAAAAAAAATTTACACCAAAAAAATTGAAAATTTGGTTTTCTTCAATCCTCAAAAAAAACCTGAAAAATCAAAAAAAAAAATTGGGGTCATTTTTTCTGAAATTTGGATTTTTGGTCTTGAATTTTTTGTAATTGATGATACCTCATAATATGAACCACAAAGTTTTTTAAACAGTGACTTCTCATTGTAACCTCCAACAAATCTTCTCCATTTAAATCAAGTCCACATGAATCCACAAAATTATTGACAAATTTTATCTCTTCAGATGTCAGATTTTTAGGTTCTTCAAAATACTCCCACAAATTTATGGGTGAAACATTCCAATCTGTTAAAGGGAAATCAGGATTATTCAATTGTCCAATTTTTATATATTTTTTCATTATTAATGTTTTACGATAAATATGGTGGAATTGAAAAAATATAATCATACTTTCTAATCCAAAAATTATTTTTCCCATACTGACCCATATTGGCAAAGTTGGAAAAGTAAAGGAGTGGAAACCTTCAAACTCTCTTTCTATAATTTTGAAAGGAAGTTCAGAACAGGTGGAACAAAAACCTAACTGAATCGGATAAAAATTAGGGTTATTTTAAAGGATTATCCAACCTGTATCTAACTTGGAATTAGATAGTCTTATATGATCTATTTATCTTGATAATTCCCCCAAATCCCCCCTATCAAACTCCTGCCCCATTCCTGCCCCCATGAAAAATTATTAATCCATAACTTCATGTCAACACATACATAATTAACTGTATTTCAATTATTTAAAACATTCAGGACAACAACCCAAAAGTAAATAAATCTATTTTGTTTTTGATTTTTACAAAACTTAAAATACTGATTAACAGTTATTTAAACAAATTTTAGAGGTATGTAACGACCCAAATATCTTATCAAAAAGGGATCTTTCTACCCATAGTTTCTACCCAAGATTAGTAAATCTCATATAAATACAATTTTAACTTATTAATTATCAATAAGTTAAAATTGTATTTTTTATATAATTTCTTTCATTTTATATAATCCTGCTACAATCCTGC
>Ga0315907_10003458_pt1 | contig 18647 bp, 19 predicted proteins | sample LakEriMetagenome_3_FD_203525 | JGI IMG/M metagenome (GOLD analysis project Ga0315907, IMG submission 203525) | Freshwater fungal communities from buoy surface, Lake Erie, Ohio, United States - Buoy 12 MA123 | ecosystem: Environmental > Aquatic > Freshwater > Lake > Lake biofilm | place: USA... | reverse complement strand
CGCGTCGTAGTGAAGGTAGATTAACTCGGATTTAAGGATTATTTTAAAACGAATACCTTTCTCACTTCGCCATTCGAATATCGCTCAAACAACAATTGATTATACGTGAACTCTACCGGATTCCCGAATATGTTATAGACCTCAAGCAACACAGGATCTTCGACGGATGGATGTTCAATACCTAGGGTTGGAGCATAAACCCAAGATTCATTCAACCTGGTATTATTTTCATCTATGCCTGTTGCATAGTACATTGATTCTTGGGTAGTTAAACAAACCCCACCACGTCTGCCCAATGCTGGAATGCCGGGCAGTGCAATCCATTCGTTGCTAGGTTCATCAAATTTCCAAAGGTCATTATGCGAAGACCCTAAACTATCCATACCAAAACTTGCATAAACACCATCATTCAAGGCAAACAAGGCGGCATGACTTCGTCCGAGGCTCGGGAACGAAGGCAAGGACTCCCATTGATTGCTTATTGGATCGAACGAATAAAATCCGTTCTGAAATTGATTGTTCTCATCCCGACCAAACAACACATATCCTTTGCCATTATAGGCACACGCTGAAGCCCTCCACAAAGCCCCAAAAGGAAAAGCAGCTTCTTGAATCCACGCCGAAGTTACTGCATCATACGACCACACCTCATCCGTCGCAGCACCCGCGGCATGCTTTCCGCCCATAAGGTATAGCCTATTGTTCAAGACAAAAGAGGCAGCACCGGAACGACCAAAGGAAGGTAAACTGTCGCTGAGAAACCACGAATCAGCAGACGAATCATAGCGCCACATGTCATTCAAATAATCGACTCCATTAAAACCACCGAACACATAACCCGAAGCGTTTAGGGTAAACCCCGAGGCATATTGTCGTTCAGCCCCCGAAGGAAGTGATGCTGCATTTACCCATTGATTCGTAGCACTTTGGTAGCGATAAAAATCTGCCAAGGCCGACCACCACGGACTTAATCCAGTTCCTATGAATAAATCGTCTCCAAGAACAAACCCTGCGGCATCATCGCGTGCTACGCCAGGAAATGAAGGAAGTACTTGCCAATCCTGCGCAATCAGGGAAGACCAACAGCAAATAATAAAAAAGTAAGCCCGTATTTTTTTCATGAACTCGGTATCGTTAATCGACCGATTTTATTGCCTTTAGATAAATCTAATGACAAGGTTATGCTTTTCGAACGAATTCTGACTTGAGCGCCATGGCACCAAACCCTTCTATTTTACAATCTATGTTGTGATCCCCATCGGTTAGGCGAATGTTTTTAACTTTTGTTCCGGCCTTTACGGATTTCGGTGCTCCTTTTACCGGTAGATCCTTCACCACAATAACTGTATCGCCGGGTTGCAAGCGCACACCATTTGCATCTATCACCATTAACTCATCCAAATCATCCGCTTCTATTACTGTCCATACATAGGAACATTCAGGACAGGTAAATTCATTTTCACCACTTTCATATCCATATGGACATTGACACGATGGGCATTCTTTCATTTCTTCACTCATGGCAACTTATTTTGACAAAGCTAGAAATTAATAAGGAACACGGATTACTTTCGGTTAAGATTCGCCGTCCAAAGCGAAGCCCTATCGCGATCTAAGCGAACCCAAACGGGCACCACCCTACCGTTTGCGGCAGCAATGGCGATATAATCTCCAAAAAAGACCTTTGGATTCGGTATGAAGGATTTTTCAGAGATTCGTTGCTGATTAAAATGCTTTGCGCCATCCGTTGAACTTACCCAAACCACCTGCGTTTCAAGGGGTTGTTTTGCCGTGGATCGGTCGTAAAACAAGAAATGCAAGGTCCCGTCGGATTGATCAATCGTGAAGGTAGACATGAATTGATGCGTCTTAGTTTTATCCTGATTCACCCGAATCGGTTTCGACCAATTTTTTCCTTCATCGGAGGATTTACTCAACCAAACATCGGTATCCTTCGTCCCGTTGCGTTGGTCGCTCCAACTGAGATACAAGGTTCCTTTATGTTTCCCGTTACTTCGATCAACGTTCAACACGGGCAAGCCATTGCATCGATAAATGCCCGGAATTTTAAAGTCCCATCCTCCAGGTTGTTGCATCAAACAACGCTCTACAGGCAACCACGTTTCACCTCCATCGGAAGATTGCTGCATCATAAGGCCCCTAGGTCCGGTCCATGTTACGAACAGTGTTCCGTTGATTCCAAGCACAGGCACCGCCCCTTCCACAGTTTTGTCGCCGTCTAGGCAATCTCCGTTGTAAAAAGAGATTATTTTTGGATCAGACCAACTTACTCCTCGGTCGATGGATTTACTGAACATAATTCTGGAAGAGTCCATGAAATTCTTGGAATCGTATTTATCAAATTGAGTCCATGTCATATAAATCACCCCGGTAGCTGGATCAATATCGATCCAGTGCTTATCCTGTGCTTTTCTGCCAAAGGGTTTAGGAAAAGATCCCTTGGAAAACGATGCTGCGTTGGTGTAGGTATCGGTATATTGGCATACTATGCGATCAATCCAATATCCTTTTGGATAATCGGACAAATGAAAATAATACAGCCTTCCTTTCGCATCAAATTGCAACACCGGATCACCGTATACGCCATACGGACTTGAAAGGGTATCGCTTTTCCACTGAGTCCCCCCATCTGTGGAGAAATAATAATATTCCAATACGGCGCCGACCGCCACCTCATCGGTATTGAGCGGATTTATGGCAACCGAAGGCTCAACCGGGTTCTGGTTAACGGAGCTAATTCGGTAATTGGTGAATTGTCCGAAAAGTAATGCGTACTTAACGCAACCAATAAGTATAAAGAGGCAACGATGCATCGGTATGTCGATTAGTGAAAATAAAAGATGATCTCTTTTGACCAGTAATCTTAACGAGTACTTTACGCATTAATTGATCCCTTGCAATGGTTAATTCAAATTCATCGCCAATTGAAGCTCCATTCATCAAGGCATCCAGCATCGCTTTGTCCACGCGATAATTCATGCATGCAATAACCTCATCATTTACGCTCAATCCCGCATCCTCAGCGGCGGAATTGGCCCGGATGCTTTTAATCCGTACTTTGCCTCCCTCCTCGGACACGTTTGCCCCAAAAACTGGTTTAACTCCACCCACATCGCTGACATCCACACCTAAGGGTAGAAAATACATTGCATAGGGAATCACCTCGGTTCCATCGATGTACTTAAGGAAAAATTCCGTCATGTCTTGACCTGTATGTTTCGTAAGACACGCTTTAAATTCTGCATCGGTAAATCCACGGTTTTTACCCACATAATACGTTTCATATAAATCTTTCATTAAATGATCTAAGCATTCTTTACCATTCGATTGTTTAATAATCATGGCGTCAAGTACCGCTGCAATCACCATACCCCGGGAATAATAGGTCATGGTTGTATTGCTGCTGTTTTCGTTTGGACGGTATGCTTTTATCCACGCATCAAAGCTGGCGTGCGCCACGGGTTGTACGCGTGACCCTACACTTCCTTCCACATAATTAATGGCACTTTGAATTTTCTTCATCATTTCCTCCTGGGAATAAAATCCACAGCGGCGCAATATCAATTCATCGTAATACGAGGTAAAGCCTTCCATGACCCACAGGTAATTGGTGTAAACCTCTTGGTCATAATTAAAGGGGCCCAATTCAATGGGACGAATGCGTTTTACATTCCACAAATGAAAATACTCGTGAGCAACTAAATTTAAAAAATTGATATAATTACTTCCTTCGTAGGACCAGCGGTCTACACTCAACACCGTACTGTTGCAATGCTCCAAGCCTCCATCACCTCCAACCACGTTGTGCACAATAAAGACATAGCGCTTGTTTGGATTCACACCAACCACCTTGGTTTCTTCCACAACAATTTTAGCCATATCCGCTTTCAGGCGTTCTGGATCGAAATTCCCTTCACCGTACATAGCCACCGTATGCTTAACTCCTGCCGCTTCAAAATCAAATTCATATTGATTTCCGATTTCAATCGGACAATCTACCAATTGATCGTAGTTTTCAAAGGTAAAGGTTTGATTATTCCCTTGTTTCATCAATGATTTCAGCGTCAATCCAGTTGAAACTCGCTTGAAAGATGCGTGTGGTTGAACCAACAACTCCCCTCCTGTTTCCTTGTGTCCGTCCAAGTACATAAACATGCTGGGCCCACTTACGAAACCATGCGTTTCGTCTAAAAAAGATGTTCTAACACTGAGCTCAAACGCATAAACTTCATATTTAACAACGAACGCTGTTTGACCCTTCAAGTCGATTTCCCATGCATTTTTAGTTTTTTTAATTATTGGTAACGCTGCCCCTTGCAAGGAGTACGCCTTGACCTGATTCAGGTGTCTAGAAAACTCTCGTACTAAATAAGAACCGGGGGCCCACACGGGCAATTTAACGGTAGCTGTTTTTTGCTTTAGTTGCTCCACCTGCATTTCCACCTGAAAATAGTGGTTTTGAGGTCTAGGCATTTTGAGTGTGTAAGAAATTTTTGCCCCGAACGCAATCGCGTTTACGGCACAAAATACTAAGGTAAGGAAAGAAAAACGAATCATACAACAGCAATTTTTGAGGCCATCAACGTGGCGCGTTCAACATGAAATTCAACGGATTCAGGACCAAAAGAAAGCGTTACCCCCATTCGACGGTATGGACGCGCATTGGGTTTTCCAAAAAGCCGGAGGTCAGTTCCAGGCATGGAAGCGGCTTCTTCAAGGCCTTTAAATTCCGGTAAGCGTTCAATGGATTGTTCGGCTAAAACCACGGCACTGGCGCCGTTGCGTTGCAACACAACCTCTGGAATTGGCCACCCAAGCACCGCGCGCGCATGCAACTCAAACTCTGAGAAATTCTGCGTATTTCCCAAGGTAACCATACCCGTATCGTGAGGTCGTGGGGATAATTCCGAAAAATACGCTCCGGTTGGAGTAATGAAAAATTCAACGCCCCATAAGCCAGCACCTCCGAGGGCTTTGGTTACTTGATCGGCCATCTGCTTAGCTTCCTCTAAATGGGCGGGATTCATAGGCATAGGTTGCCAACTTTCTTGATAATCTCCACGTTCTTGACGGTGACCGATGGGCGGACAAAACAGGGTTTGACCCGACTTTTGAGTTACTGTCAGTAAAGTGATTTCATAATCGAATGCAATGAATTCCTCTACAATTACTTCCTTCAAATCCCCGCGGGATCCTTCTAGTGCATAATTCCACGCACGTTCAATATCTTCAGGGGTTCGCACTACAGATTGGCCTTTACCAGAACTTGACATTAAGGGTTTAACAACACAAGGCAAGCCACAAAAGGAAACCCCTTCTTTAAACTCAGCTAAGGTCGTTGCATAGCGATAGTTGGCGGTTCGCACCCCCAATTCTATGGCAGCCAAATCCCGAATAGCCTTTCGATTCATAGTAAAATTCGCAGCCTTTGCACTGGGGACGACTTGAATCCCTTGGGCTTCATACGCATAGAAGCGCTCCGTTCGAATGGCCTCTATTTCAGGTACAATCATATCCGGCGAATGCTTTGCAACAACAGCATCCAAGGCAGAACCATCGAGCATATCAATCACTTCAAATTCATGAGCTACCTGCATCGCAGGGGCGCCCGGGTAGCTATCAACCGCAACGACATATTGCCCGTAGCGTTGGCAAGCAATGACAAATTCTTTACCTAATTCACCAGCACCTAAGAGTAAGATTTTATTCCGCATGGCATCAAATTAACACAACATTCATTAATTGTTAACACAAAAGCAGGGATTTGGAACAAAAAACGAAAATAAACGTACCTTTGGTTCTCATGTCAGAACGAGAAATCATTGAACAGCTTCAAGCATTTGATCCAATTTCATTGAAAGAAATGGATCGAGTTAAGCTGATGAATCGAATTGACACCAAATTTGCTTTTGACAAAAATACGCTAATTCAAATTCTCCCTCTGTTAAAAGCGAATTATTTCTCCTTAGAAATCGAAGGCAAAAGGGCACTAACTTATGAAAGTCTTTATTTTGATGACGCATTCTTTACCCTTTTTCATGACCACCATAACCGTAGGGTGAATCGCTACAAATTTAGGATTCGAAATTATGTAGAATCAAACTTGTACTTTTTTGAAATTAAACACAAGGTCAAGGGCAGAACAGATAAACATCGCATTCCAACCGATGGATTTCATAAAATATTAAGTCCAGAAGAACGTGCATTCGTAAAAGAAAACACGCACAAATCATATGATTTAATCCCTGTATTAACGAATAAATTCAAGCGAATCACCTTGGTGAATAAGCAAGAAAACGAACGCCTTACCCTAGACTTTAATCTGATTTTCAACAATGAACTTAAATCAGTTGAATTAACTGAATTGGTAATTGCAGAATTAAAGCAGACCAAGCTTAATCGGAATTCAGTCTTTTATCAATTAATGAAATCCTTACACTTGCGGCCATATCGCCTAAGTAAATACTGCATCGGAGCGATTGAATTACTTGGTAAGGAAAAATTGAAATTCAACCGATTCAAGCGAAAATTAATGTACCTCGAAAAAATAAATAATCATGCTGCTTAACTTTATTTCCCCGCTTTTAGCGAAAGCCCAAACAGACATTTCTACCTTCTCATGGGATTATCAAGATTTAGATGGTTTAGGAATCCGATTGGCTATAAACTTATTGGTACTCTACATAATCATTCGTTTATTGTATTACCCAAAAGCGAAACGAAAAGATTACCTATTCACCTATTTCTTAATCGGCATTATAACATTTTTCCTATGTTTTGGGTTAAAAAAACTAGACATTGACACGGGAATGGGCCTTGGGTTATTTGCGATTTTCGGAATCATCCGCTATCGCACCGATGCCATTGAAATTAAAGAAATGACGTACTTATTTCTTGTGATTGGATTGAGCGTTGTAAACGCCATGTTAGCTACAGAGGTGGAGAAAAGTATGTATCAAATCAATTTATTCGAATTAGGTGTAATTAACATTACGGTAATCGTTGTATTGTACATCATGGAGTATCTTTGGCTTGTAAAGCATGAAACACGTAAGGTTGTAAACTACGATCGCGTGGATCTTGTGCACCCAGAGAAACATGAGGAAATGAAAAAAGACTTAGAGGCAAAAACTGGATTACTCATTAACCGTTTTGAGATTGGAAAAATTGATTACCTAAACGACACCTGCTTGGTACGCCTGTACTACTACGCAGACGACCAAGACTTTTCTAATTACGGCGCAGGATAGGGAATGAATAGTTGGCGTTGGATTCTCTCCCCGTTCGGTTTACTCTATTGGCTTATTACCAGCACGCGTAATGTGCTTTTTGATGCAGGAATTTTAAAACGTCATGTCATTGAAGGCCCTTCGATTTGTATTGGCAACTTAAACGTTGGTGGTTCAGGGAAGAGCCCGCTCACCTTGTATTTAATGAAGGCGCTTCAGCCGACACATACCATTCAAGTGCTTTCCCGAGGATACGGAAGAAAAACAAAAGGTCACATTCAGCTTACAGCGTTGCATCATGCAGCGGATGTTGGTGATGAACCCTTAATGTATTTCAAACAGAAGAGACCGGAAGATGAAATCCATGTTTCAGAGAACAGAATGGAAGCCATTAGGCACCTAAATCGAGATTCAAAGCACCTATTATTACTAGACGATGCCCTTCAGCACCGAAAGGTTAGTGCAGGGTATAGCATCTTGGTTAGTGATTTTAACGCGCCATTTTTTAATGATTTCATCTTACCCATAGGGAACCTAAGGGAACCTAGATTTGGAGCTAGCCGTGCAGACCTTGTGTTATTTACTAAATGTCCAAGTGAACTTAGTGCAGACATAAAAAAACGTTACATCGATAAAGCGGCACAGCATGGTCTTAGCGCATTTTTCAGCCAAATCACTTATGCCCCGCTGCAATCCGTAAATGGAATTCCAATTCAGGAGGCAACTCATGTGCTCTTGGTTACAGGAATTGCTAACCCACTCCCTTTAAAAAATCACCTAGAAAAAACCTTTACGGTTAGTCACATCCAATTTTCAGATCATCATGAATTTACACCGGTAGAAATCAAGAAAATTCATGAGAAATTTGATACCTTTGAGGCAACAAAAACAATCATTATAACCACAGAAAAAGACTTCATGCGGCTTAACTCTTCGGAATTGTATCCAGAACTATCTGCCTATCCATGGTTCATACAACCCATTGAATTATCCATTGAACATGAATCTGAATTTTTAACCTTAATCAAAGCATATGTTAGCAAAAATTAAAGAGACCGTTGCCTATCTTGAATCAAGAACAAAGGTAAAACCAACCATTGGTATTATTTTAGGCACAGGATTAGGAGGCCTAGTAAAAGAAATCAATGCGATTGATGTGATTCCTTATGAGGAAATACCAAACTTCCCGGTTTCTACGGTTGAAGGTCATTCAGGGAAATTAATTTTTGGAGAACTTGGCGGAAAACATGTCATTGCTATGCAAGGACGCTTTCACTACTACGAAGGCTATAGTTTACAAGAAGTCACCTTCCCTGTTCGAGTAATGAAACTCCTAGGAATTGAACGCCTATTTGTAAGTAACGCCTCAGGAGGTGTGAATCCAGACTTTGAGGTGGGAGAAATCATGATCATGAATGATCACATCAACTTGTTTCCAGGTAATCCATTAATTGGTAAAAACATCGATGAATTAGGACCAAGATTCCCAGACATGAGCGTTCCATACGACCCGAACATGATTGATCTAGCCTTGCATATTGCCTCTGAACATTCCATTAAAGTGTCCGTTGGATGTTATGCCGGCCTTACCGGACCTACACTTGAAACGCCAGCTGAATATGGCTATGTAAGAGCCATCGGTGCCGATGCTGTTGGTATGTCAACGGTTCCCGAAGTCATTGTTGCCCGTCACATGCAAATCCCATGTTTTGCCATTTCCATCATTACCGATCTTGGAGTACCGGGAAAGATTCAAAACGTAACACACCAAGATGTGGTTGAAGTTGCAAGCCGTCAAGAGCCTAAGATGACACAAATTATGAAAGAACTAATTGTCCGAAGTTAAGATGGTTGACGAAACTGTTCGTGCTAAATATAAGGTGGTTATTGGGCTAGAAGTCCATGCCCAAATGTTAACCGCTTCTAAAGCCTATTCTTCGGATGCGAATCGCTATGGAGATGCCCCAAACACCCTTGTAAGCCCCATAACACTTGGTCATCCGGGAACCTTGCCTGTGATGAACGAAAAAACCATCGAATATGCGATTCGTCTCGGTTTGGCCTGTTCGTGCAACATCAGCGAACACCAGTTTTTTGCCAGAAAAAACTACTTCTATCCCGATTTACCCAAGGGTTATCAGATCACGCAAGACAAAACGCCTATTTGCACTGGCGGACATGTGATTATTCGCACAGAACAAGGCACAGAGAAATCAGTCCGCTTAACCCGCATTCATATGGAAGAGGATGCCGGGAAAAGCATTCACGACATGGATGTGTACGACACCCTAGTGGATTTAAACCGAGCTGGAGTTCCCTTGCTTGAAATCGTCACAGAACCAGACATTGAGAGCTCACAAGAAGCCTATAATTACCTTACGGAAGTGCGGAAACTCGTTCGCTACCTCGATATTTGTGATGGAAATATGGAAGAGGGATCGCTGCGCTGTGATGCCAATATATCCGTGATGTTGAAAGATGCCAAGGAGTTTGGAACCAAGGTTGAGGTAAAAAACATGAACTCCATTCGCAACGTACAACGCGCCATTGAATTTGAAATTAGCCGTCAAATCGAAACCTTAGAAAACGGGGGCACCCTGTCGCAAGAAACACGAGCCTTTGATGCGTTAAAAGGCATCACGGTTTCACTTAGAACCAAGGAAGCGGCGAATGATTATCGGTATTTTCCAGAACCTGATCTTCCGCCACTTCACATTCATCAGACGGATATTGATACGGTGCAAGCGAACATGCCTCCCCTGCCCCGTGCGCTGTTTGAAAAATATACTCAAGACTTACAATTGAGCGAATACGACGCCTATAACCTCACGGACTCTAAAGCCATTGCGTTATATTTTGAGCAGGTCATTTTGCATACCTCGCATTACAAAGCTGCAGCAAACTGGATTATGGGAGAGGTTAAATCATACCTAAACGAGCAAGGAATCGACATCGCGTCTTTCCCCATCGATGCGCCTCGTTTAGCCGGCTTGATTAATCTGATTCAAGATGGAAAAGTTTCCAATACAAGTGCTGCACAAAAAATATTTCCGATCATGCTAACCCAGTACGATTCGGCCTTAATCATCGCAGAACAACAAGACTTGATTCAAACCACCGACAACCATGCCGTGGAAGCCGCGATCAAACACGTGCTTGATGCCAATCCAGCCGAGGTTCTTCGGTATAAAAATGGGGAAAAACAATTAATCGGTTTTTTTATGGGGCAATTCATGAAAGCTTCAGGCGGCAAAGTGGATCCAAAAACAGCCAATCAAGCCTTAAGAAATGCACTAGAATCATGAAAATTCCTCAAGTAATTCTTTTTCTACTTACGCTGGTTGCGCTTGCCTCCTGCAAGGACTCCACAGATGAACTCGGAAATCCAATTAACCTTTGGATTAATGGAACCATTACAGGTGCTGAAGGGATGATGGTTTTTGTAGAAGCACCTAGCGAAGACGGAATGATTTCCTTATTCTCAGGAAAAGTAAATGACCAAGGGGAAATCGCATTGGAAGGCAATATTGCGGGGCTAGGATTCTATCAATTACGACTCGGTGACAATAAAGAAAATGCAATTCCCATTACCCCACTGCCTAACGATAAATTGACGCTTAACACTACACTAAACGAGTTTACCCTCAAACCGAATTTATCCGGTCCTTCCTGGACCAAAACCTTGAATCAATACATGGCGAAACAAGCAGTTTTTCGCACCGAGCAAATGAAACTCATGGCTGTACAGGGTCAGTTGACGGAACAAGAGTACGCAAAGAACATCATTCAGTTCAAAGCTCCTTTGGTGAGTTTCGCGAAGAAGGAAATCGATAAAAACCCCGCTAATCCCTACAACATTATTTTATCAATGGAACTCTTCCCGATGACCGGATTTGATGGGTGGGATTCCTCGAACCTGGGCAGTTTTAAAAAGGTGAGTGACGCGTTCGCAAAAGCTTATGGCGTATGTCCAGCTTCCTCGGCTTTGGAAGCGCAGTATCAGCAATTAGAAACCGGATATACACAATTTGCCCAAATTGAAAATGGGGAACTGGTCGCCCCGAATTTTGCCTTATTGGATGTAAACGGAAAAACGGTCAAGCTCTCTGACTTTCGCGGAGATTTGGTCCTTATCGATTTTTGGGCATCGTGGTGCGGACTTTGTCGTCAGGAGAGTCCGAACATGGTTAAACTTTACAATACCTATAAAAATAAAAACTTTACCATTCTTTCTGTATCTTTAGATGAAGATCCTGCAAAATGGAAAGAAGCGATACAACGAGACGGGTTACTTTGGAAAACGCATGTAAGCGACTTACGGGGTTGGTCCAGCGGTATGCCTCAACTTTACGGTTTCGATGGCATTCCATATACCGTACTCGTAAATCCAGACGGAAAAATTATTGCCAAAGGACTTCGAGGAGAAGCCTTATTTCAGAAAATAGCATCCTTTTACACAACAAATCCATGAAACATTTCCTGCTGAGTATCTATGCAGTACTGCTTGCATCGCTGTCTTACAGCCAAACTTCCGTCACCGTTGGTGGTCAAATCTTAAATGCACCCTCTGACTCAATCTACATCGCAAAATTTACCGGAAAAGGATATATAAACTATCAAGGTACTAAGGCAGATAAACAGGGGAAATTTACCCTCAAGACAAAGGTTCCAGCGCCCGATTACTATGTCGTTAGAATTGGAGAATTTCATGTCAATATAATCCTCAGAGACAGCAGCAACATTAAAATGTATGGCGACAAAAAAAACATAAAAGACATTTGCAATTTTGTGGGTTCGGATGAGTCTCAGGCCATGAATCAATTTGCGGTGCGGATGGAGCGATGGAATATGAAAAAAGATTCAGCCTACAAAGCCATGACAGCAATGCCTGCCGCCGATACTGCTGCAAAACGAAAGCTCAACGACTACATGACCAAGGAATACATTGCCTATTTGGGAGATCGTCAACAATTTGTGGCTGCCAATCAAAATTCCGCGGCCCTCATCGTTGCGCTGGTTTCCTTAGATGTAAACTCCGAATTTGATACTTGGTCATCCATACTCAATCAAATTGTCACAGGTTTCGGAGAAAGTCCTACCGTGAAGGAATACGTAACCTATGCCAACAATCTTGCCAAGCAAAAAGAAGAAGAAAAACGACAGGCCGAAAGTGCAGCAATGTTTGCTCCGGGAAAACCTGCACCAGACTTTGAAGAATTACTGACGGATCGTAAGACAAGCCTGAAACTTTCTTCCTTGAAAGGAAAATACGTGTTGATTGACTTTTGGGCATCTTGGTGCGGACCCTGTAGAAAAGAAAACCCGAATGTGGTAAAAACCTACAATAAATACAAAGACGATGGATTCACTGTTCTGAGCATCAGTTTGGATACAGATCAACAAAAATGGTTGGGTGCGATTCAAGCAGACGGACTCATTTGGCCAAATCACGTAAGCGACCTGGGCGGTTGGAACAGCAAAGTTTCGAGGCAATACAACGTCAGTAGCATTCCATTTACCATGCTTATTGATGCAGAAGGAAACATTGTACAAACGAATTTAAGAGGTCCTGCCCTTGAAAATAAACTTGCCGAAATATTTGGTCACTAACCCTATGCAAGTTTGTTATTTCGCATCTGATTTTCACCTAGGAGCACCAACGAAAGAACAATCTAAGGCTCGAGAACTCTCTATTATTCGCTGGTTAGACTATGCCGCCACCGATGCTACTGATATATATCTTGTGGGCGATGTGTTTGATTTTTGGTTTGAATATGCCGCCGTTATTCCCAAAGGATTTTCTCGCTTTTTTGGTAAACTCGCTGAATTGAGTGATCGCGGAATCCAACTCCATTTTTTTTACGGAAACCACGACATGTGGGTGAAGGACTATTTTAGCGAAGAATTTGGGATGAAGATTTATGCAAACCCCATAGAACTAAGCCTTTATGGTAAGCGGATTTACGTAGGGCATGGAGATGGCCTTGGTCCTGGAGACCGAGGATATAAATTAATCAAACTATTTTTACGAAGTACCCTTTGTCAATGGGCATTTGCACGCATACACCCAAATTTTGGAATCGGATTAGCCCGTTTTTTCTCCGGAAAAAGTCGCGAAGGAACGGAACACGAACACCAATTCCTTGGCTTTGAAAAAGAATGGTTATATCAATTCGCTGAAACGAAACAACAGACCGATCCACACGACTATTATATTTTCGGTCACCGTCACCTTCCTTTTGCGCTCCCAATAAACAAAGGAACCTATTACAACCTGGGCGAATGGATTACCTACCAAACATTCCTAAAAATAGATTCAGACCTTCCACAGTACTATCAGTGGGATGGGCACCAGGCAATATCGTATGACCCACCCTATGGAATCGCACAATAAGACGTATTCGTTAGAAACACTGCCTCACTTGGTGGACCATATTCTTGGTTTACTCGAGGAGTATAAGGTGCTTGAATTTCATGGAGAAATGGGCGCAGGTAAAACCACCTTGATTCTTGAAATCCTCGCGCTTCTTGGGGTAAAGGACCTGGAAGGATCACCAACCTATAGCCTCATCAATGAATACCGCTTGGATCAGGACCTCAAAATCTATCACATTGATGCTTTCCGAATTAATTCACCAGCAGAGGGATACGAATTAGGACTCGATGAGTTATTTCATGAAAATGCGTACTTTTTTGTGGAATGGGCTGAAAAAATCACTAATTTTCTACCTGAACGTCGGTTGGTCCTTACGATCACCCCGAATGCATCATTAACCCGAACATATTCCATAACCCATGATCACGGATCCTGAATTACTTAAATCGCTCTTGCATCAAGGGGCTCTCATGCCTCAAGAAGAAATGTTGGAAATCAAACGAAAGAAAGGACAACTTTTCATTGGAATACCCAAGGAAACCTCTTTTCAAGAGCGCAGAGTAGCCTTAGTTCCAGAGGCCGTATCGCTTCTTGTTGCGAACGGACATCGCGTGATGGTAGAAACAGGCGCCGGAGATGGTACCAATTTCACCGATACCGAATACAGTGAGGCCGGGGCGGAAATCGCCTACGAGAAAAAAGCCGTTTATTCCTGTGATATCATTTTTAAAGTGGCCCCACCATCCGAGGAGGAAATAGAATTGATGCCCGGGAATCAGACCTTTATTTCTGCGCTACAAATTTCAACCCAACCGAAAGTAATATTACAAAAACTCATGCACAAGAAAACCACCTGCATTGCATGGGATTATATCCGCGATGAAGAAGGCGTATTCTCAGTAGTGCGCACCATGGGTGAAATTGCAGGAAACACCTCCATTCTGATCGCAGGCGAAATACTTTCATCCTTTCCCCAAGGAAAAGGAATGATGTTGGGAGGCGTGGCAGGGGTTCAACCTACAGAGGTTGTTATTATTGGAGCAGGAACCGTGGGGGAATTCGCCACGAGAGCGGCCTTAGGTCTTGGTGCCTCAGTCAAGGTATTTGATAATTCTGTGGCGCGATTAAGAAGGTTGCAAATTGCCGTTGGGAATCGGGTGTTCACCTCCATTATTCAACCCAAGGTATTGGCGAAGGCAATACGCAGAGCTGATGTAGCAATTGGAGCCCTTCGCGCAACAATGGGACGCACTCCCTGTGTTGTTTCCGAAGAAATGGTGGAACAGATGAAAGAAGGATCCGTGGTGGTTGATGTAAGCATCGATCAAGGCGGCTGCTTTGAAACATCACGCGTTACCAATCACAATGCACCCACCTTCATTAAACACGGCGTAGTTCATTATTGCGTTCCCAACATTGCCTCGCGCGTATCTCGAACCGCATCGTTCGCTTTATCTAACATCTTCTCTCCCCTGTTATTAGACATCGGTGAAAAAGGAAGCATCGAGGACATCATTCGGTTTAAACCTGGATTTAAGGACGGCGTTTATATGTATAAAGGCGTATTAACGAATGAGGTTCTTGGCCATGTATTCGACCTAAATTACCAACCCATCGATTTACTGCTGCCACGCCTGTGATGACCCCACTTTCTTTTCCACCTACTCCCCTTTCTTTACGCAAGGTTGGAGAGCAAATTCACGTGCAATGCCTAATACGCAAAAAATGGCTTGTTCTCACACCAGAAGAATGGGTTAGACAACACGTCATTGGTTATTTAGTGCACGTGAAAAACATACCGTCAGGAAGTATCTCTGTTGAAAAAGCACTGACCTACCACCAGCGTTTGAAGCGGTGGGATATTGCAACCTTTGATGCTGAGGGTAATGCAAGCATGCTCATTGAATGCAAACAACCCAAGGTCGCTTGTTCGGCTGAGGTTCTCGTTCAAATCAGTGCCTATCAAAAGATATTTCAGGCAAAAAAACTCGTAATCACGAATGGATTAAGGTGTCATGTATACCAAGGCGGAGATTGGAAGGAAGGAATCGAGGAGATATAAGGCGAGGCTAGTTTAAATTAATGCCCCATTGCCCGGTTTTCATTTTGGCGTATTCACGTCCGATGTAGGCTAATAAAATCCGCATGGAATCCATAGCCGCATCCGTTTCAGCGGTAATTTCTTGCTTTCTTAATTTCAACTGCAACTTCATATTCATGGCATGAAGGCATATTTCAATCGGATGGGCATTCACCAAGGTGGATTTACTCGCAAACTCCTGAATCGATGGAAGGGCATTTTCAACCAACACCTTGTACTTCTCATCGATCATAATCTCAAGTAAGGTCCGATGTAACAGGGTTAACTCGGCAAATACTTCTTCCAATTCATAAAGATGTCCCTTTTGTGTTTTGCCAGAACGCTTTAGTTCTTTGCAGATGTCTTCATACCAGCGCTCATACTGATGTTGAAACGACGGATTCGGCAACACCGATGGAATCAAGGTTGTTTTTATCCGTTCAAAATCACAATGCATACTTCTAACAATATCCTCAATTTGGTACATATAGAGCAGATACTCAATGATGTTCTCTTTTCGTTTTTGTTCGCCAATGAGCATCTTACTTCAAATCTTTTTCTATGCTCGCTTGATTCTCATTCAAAAATCGAATAAAATCTGCGGTAACGTTCATTTTCTCGTTTATAAAATTCAATTGCCCTCCGGCGCCATGAATTAATAAGATATCAATGTTATTCTTCTCGCTGTACATTTTCCCGAGGGTTTCAATCTTCTTGGTAATGGCCTCCAATTTCTTGACGGATTCCTCTTCGATTTTAGCGGCTTGGGTTTGCTGATATTGCATTAATTCTTGCTCCATGATTTGCGCCTTTTGCTGAATCTGCATGATTTCATTTTGCGACAACAAGCCATTTCGTGCTTTTTCATCATTTCGTCGCACATAATCCTCCAACTCCTTGCCACGACGCTTCATTTCGGATTCAAAGAGTTTCTGTTTTCTGGTAATTACCTGGTCTTCTTTTTTGTAATAGTCAAAACGTTCTTTCAGACTGTCTTGGTGATAATAGGCAATCACCAAATTTTTATCATAGCGTGTAATCACGGTGGGGTTCTTGTCCGCAGGATTTTGCTTGGTCTCTTTATTGCTGCATGATTGAAGCAACACACCCACCATCACTAAATAAAATACTCTCATAACCATAAATTTAATGTAAGAATTTAGAAGCGTCTTCCCGCATCGAGAAAAAGCGTTGTAAACATGAGGACCAAAATTCCTGAGTTAGCTTGGAATCGAGCAAGGCCAAATCCGGGAGGTCGCTAACCGGAATTTTAAACAACTGCTCGTAGTGGTCTAAGGTAATCTTTAAAATATACTTTCCGTTATATTCATGAACTTGAACCAAATAATGGCTGTGCGGAATTTCCTTGACTAGACGCATGATACAAATATAAAAATATCCCGCGTAGCACTTAAAAAAAGATGAGGCAGATACCATTTTAAAGGTATTTATTTAGAATCATTCTAAAATACCACTTTTAAGGTATTGAAATTGGTCCCTCTCCGAAGTTACTTTGCATAAAAAAAGTTCATGAGATTCTTCATCCTTATTTGTACATCTTTTTTGTTCTCCATTCAATTACTTTATGCCCAAGATAGCCTCATCAATGCCATTACAACAGATGTCGTTGTACGAAACTACCCTTTGAATAAGATTTTTCCAGACTCCATTTACGGCATGAACATCGTAGCAGGGAAGAAAATGGAAGTACTTTTTTTGAATGTTAGAGACATGGATTTATCCACAAACAATTACCGCCAAGTCTTTCGCAAAACTCCTGGAATCTTTGTTTCAGACCATGACGCTTCGGGCTTGCAAACAAGCATATCTACCCGTGGATTGAGCGCCAATCGCTCCTGGGAGTTTAACATGCGACAAAACGGGTATGACATCGCTGCCGATCCCTCCGGGTATCCGGAGGCCTACTATAGTCCCACCCTCGATGCCGTAGCAAGCATAGAAGTATACCGCGGATCCTCTGCACTGCAATATGGCTCTCAATTTGGAGGAATGATCAACTACCAACTGAAGGATCAAATCGGTGAACGCCCACTTACTTATGAAGGATCTCACACGGCAGGTTCATTCGGCTTATTCAACAGTTTTAACGCCATAGGTGGGAAACAAGGGGCGTGGACCTATTACGGATTTATGCATCACCGTCAAGCCCAAGGATTTCGGGCCAACAGCCAATACTTCACAAATACGTATTTTGGAAAACTGGGATATGCTTGGAAACAGGGAAAAATCACACTTGAATATACCAATAGCTCTTATTTAAACCAACAAGCAGGGGGGCTTCATGACACCATGGCTAGGCAACAAGCAGACACTTCATTGCGCAGCAGAAATTGGTTTGAATTACCATGGAAAATGGCCTCGCTTCAATTGAAACATGCCTTTAACAATGGGTTGAAGATTCATGCTACGCTGAATTATTTGTACGGTAACCGCAACAGTGTGGGTTACATGAAAGCCATTACCGTCGCAGACACGTTCAACACCGCTATAGGTTCGTATAATTTAAGGGATGTAGATAGAGACATTTACCACACCATATCCAGTGAAATACGCCTCTCCAAATCTTATAAACTTGGAGGAAAATCTCAGGTGATTAATGCTGGAATACGCTATTGCATGAGCAGTATCAATCGGCTACAGAAGGGAATTGGAACCGGCGGAAGCGACTTCGATTTATCCGTAACTGCCGATAACTCTGGTCAAGCATATCAACGTGACCTTGATTTACAAACGCAAAACACCGCGATTTTCATGGAGAATTTGTTTAGCATTGGTAAGAAGTTAAGCATAATTCCTGGGTTTAGAGTAGAAACTATTCAAGCCTCTATGAGTGGACGGACAAACCAAGTCGGTGCTGGTTATATTTCCAACCAATCAAAAGATAGATACATACTTCTCGGCGGATTAAGTACTAAATATA
>Ga0315907_10003455_pt1 | contig 18653 bp, 14 predicted proteins | sample LakEriMetagenome_3_FD_203525 | JGI IMG/M metagenome (GOLD analysis project Ga0315907, IMG submission 203525) | Freshwater fungal communities from buoy surface, Lake Erie, Ohio, United States - Buoy 12 MA123 | ecosystem: Environmental > Aquatic > Freshwater > Lake > Lake biofilm | place: USA... | reverse complement strand
GTTGCCGTGCTGTTCCAAAGCCGCAGCGCCGCATAAGAGCGCCAAGGCCGCCAGGCCTGTGCACGTAAATCGACGGCACGGGCCGTGGTGGTGTTGAACAGGCGAAGCATGGCTTGGCGCAGCACCACATCGCCGGGCAAGCTGGCGTCTGGCCAGCTCAGCGTGCGCATGGCGATGTACTGCGCTGTCCAGGGACCAATGCCAGGCATTTCGCAAAGCAGGGCGAGCAACGGATCGATCGGTTGTTGCCCAAGCAAGGTGGCGCGTAAGGCGGTTTCGAGCGTGGGCCAGTTTTGCGCCAGCGTGATCAAGGTACGTGCGCGGGCAGTGGTCAGTCCCATGGCGGTAAGGTCGCTCGGCGCTTGCGCCGCCAGTACGTCAGGTGCAAAGAAACTCAAGCGGATGTCGGGCCATGGAGATTCCACATGCAAGCCCCAACGTGTCACCAATCGTGTGGCCAAGGTTCGTGCGGCGGCCACCGATACCTGCTGGCCCAGAACAGCACGGACCGCCAGTTCAAAGGCGTCCACGCTGCCCGGCAGACGTTGCCCGGACTCGCCGGGCAGGTCATGAAGGGCCGAGTCAATGGTGTCCGGTGATGCATCCAGGTCCAGCCAGCGCCGAACCAAGGAAACCAAGGCGGCAGTGTGGTGGACCCAGTGCGACGAAAAACCCAAATGGACTTGTGACCGACCCGGGTCGAACACCACTTCGAGCCATCCGGGCGCGGGGACCTTGGCCTGCGCGGTTTGTTCAATGCTGGAGACCAAAACGTGGCCCGACAGGCTGCGGCGTATGCAAAGCGCGCCGTTGGCATCGGTGTTGACAAGTTCGACGCCAGGGATGGCTCGCCGGGCCAGAAAACGCCCCAGGCCTTGCACGTCGTACGGTGCCCGGTAGCCCAAACGCAGTTGGAGTGTTGCGCCGGCCTGACTTGAAGCATTGCTGCCTTGCTGACGCAAACGACTCGGGCTCATTCTGTAGTTGTCCATGAACGCTGCATTAAAACGACGCACGCTGCCAAACCCACTGGCCAGCGCCACTTGGGTGATGGGCAGCATCGAATCGGTCAGCAGTGCTTTGGCCAAAAGCAAACGCCGGGTTTGTAAATACTGCAGCGGAGTGACACCCCAATGGGCAAAAAAAATGCGGCGCAAGTGCCGGTCGCTCACACCCAAATGTGCCGCCAAGGCGCCCAATTTGCCACTTTGAGGTTCGGCCAACTGCGCATCGAGCAAGACAGCCGCTTGTTCTGCAAGCGTGCGTGAAGCGTCCATCACACTCCATCGCGCGTTGGCAAGGCAGGGCGCGATTTCGGGGCGGCACTTCAAACAGGGACGAAACCGAGCCGCCTCTGCCAAGGCGGCCGAGTTGAAAAAACGGCAGTTCGAACGTTTCGGTGTGCGTACCCTGCAAATGGGGCGGCAGTAAACCCCGGTGGACGTGACCCCCACAAACACCTTGCCATCAAAACGCGCATCTTTGGCGACGAAGGCGAGGTAGCTGGCGTCGGGGTCAAGGTCCATGGAGGTCGATTATCGGCAAGGGGCAAGGTGGTGCTGGTCGTTTTCGGACATGTCGGTACTGGATTGGTGCGCCACCAACAAGGCAACCGGTAACCAGGTTGTTCTTGCGCGCACGGGCTGGCTGTTAGAGGGCGTCCCTACAATCGCCCCCAGTTGCTTTTTTTATTCCCATCTCCTACCAAACAAGGTCCCTCATGCAAGTCAACGCGTCCGTATTCAAAGCCTATGACATCCGCGGCATCGTGGGTCAAACCATCGATGAAACTTTTGCTGAACACCTGGGCCGGGCCTTCGGGTCTGAGGCCATCGCTGCGGGCGAAAAAGCCGTGGCTGTCGGGCGTGACGGACGGTTGTCTGGACCAGCGTTCAGTGCGGCATTGATTCGCGGTTTGGCGTCAACAGGTTTGGACGTGGTCGACCTCGGTGCGGTCACCACGCCCATGCTGTACTACGTGGCCGCGACACGCGGCCGCAAAGGGTGCCGCAGTGGCATCCAGGTCACCGGCAGCCACAACCCCAAGGATTACAACGGTTTCAAGATGGTGTTGGCGGGCCGAGCGATTTATGGCGATGACATTCAAAAGTTGCGCCAACGCATGGAAACCGAAACCTATGTGAAGGCCAAGGGCCGCAGCGCCACGATGGACATTGGCCCCGAGTACCAAGCCCGTGTTGCCGGTGACTGCCAACTCAAGCGCCCCATGAAAATCGTGGTCGATTGCGGTAATGGGATTCCGGGTGCGTCAGCGCCCGGCGTGCTGCGCGCATTGGGATGCGAGGTGACGGAGATGTACTCCGAGGTCGATGGCAACTTCCCCAACCACCACCCCGACCCCAGCAAGCCCGAAAACCTGGCTGAGCTGATTGACAAAGTAAAGAACAGCGACGCTGAATTGGGCCTGGCCTTTGACGGCGACGGCGACCGCCTGGGTGTGGTCACCAAAGACGGTCAAATCATTTACCCTGACCGCCAGCTCATGTTGCTGGCCACCGATGTGCTCAAGCGCAACCCTGGTGGCACCATCATTTTTGACGTGAAGTGCACCCAGCGCCTGGCGCCAGCGATCAAAAAAGCGGGCGGCAAAGCGCTGATGTGGAAAACCGGTCACTCCCTCATCAAAGCGCAAATGAAAAAAATCAAGGCACCGCTGGCGGGGGAGATGAGCGGGCACATTTTTTTCGGCGAGCGTTGGTACGGTTTTGACGACGCCACCTACACAGCCGCCCGCATGCTGGAAATCCTGTCGCGCAGCAAAGACCCGAGCAAGGTGCTCAACAGCCTGCCCACGAGTTTCAGCACGCCGGAATTGAACGTGGCCTGCGCCGAGGGTGAACCCCATCAGTTGGTGAAACGTTTGCTGGAAACAGCAAAGTTCCCCGGCGCTGAAGTCACCACCATCGACGGGCTGCGTGCCGACTACAAAGACGGCTTCGGTCTCATCCGTGCCAGCAACACCACGCCCGTGCTGGTGTTGCGTTTTGAAGGTCACACGCAAAAAGCGCTGGACCGAATTCAAACGGCTTTCATGGCCGCGTTGAAAGCGGTCAAGCCTGATGCGGCGGTGCAGGCAGCAGCGCATTGAACGCGCCCTGCGTTGAGCTGCGAACCAGCGCCCAACGTGCCACATCACAGCGTTCGTCAATTGCGCACGGCAGGCAAGCGTGCCGATGACGCGCTTTGAAGTGGACAAGGTTCGCTGACATGGTGCGCCTGGCCCTGTGGGGTTACGCCCTCCTGCTGATGGCGCTCAGCCCTCTTTATGGGCTGCGCCTGCTGTGGCGCGCCCGTGCTGAGCCGCTCTACGCCCATGCCTTGGGCGAACGGTTTGGGTTTTACGCCCATCCCCATGACCAAGGGGTTTGGATTTGGGTCCACGCGGTGTCGCTGGGTGAAACACGGGCGGCAGCCGCATTGATTGAAGCCCTGCGCGCACAACAACCTGGCATGCGTTTGTTGTTGACGCATGGCACTGCCACGGGCCGAGCTGCTGGCCAGCCGCTGCTGCGCCCAGGGGATGTCCAGGTGTGGATGCCTTTGGATACACCGGGCGCGGTCAGGCGTTTTTTGCAGCACTTCCGGCCGCGTGTGGGTGTGTTGATGGAGACTGAGGTGTGGCCACAGCTCATTCACCAGGCCCAGGGTCAACGTCTTCCGGTGGTGCTGGCCAATGGTCGGCTCAGCGAACGCAGTCTGCGACGTGGTCAGCGCTGGGGGATGCTGTTGCGTCCGGCAGTGCAAGGTTTACGTCTGGTGATGGCGCAAACCGATGCCGATGCCGGGCGTTTCAAACAGGCCGGTGCTCGCAACCTCGTCGTGTGCGGCAACCTCAAGTTCGACATGCAACCCAACGCCGCCCAAGTGCTGCAGGGCCAGGGCTGGCGCAACAGCATGAACCGTGCGGTGGTGCTGGCCGCCAGCACCCGCGAGGGCGAAGAAGGGCTGCTGCTGGCCGCATGGAAAAAACAAACTGCCGAAGTGCGCGACCCGCCATTGCTGCTCATCGTGCCGCGCCACCCCCAGCGCTTTGACGAAGTCGCCCAGCTCATCACCGCCCGTGATTTTGTTTTGGCGCGCCGCAGCCAGTGGGATCAGGCGCCGGGCACCGATGTGGAGGCTGCCGACGTGTGGCTGGGCGATTCCTTGAATGAAATGGCCCTGTACTACGGCGTGGCACAGGTCGCACTTCTTGGCGGAAGTTTTGCGCCGTTGGGAGGACAAAACCTCATCGAAGCACTGGCCTGTGGTTGCCCCGTCGTGATGGGGCCGCACACCTTTAACTTTGCTCAAGCGGCAGAGCTGGCGCTGAACGCTGAGGTGGCGTGGCGTGTGGCGGATGTGGAGGCTGGTGTTGCGCGTGCTTTGGCACTGGTGAAGTCGACGGCGAATGAATCTCTGTCAGAAAAATCCAAGGGTTTCGTTTCACCCCACCGGGGTGCGGCACAGACAATGGCCGCACACGTGCTGTCCGTGTTGTAGGCCCTGTTGGTCATTCACCCCCATGGTTTGAGCAGGAGAACCGGTATGAATCTGAACATTGAAGGCAAATGGGCATTGGTGTGCGCGGCCAGCAAAGGCCTGGGATTGGGTTGTGCCGAGGCTTTGGTGCAAGAGGGCGTGAATGTGGTCATCACCGCACGAGGCGAGCCCGCGCTTTTGGCCAGTGCGGAGCGCTTGCGCGCCTTGGGCAAAGGGCAGGTTCGCACCGTTGTGGGTGACGTGACCACGGCGTTAGGGCGCGAGTTGGCTTTGGCGGCTTGTCCGCAGGTAGACATCTTGGTGAACAACGCAGGCGGTCCTGCGCCGGGTGATTTCCGTGACTGGGACCGTGATGCATGGATCAAAGCCTTGGACGCCAACATGCTCAGCCCGATTGAACTGATCAAGGCCGTGGTGGACCCGATGATGGCCCGTGGTTTTGGCCGCATCGTCAACATCACCTCGGCGGCGGTCAAAGCACCCATCGATATTTTGGGTTTGTCCAACGGCGCACGCAGCGGGCTAACGGGTTTTGTGGCGGGTCTGGCCCGTCAAACGGTGGCCCACGGTGTGACCATCAACAACCTGTTGCCAGGTCCGTTTGACACCGACAGACTGAACACGACGCTGCAGGCCGCTGCCAGCAAACAGGGGCTGGGCATCGAGGAGGTGCGCGCCGCCCGCGCTGCGCAGAATCCCGCGCGTCGATTTGGAAGCAAAGAAGAATTCGGCGCCGCATGCGCATTTTTGTGCAGCCAACAGGCGGGATTCATCACCGGCCAGAACTGGTTGCTCGATGGTGGGGCTTATCCGGGCACTTTCTGACGGGGTTGTTTCGAGCTGAGCACGATGCCCAGCAGGATCAGGGCAAACGCCAGCAGGTGATAGGCCTGCGGGCTTTCACCCAGCAATGCCGCTGACAACAAAGCGGCAAATACCGGCGTGAGGTTGGCAAAAAAAGCGGCCACAGCCGGCCCCACGGCGGCCACACCCTGGCCCCAGCACCAATAGGCCAGCACCGATGGGCCGATGGCCACATAAAGACATCCCAGCCAAAGTGCAGGTCCCCACAGCGGTGCTTGGTGTGTGATTTGCCACTCGATAGCGGCCGCGCTGAAACTCCAAATGCAACCGATGCTCACCTGGATCAACAAAAACTCCGCCCAGCCCCAAGCCGGTCGGGCTTGGCCTTGCATGTGGACCGGGGGCCGTGCGAGCAGCCAGGTGTAAGCCGCCCAGGCCACAACGGCCAGCAGCATCAGCACATCACCGGCCACAAAACGAACCGACGCCAAAGTGGCCCAACTTCCCCGCGACAACACCACCGCCACACCCAACAACGACAAAACAGCGCCCAGGATTTCAGCGCCACGGCTTTTCACACCGTAAAACAAAGAGCCCATCAACAGCATGAAAACCGGCGTGCTGGCGGCAATCAACGTGACATTCAGGGGTGTGGACGTCTGCAGCGCGCCGTAGAGCAGGGCGTTGTAGCTGCCCATTCCCAGCAGACCGAGGGCGGCCAAATAGGGCCAGCGTGCCCGGATTTCCTGGCGAGACTGGAATACACGCCAGCCCAAGGGCAGCAAAATCAAGAACGCAAGCCCCCAGCGCAGGGCGTTGAACATCAATGGGGGCACCGCGCCCACCAGCATGCGGCCCACCACCGCGTTGCCCGCCCACATCAGGGGCGGCAGGGTCAGCATGAAGATCCAGCGTGTATTCAGGCGCATGAGGGACCGAAGAGGGAGGGGGATGCGCCGGGACGGAGCAAGAAAAACAAAACGCTGGCACGATACCACCCGGTTACATCGCCTACCTTTTTAATGTGAAAGAACCCATATGAGCACATCAGCCTTGAAGAGCCAAACCATCGTGATTGAACAATTCGGCGGCCCCGAGGTGATGCAATTGAGAACCGTGGCCGTGGGTGAACCCGGTCCGGGCGAAGTTCGTGTCGCACACAAGGCCTGTGGGTTGAACTTCATTGATGTTTATCAGCGAACCGGTCTGTATGCCAATCCCTTGCCTTTGCACCTGGGCATGGAGGCTGCCGGGGTTGTAGAAGCGTTAGGCGAGGGTGTCAGTCACCTGGCAGTGGGCGACCGTGTGGCTTATGCGAGCAACCCGCCCGGGGCTTATTCGCAGCGCCGCGTCATGCCTGCCCGCTGCGTGGTCAGGTTGCCCGACGGCATCTCTTTTGAAACCGCAGCCGGCATGATGCTCAAAGGGTTGACGGCCCAGTACCTGCTCAAAAGAACGTTGCCCCAAGGCGGTTTGCAGGCCGGTGACCATGTGCTCTTTCACGCGGCTGCCGGTGGCGTGGGTTTGATCGCCTGCCAATGGGCCAAGGCCTTGGGGCTGCAGCTCATTGGCACGGCGGGCAGCCGTGCCAAATGTGAGTTGGCTTTGGCCCATGGCGCTGCCCACGCCATCAACTACGCCGAGGAAGACTTTGTGGCACGGGTCAAGGAAATCACCGGTGGCAAGGGCGTGAAGGTGGTTTACGACTCCATCGGAAAAGACACCTTCGAGAAGTCGCTTGACTGCCTGCGCCCCTTCGGATTGATGGCCAGCTTCGGCAATGCCTCCGGGCCAGTGCCCCCGTTTGCCATTGGAAGTTTGGGGCCGCGTGGTTCCTTGCACCTTACACGCGCGACGCTGTTCACTCACCTGGCCACGCGCGAAAACACCCAAGCCATGGCGGACGAGTTGTTCGAAGTGGTTCAAAGCGGTGCCGTCAAAATCCGCATCGACCAGCGTTTCGCCTTGGCCGCTGTTGCCGACGCACACCGCGCTTTGGAAGCCAGGAAGACCACAGGCTCCACCATCCTGACGCTGGACAGCTGACGGTGGTCACGAGCTTGGCCCGCTCCAAGCGCGGTTGACCACTTTGCCTGTGTTCAGTTCAGGGCTGTGCTGACCATTTCGTTGGCCCCCCGTCAGACCGCGCCGGGAATGTGCCTCGGCGGGCGACCTGCTTTCTTGCTGGTGCAAGAAAGCAGGCAAAGAAGCACCTGAACACCAGCCCAGTTGGGAGAGGCAGCTTGGTCTGGTAGTGCAAACGTGGGGTCTGGATTCGGTCCGTTGCCACGGGCTATCACGCAAGGTTTTGCGGGCGTATTGTTCACGGTTTGCCGACATGCCACCAACGTGATGGCCGCATGCAGGCGGTAGTCCAGCGCTATGCTCAAGACACATGCGGTGAAATCGTCCCCGCATGCAAAAGGATGTCCTCACCATGAACCTGCGTTTCGTCGAAGCTTTTTACTGGGTGGTGTCACTCAAGAGCGTGTCCCGCGCTGCGGAAAAGCTGTTCATCACCCAATCAGCCATGTCCAGCCGGGTTGCTGCGCTGGAGGAAGAGCTGGGTGTGTTGTTGCTGGACAGACGGGACAAACAATTTCGGCTCACAGTGGCCGGCATGCGGTTTTTTAACCATGCACAAAAACTGCTCGCACTTCAGCGTGACATCAAAGCGGAAATGAGTGCCGCGGGTGGCAGCGAATCCGCCACGGTGTCTCTGCGCATCGGCGTGATCGAGTCGGTATTGCATTCATGGCTGATCGATTGGATCACCCACATGCGCAAGAGCAGCCCGGGCTTTGAGCTGGAGCTGACCGTTGAAACCACGCCCGTGTTGATCGACCATGTTCGACGGGGAGCCTTGGACCTGGTATTTGCGGCCATGCCCACAGCAGGCGAGGGCTTGCGCAGCCGGGCCTTGCCCTCGATGGACATGGCCTTTGTGGGCCACACAGAGTTGCACCGCAAACGCAGTTACGAGATGGCCGAATTGGCCGAGCTTGAGTTGCTGACTTTTCAGCGTGGCTCCCAGCCGCATGCAGCACTGATGGATTTGTTCCGCACTGCGGGTCTGGAGCCCCGGCGGATACACAACATTTCCTCCATTTCTGCCATGGTGCAACTGGTGGAAGGCGGCCTTGGTGTGGCCACCTTGCCGGTTGCCGCAGTGCGACGACTGGCGGGACATTTGCCTCTGAAAATTCTCAAGTGCGACACCGCGTTGTCGCCTCTTCCGGTACACGCCAGCTACCGTGAAGACCCCACGTCTGTGGTCGCACTTGACGTGTTGGAAGCCGTTTTGTCATTCATAAGGGTTTCTACGGATCATCGAAAAAATCGATGAACAAAGTGGAAAACTATCCGTTTGCGTGTGACAAGGTGTCACGAACAGAATTCATCCAACGCTGAAGAAAGGGCTTCAGCGAATCGCAAATGGAGTCTGATGTGAACGCTGCAGCCTTGAAGTCGATTCGGTCTGAACCCAATGCCTCGGCATGCGGCCCATCGGCCGCTCAGCGCGATAGCACGGCCACCACGGGCGATCAAATCAGAGCGCCCATTCGCGCCGGCACCTGGACCAGCCACACCAGTGGCTTGAGCCAAGACTTGGTGCAAGGCAATGTCGTCATCCTGCCGCAAGCCCTGGCGACGGATTTTCTGCGCTACTGTCAGCGCAACCCCAAGCCTTGCCCCTTGTTGGCTGTGTCTGAACCGGGCGATCCGATGTTGCCTACCCTGGGTCGCGACATCGACATTCGAAGCGATGTACCTCGTTACCGCGTATGGCGCAACGGCGAGCTGGTGGATGAGCCTACCAACGTTGCAGCACTGTGGCGTGATGATTTGGTGACGTTCGTGATTGGTTGCTCATTCTCTTTCGAGCAGGCCTTGCTCGATTCGGGTATCCCCCTGCGCCATGTTGAACAAAAACGCAACGTGGCCATGTACCGCAGCAACATCGCCACCACAGCGGCCGGTCCCTTCAATGGCCCCATGGTGGTGTCGATGCGCCCAATGAAAGCAGCCGATGCGATTCGCGCTATTCAAATCACATCGCGTTTTCCCAACGTGCACGGTGCACCTGTTCACATTGGCAGCCCCGACCTGATTGGCATTGAAGACCTGTCCCAGCCCCACTATGGTGATCCCGTCGAGGTCAAGGCGGATGAGTTGCCGGTGTTTTGGGCTTGCGGCGTGACGCCACAAGCGGCCATCACCCAAGCCCGTCCCGAGTTCTGTATCACCCACGCACCGGGTGCCATGCTGATCACTGACCTGCTGAACCACCAGCTGGCCAGTTTCTGAGTTGGCGTCGACGCTTCACGTTGCGACGTCGTTTGATTAGTTCCCACAACCGACCCTTGAGGAGTCTTGAGATGAAGAAATTGGTATTCGCTCTAGTTGCCACCGCAGTCGCTACCTTGGCACAAGCCCAAACCAAATGGGACTTGCCATCTGGCTATGCGGTTAACACCTTCCAGGTGCAAAACCTTCAGTACTTTGCTGACGAAGTGGACAAAGCCACCGGCGGCAAGCTCAAGATCACCTTGCATCCCGGCGCGTCCTTGTTCAAAGCCAATGAAATCAAACGTGCTGTGCAGTCTGCCCAAGCCCCCATCGGTGAGTTCATTTTGTCTGGTGCCTCCAACGAAAACGCGTTGTTCGGAATTGACTCGATTCCCTTCTTGGCTACCTCGTACGCCGAGGCCAAGAAGCTGAGCGACATTTCCAACCCTTACCTCGAAAAGCTGTTGGCTTCTCAAGGTTTGAAGTTGCTTTACACGGTGCCTTGGCCGGGCCAGTCGCTGTACTCCACCAAGCCCATCAACTCCTTCCAGGACTTGAAAGGCACCAAGATGCGTGCCTATAACCCTGCCACCACCCGTATCGCTGAGTATGTTGGTGCGCAGCCCGTGACCATTCAACTGGCTGAGCTTGGTCAGGCCCTGGCCACCGGCACAGTGGATAACTTCCTGACCTCCAGCGCCAGTGGCGTGGACAGCAAACTGTACGAACATGCCAAGTTCTTCTACGACGTGAACGCTTGGCTGCCCCGCAACGCACTGGTCGTCAACCAAAAGGCGTTTGATGCACTGGACAAAGCCACACAAGCTGCAGTTGTGAAGGTGGCAGCTGCCGCAGAGGCCCGCGGTTGGAAAGAAAGCGATCGCCTGGATGACGAATACGTCAAAACGTTGGAAGCCAAAGGTATGAAGGTCGACCGTGGCAGTGAAGCGCTCAAGCGCGAGTTGAAAGTCATTGGTGGTCGCATGACAGGCGAATGGCTGCGCACGGCCAGCGATGATGCCAAAGCCGCCTTGGATGCCTACCGCGCAGCCATCGGCAAATAAGCCGCAAGGCGAGCGCTGATCAGGAGTCGGCGCTGCTCTGATCCCCCGGGCGCACCTCGGCCCGGGGCCTAGAAGAGCCCGCAGCAGCCCGTGCGCTGTTGACGGCCTCCCCCCAAAAGATTCGATTAATTCTCAAGTTTTTTCTTTGAGAGGAAGTGCTGTGTCCAAACTACTGAATTCTTTCTACAAGCTGCTGGCTGTGTTGGCGGCACTGTCCATGGTGTCGGCTTTCGTCACCGTCATGTTGGGCGTGTTGGGCCGGCAGTTTGACTTCAACATCCGAGGTTTGGACGCTTACGCCGGTTACTCCATCGGTGCAGCTCTTTTTCTGGCCTTGCCAGACACCTTGCGCAAGGGTGACCACATTCGCGTGACCTTGCTGTTGCAACAACTGCCTGAAAAGATCCGCAATCTTTTTGAGTACTGGAGTCTGATCGCAGGCGCAGGTTTGTCGGTTTATCTCGCTTTTTATTCCTGCCGTTTGGTGTGGCAGTCCAACCTGTACCACGACATCTCTCAAAGCGCTGACGCCACGCCCTTATGGATTCCGCAAATTGCCATGGCCCTGGGTTGCATTGGGTTTGCCATTGCCATGTTGGATGCGCTGCTTGCTCGCTTCCAAGGCCGCACCTTCTTCGCCGTGGGCGAGGGTGAAACCGCCAACATTGAATAAGCCACACCATTCCATCAAAGAGTAAATACCATGGATATCTACGTTGCCGGTTTTCTAATCCTCATCATGATCGCCATCCTGGCCTCAGGCCTATGGATTGGCCTGACTCTGCTCGGAGTGGCGGTTGTCGCTATGGAGTTTTTCACCACCAAGTCCGGTGGTGACAGCATGGTGCTCACCATCTGGGGCTCCACCACCAGCTGGACGCTCACTGCCTTGCCGCTCTTTTTGTGGATGGGCGAAATCCTGTTTCGCTCGAAACTCACCGCGGACATGTTCAAGGGTTTGGCTCCTTGGCTGAACAACATCCCCGGGCGGTTGCTGCATACCAACGTGATCGGCTGCGGCATCTTCGCCGCGGTGTCGGGCTCCAGTGCGGCTACTTGCGCCACCATCGGCAAGATCACCTTGCCTGAGCTGAAAAAACGCGGTTACCCCGATGACATTTCGATGGGCTCGCTCGCAGGTTCAGGCACTTTTGGCCTCTTGATTCCACCGTCCATCATCATGATCGTCTACGGTGTGGCGGCCGACGTGTCCATCTCTAAGCTGTTTGTTGCGGGTGTGTTGCCAGGTATTGGCCTGATGGCGATGTTCTCCACCTACATCATCATCTGGTCGCTGTTCAACAAAGACAAAATTCCCGCCGGCGACATGCAGATGAGCTTCATTGAGAAGGTCAAAGCAGGACGGCACCTGATCCCCATCGTGTCTTTGATCGCTGTGGTGATTGGCGCGATTTACAGTGGTTTTGCCACCGCCACCGAGTCCGCTGCCATGGGTGTGCTGGGTTCGCTGATTTTGTCCAAGATTGAAGGCTCGCTGAATTGGAAAAGTTTCAAAGAAGGGCTTTTCGCCGCCTGCCGTGTGTACTGCATGATTGGTCTGATTTTGGCCGGGGCTGCGTTCCTCACCTTGTCCATGGGCTTCATCGGATTGCCCCGCGAAGTGGCCCAGTTCATTGGCAGTCTGAACCTCACGCCCTTCATGTTGATCGTGATGCTCACGGTGTTTTTCATCATCCTGGGCTGCTTCCTGGACGGCATCTCCATGGTGGTGTTGACCATGGCCGTGCTGCTGCCCACGGTGCAAGCCGCAAACTTTGACTTGATCTGGTTCGGCATCTTTGTGGTGCTGGTGGTCGAGATGGCACAAATCACACCGCCTGTGGGATTCAACCTCTTCGTGCTGCAAGGCTTGACCAAACGTGAGTTGCCTTACTTGGCCAAAACCGCATTGCCGTTCTTCTTCTTGCTGGTGTTTGCGGTGCTGTTGATTTACCTGTTCCCGCAAATCGTGCTGATTGGTCCGCAAATGATGGGCTGATTCTGCTTGCCCAGCCGACCGACCATCGGTGTTCTTCTGGGAGTGGTGATGGGTGCCGCTTCCGTTTCCCTCAACCGTGACTGTTTAGGAGTGCGCCATGACTGATCGCAGAGACTTTCTCGCCGTGTTGGCAGCTTGGGGTGCCGCCGGCAGCCCGCTGATGGCACAGGCTCAGACGGGAGCGGGATGGAAACTGGCCACCGGCTACCGCGCCGAATCCTTCCACGGACAAAACCTGACTGCGTTCGCCAAGGAACTGACAGCAGCGGGTGTGAAGGTGGATCTCGCTGCCAACAACAGCCTTTTTAAGTTGGCGGACATCGCGGGTGCTGTGCGTGATGGCAAGGTGGAGCTGGGCGAAACCATCATGACCAGTCTGGTCAAAGACATGCCTTTGGCCGGCGCTGATTCGGTGCCTTTCATCGTGCGCTCTTACAGCGATGCGAAACGGCTGTGGAAACACCAGCGGCCTTTGATCGAGAAAAAGTTTGCGGCTGTCGGGCTCAAACCGCTGCTCGCCGTGCCTTGGCCGCCGCAAGGGCTGTACACCCAAAAACCCATCAACCGGGCAGCGGATTTGAAGGGCACCAAGATGCGCACCTACAACAGTACGACACAGCGTATTGCCCAGTTGCTCGGCGCCACGCCCGTGGATGTGCCCATGGTGCAGGTCGGCCAGGCACTGGCGGACGGCAAGATCGACTGCATGATCACCTCGGCCGTGACCGGTGTGGAAAACCAGGTGTGGGACCACATCAAAAATTATTACGAGATCAACGCCTGGTTCCCAAAGAACATCACTTTTGCCAACGCCAAAGCATTTGAGGGCCTCTCCGCCGCACAACAAAAGTCGGTGTTGGCAGCAGCCGATGTGGCCGAAACCCGAGGCTGGGCTGCGAGTGAAAAAGCGGCCGCCGAATCGGTGGAAGAGCTGCGAAAAAAGGGCATGAAGATCGAGCGGGTGTCGCCCGACTTTTTGGCTGACATCAAACGAATGGGTGAGCGTTTTTCGCTGGAGTGGGTGCGTGAGGTGGGCAGCGAGGCCAACGACATTTTTATTCCGTATTACACCAACCAATGACCGCCTGAACAGCACCGCTTTGAGGGCCGCATTTTTTTGAATCAATTCTCTTGGGGATGACCATGAACAAAAAACCATCAACACTCTGGCAATTCTGGATCGACCGTGGCGGCACGTTCACCGACTTGGTGGGCAAGAAGCCGGACGGCACACTCGTTACGCACAAGCTGTTGTCGGAAAACCCCGAGCAGTACCGCGATGCCGCTGTGGCCGGCATTCGCCACCTGCTGGGCCTGAAAAAGGACGAACCCATCACGCCTCAACTGGTGGAGTGCGTGAAGATGGGCACCACGGTAGCGACCAATGCACTGCTGGAGCGTAAAGGCGAACCGACATTGCTCGTGACCACACGTGGCTTTCGTGATGCTTTGCGCATTGCCTACCAAGACCGCCCACGCCTCTTTGACACCAACATCGTCCTGCCTGAGTTGCTGTACGAACGTGTGATCGAAGCCCAAGAACGTGTGGCCGCCAATGGTGATGTGGTTCAGCCCCTGGCCGAATCCCATCTTCGTACCGAGCTGCAAGCGGCGTATGACGACGGTCTGCGTAGCGTGGCCATTGTGTTCATGCATGGCTACCGTTACACCGCCCACGAAATGGCCGCAGCACGCATTGCGCGGGAGGTGGGATTCCCACAGATCAGCGTGTCACACCAAGTCAGTCCTCTGATGAAGCTGGTGTCACGCGGTGACACCACAGTGGTGGATGCCTATTTGTCGCCCATCCTGCGCCGTTATGTGGAGCAAGTGGCGGGTGACATGCCCGGCGTGAAACTCTTCTTCATGCAGTCCTCCGGCGGCTTGACCGACGCCCACGCCTTCCAGGGCAAAGACGCCATCCTGTCCGGCCCCGCAGGCGGCATCGTCGGCATGGTGCGCACCGCGCAACTGGCCGACTTCGACCGCGTGATCGGGTTTGACATGGGAGGGACCTCCACCGACGTGTCCCACTACGCTGGGGAATTTGAGCGTGCCTTTGAAACCCAGGTGGCTGGTGTGCGCATGCGTGCGCCGATGATGAGCATCCACACGGTGGCCGCCGGCGGTGGTTCGGTGCTGACCTTTGACGGCGCCCGTTTCCGCGCAGGACCCGAAAGTGCCGGTGCCAACCCCGGCCCCGCTTCTTACCGCCGCGGCGGTCCCTTGGCCGTGACCGATGCCAACGTCATGCTGGGCAAGATCCAACCCGCCCATTTCCCCAAGGTGTTTGGTCCTAACGCCAACGAATCGCTTGACCGCGACGTGGTGGTGAAACGGTTTGTGGATATGGCGGTGGACATCGAGCGCTCCACCGGCATGAAACGTACGCCAGAAGAAGTGGCAGAAGGATTCATCGAAATCGCCGTGGGTGCCATGGCCAATGCCATCAAGAAAATCTCGGTGGCCCGTGGTTATGACGTCACCCGCTACACGCTGCAGTGTTTTGGCGGGGCAGGGGGGCAGCACGCCTGTTTGGTGGCCGATGCCCTGGGCATGAGCAAGGTGTTCGCACACCCGCTGGGTGGTGTGTTGTCCGCCTATGGCATGGGCCTTGCCGACCAAAACGTGATTCGCGAGGCGGCCATTGAGCAAGACCTGGCTACTTCGCTGGATGTCGTCACGCAAAAACTCAATGCCCTGGCCGACGACGCTGAAGGCGAGTTGCGCCGTCAAGGCGTCACCGGTGGTGAAGTCAAAATTCACCGTCGTGTGCATGTACGTTACAAAGGCACTGACTCGGCGCTGGTGGTGGCTGCGGGCAGCCTGAAGGAGATCCAAGACGCTTTTGAGGCGGCCTATCGTCAGCGCTTCGCCTTCTTGATGGACAGGGAGTTGGTGGTGGAAGCCGTCTCCGTCGAGGCGGTGGGCGCAGGTGATGCACCGACCGAACCCCGCCACACCGTGGTCGAAGAAGCGCCGGCCCCCGTGGCCTCCGTGGTGAAGATGTTCAGCGGCGGCAAGTGGCACGACGCCAACCTGGTGGTCCGCGACCAAACCAAACCCGGCCATGTCATTGCAGGCCCGGCCATCATCTCCGAGAAGAACGCCACCACCGTCGTGGAGCCCGGCTGGCAGGCCGTGGTGACCGACCTGGATCACCTGGTGTTGGTGCGTGTCAAGGCCCGCGAAGCACGCAAGGCCATTGGTACCTCGGTCGACCCCGTGATGCTCGAAGTGTTCAACAACCTCTTCATGAACATTGCCGAGCAGATGGGCCTGCAACTGCAGAACACCGCCTATTCGGTCAACATCAAAGAGCGGTTGGATTTCTCCTGCGCACTTTTCGATGCCAAAGGCAACCTCATTGCCAATGCGCCGCACATGCCCGTGCACCTGGGATCGATGAGCGAGTCCATCAAAACCGTGATGGAAGGCAATGCCGGCAAGATGAAGCCGGGTGATGTGTTTGCACTGAACGATCCCTACCATGGCGGCACCCACCTGCCCGATGTGACGGTGGTGACCCCGGTGTTTGACGACGCCAACCAAAACATCTTGTTCTACGTGGGTTCGCGTGGGCACCACGCCGACATCGGCGGCACGACGCCTGGCTCCATGCCGCCGTTCTCGACCCGCATTGAGGAAGAGGGCGTGCAGATCAACAACGTCAAGTTGGTGGACCAAGGGCGTTTGTTGGAAGCCGAGATGGTGGCTTTGCTGTCCAGTGGTCAGTACCCCTCACGCAACCCGCAGCAAAACATCGCCGACATGCGGGCCCAAATTGCCGCGAATGAAAAGGGTGTGCAAGAGCTGCGCAAAATGGTGTCGCAGTTTGGCCTGTCAGTCGTTCAAGCCTACATGGGCCATGTGCAGGACAACGCAGAAGAGTCTGTGCGCCGCGTGATCACCAAACTCAAGGATGGTCATTTCACCTTGCCGCTGGACAACGGTGCCCAAATCAGCGTGGCCATCAAGGTCAACACCCAAGATCGCAGCGCCAAGATCGACTTCACCGGCACCTCACCACAGCTGACCAACAACTTCAATGCGCCCAAAGCGGTCTGCATGGCGGCTGTGCTGTATGTGTTCCGCACCTTGGTGGGCGATGAAATTCCGTTGAATGCCGGTTGTTTGAAACCGCTGGAAGTCATTGTTCCTGAAGGGTCCATGCTCAACCCGCTGCCGCCTGCGTCGGTGGTGGCTGGCAATGTGGAGACCTCCACCTGCATCACCAATGCACTCTACGGCGCCCTGGGCACCATGGCGGCGGGACAGTGCACGATGAACAACTTCACGTTCGGCAACGACAAATACCAGTACTACGAAACCATCTCGGGTGGCTCGGGCGCTGGCGACGGTTTCAATGGCACCAGCGTGGTTCAAACCCACATGACCAACTCGCGCTTGACCGACCCAGAAATCCTGGAGTTCCGTTTCCCAGTGCAACTCGACAGCTACGAGATTCGCCCTCATTCGGGCGGCAAAGGCAAGTTCGTCGGTGGCAATGGTGGCATCCGCCGGGTTCGGTTCCTTGAAAAGATGACTGCGTCCATTCTTTCCAATGGCCGCAACAGCGGTGCGTTCGGTGCAGCGGGTGGTTCGCCAGGGCAACCGGGTGTGAACAAAGTGGTGCGTGCCAACGGTGACGTAGAGGTGTTGGGCCACATCGGATCAACCGAGATGGAGCCTGGGGATGTGTTCGTGATTGAAACCCCAGGGGGAGGAGGCTACGGCGCATGACCCCGGGCGAATGTATTGCTAACTACATCCAGGGCAAAGACCTCAACCGACCGCATTTGTTTCAGTCGGTCTTTGCCGACGATGCCCAGTTGGTGATGGTGGTCAAGTCAGGGGCGATTTCCTTTCCGCCCTTGGTCCATGGGCTGCAAGACATTGCTGATGTTTTAGCCCGCCGATTTGGTCAAACCTTTGAAAACGTCTACACCTTCTGCCTGACGGCACCACCTGCGTCTGACGTCGCCGACTTTTCTTGCCCATGGATGGTCGGCATGTCTGGAAAGGTCGACCGCGAGGTGAGGGTGGGTTGCGGTCGATATGACTGGATCTTCACGTGCGGCCCTTCGCCTCGGGTGGCTCGATTGACCATCACCATTGAAGAAATGGTGGTGCTGCCCCAAGGCGAGCTGTTGCCGGTGATGGCCTGGCTGTCCAGCTTGCCGTCAACGTGGTGCGACACCACGCTTGCTTTTTCCAATGCACCTCGAATTCAGGCACTCGACCCTATCTTCAACTATTGCACACAACTGACCAGGAGCAACGCATGAGCTACGAACGTATTTTGGTTCCCATCGATTTTTCGGATGATTCTCTGAATGCCTTGAACAAAGCAATGGCGGAATTCTCCAAACCGGAGACGACCATTGTCTTGTTGCATGTGGTGGACAGTGGTTCTGACGATGCAAACGCACTGTCGCAAGGCCGCAAGCAGGCGGTTTCGCGTGGTGCCATCAGCGCCGATGAAGCGCCAGGCCCCGATCCAACCGATGCGCGACTCAAACAGTTAAACGACCTCGCCGCGCCTCATGCGACCAAGTGCAAAGCGCTGGAGGTTCAGGTTGCCGTGGGCCAGCCCACGGAAAAGATCATCGAGGCGGTCACGTCCCACGCGATCAACCTGGTCATCATGGGATCTCATGGCACAGGGGGTCTGGGCAAGATGCTGTTTGGCAGCACCACCTACGATGTGGCGCGTAAAGTACGGTGCTCGGTGTTGATCAGCAAGCGTTAGTTAGTAAAGCCCTTGGAGCGTCAACACGCTTTTCTGCCGTGCTATCCGGATTTTTCACCAGGGACACGTCCGAGTGGGCTGTGATGCGGTGTGCTGGCAAGGGTGTAGCAGGGCTTTATCGAAACTTCGTTTTCGGACAGCCTGCTGTCCGCCTGCGGAACGACCAGCGCTTGCAAGCGCTGGTGCGCCCTGCAAGGGAGACGACGGTGAGCACCGAGGGCGCACAGGTGCGAACGGCGCG
>Ga0315907_10003454_pt1 | contig 18659 bp, 36 predicted proteins | sample LakEriMetagenome_3_FD_203525 | JGI IMG/M metagenome (GOLD analysis project Ga0315907, IMG submission 203525) | Freshwater fungal communities from buoy surface, Lake Erie, Ohio, United States - Buoy 12 MA123 | ecosystem: Environmental > Aquatic > Freshwater > Lake > Lake biofilm | place: USA... | reverse complement strand
CAAACCTTGGAAACCAGATGTCTGAAAAGGCTGCGCGTGGCCGTTCCTGCTACTCCCTCAACCAATCATTGTAATACTTAGCGAGAAGTAGTTTATTCTCGTTCTGTATATCCTCGTAGGTTGGTTCGTGTTTCACTGGAAGGTCTGGATTCACATACTTCCAATCATCTCCAGTGCTTACAGGCTCAACTGGAATAGCTGGAGCAACCATGACATTGTTATTATTGATTGGATTTACTCCATGCGTTGACATATTCCCACTATTGTCATTACGCAGATACATATCTTTAATGTGAGGATAACCACCTTTGGGATATGTTAGAGTGCGTGATTCTGTATATGTTTCTTTGCTCACGCTAGAGCAAGCTGGTATTGCTAGTGCTATTAGTAGTATGTATTTATTCATATATTTATATTTATTTTATTTCAATTTCCGTTCTTTCTTCCGTCTTGTGTTTGACCTTGATTTGGTCAAGGATGATTTTAAGGCACTGCGGGTCGTCGTTAGGTATGATTCCAGCATATCGTAATTGATCGACCAGTAATTTCGCCCCGGCAAGGTTATCTTCATCAAGTAGTCGCGTTGCATACCTCGTAATTCGGAGAACAATGCGTTCCTTGCTTCCTTTTTGTGCTTTATCAGTATTCGGAAGTGTTTTCCTAGCAACTGGTTTAGGCTTGGGGTCAGATACCCGTGGAGTGTTAGTTTCAGTTCGTGAATAGTTTCCATCGGCATCTATTTTATATCCCATTTGTCGAAGAATCTCATGGGTAAAGTTCATTTAATTGTCTGTCCACATACTGGACACATTTTGAATGGTTTATTCATAACTCTTTCCCATGCCATGCAGAATGAAACATAAGCTATTACCAGCAATATGAATGCTGTTATAGTAGTCGTTTTCATATTTATAGGTTGAGAGCGAGCCGTTTTATGTGGTTACGGCTCAGGGGCAAATGATAACCAGATACCACTCCGCCACAATCCCCTTGTTCTCTCAAAGATCAGAACGGAATCGTATCTCCTTCATCATCATGTGTTTTCGGAGTATGCTTTCCACCAATAGCAAGATGTGGGTAGTCTTTCTTCAACTGTTCAAGAACTGACTTACGCTTCTTGTCGTATTCCTCGCGGTTCTTTTCACGCTTTGTTGCGAGGGGATTAAGCCAGCGAGCCTTCACTTGTGTCTTGCCTTGCCATTCGGACTCGTCACATTGCAAGCGAACCCTGCGGCCAATGAAGGCATCAAGACCATCTTCGTTGTCCCAGTTGCCGTCCCATTGGAAAACTTGTTTAAGAGTCTCCTCGGTGCGTTCACGGCTTTTCTCTGTTAGGTATCCATACCAGACCGACTCGCATCCATGCTGATCGCTTTCTGGCATATCAACAATGCAAGGAATGCGAATGAATGGTGCTTTGCCTTCTGGATGATCTAGCCATCCGTTGCCGGGGGACTTGACTGTGCAAATATATTTGCCGGGTTTATCAATGTATTTTTTATCCATAGTATTTATTTAGTAGCGTTGCTACGCGAGAGATCAGAACTCAAAATCATCCTCCGCGCAAATCTTTTTTTCTGCAAATTTTTCTTGGTAGATTTTAACTCCTAGTTCGTATGCCTTCTTCGCATCATCATACTTGTCCGCTTGGCGAGATGCCCAGATATGATTTGCGAAGTCGAAGCAATTACTGGCCTCAATGAATGCTGCATCAGTGTCACTCATTTTTTCTTTTCTTGTTTTTCTCCTTGCTCAAAGCGTGAAATTTCTCCGCGCATGACAACTGGGAAACCTACTCCCCGTGCGCCTCGGCGGTTCTTTTCCACAACAATGCTAGAATTGTTTTTCTCGTGAATGATGAACAATGCGTGGTCTGCATGATGTCCGATTGCGCGAGACTCGCGGAGCTTTCCGTCATCGTTCAGTTGGCTTGCAGTGACCACAAGAGACTGACTTTTTAGGGCAGTCAATTTTAATCTGCGAGTCAATTCTGAAATCGCTTGCTCACGATTATCAGCTTTCGGCATGGATACAATTTGCAGGTAGTCCACGATAATCACATCAGCCTTTCCTAGCGATGCCAGTCGTTGTGCTTCTGCGTCGATTGCTCCAACTTCAGAGAGATCGTCACGGAGAGTGATTGGCATTTTATTCAGAGCTTGAAGTGCGTTGGCGATTTCCTTGAACGATGCGACAAACGATGTCCCATCACCAAAGTCACCTTGATTCACAATTTTCTTCCCAATGATGTTTGAGGCCATGCGGCGAAGGATCGTTTTGCACGGCATTTCAAGCGAGAAGATCGCAACAGATTTATTGTCCATCAGAGCCTCAAGAGCGATTTGATAAAGCAAGATTGATTTACCTCCCGAAGTCTGCGCTCCGACAACAACCATTTCTCCGCGATGGAATCCACCACCGAATCCCATGTCGAGATCGTGCATTCCAGTTTTGAATGTATCCAGCTTGTTCTTGTTCTCAAGATCATCGACTAGCTCATTGATGTGTTGATTGATCGTTTTAACTTCAGAGTCAGTGACAACACATCCCGCGATTTGCTCTGAGAGTTCATTCAAGTCCATTCGCATCTCACGAATATCTCTGTCTGAATTTGTGATTAGCTTGATGGCATCTCGGTAGGATTTAGCCTTGATGAGTTGCTGGCGATAGTCATCAGCGATGGATACCGATACTGGGCCGGGAGCAATGTAGATGGTTTTAATCATCTCCATCACGGAATCAGTTCCACCAACCTCTGCGAGTTTACCAGTTGTCTCTAGCTCTGAAATGACAGAAACAGCCGTGATAACTCCAGTTCGGCTATGGATGGCCTCAATTGCTTCAAAAACGCTTTTGGTGGCATTGTGGAAGAAATAAGAGGGTTCCCAGTGAAGCTGTGAATAACAATCTGGATTGGATACGAGCAAAGAGATGGCTGCATTCTCTGCGGTGTTTGCGATAGGGATAGTCATTAAAATAATTTTGGTTGAACTTCAGAGAGTCTTTTATTGATAAGCGAAATGTATTCTGGATTAATCTCGCAAAGAACAGCGTCTCTTCCTTCTTCGTTTGCTACAGCGGCTGTTGTTCCGCTTCCGCCAAATGGATCAATCACAACTCCACCTTTCGGACATCCAGCTAAAATACATGGCCGAATAAGCTCTGGAGGGTAGGTTGCGAAATGTGCGCCATCATACGATTTTGTATTCACAGACCAAACTGAACGCTTGTTTGCTCCTTTAATTTCCTCATATTCTCTTTTTTCAGTTTTTCTTCCACCACATTCAAGAATATGTTCTCCGCGAAGTGGCGCACCATTGATCTTTCCAGATGTAGGCTTTATATCTTCTCTAATTGGCTCAATATCATAATAGTATTTAGAGCATTTACTTAACAGGAAAATATACTCATGCGCTTTCGTGCAACGATCTTGAACTGATTCTGGCATGGGATTTGGCTTGTGCCAGATAATGTCTTGGCGGAGATACCAACCATCCGACTGCAAAGCGAAAGCTACACGCCAAGGTATCCCGATGAGGTCTTTTGATTTCAACCCTGCTACTTTATTATTTTTAGGCGTGTCTGATTGGGCATTTCTTCCCTCTGGATGTTTTGGGTCTTTATGCTCTCCCTTTGCTCCAGTCCCAACATAGCTATCACCAAGATTAAGCCATAGCGTTCCATCATCTTTCAATACCCGCTTGACCTCTCGGAATACTTCTACAAGTTTTTGAACGAATGCATCTGGAGTTTCTTCCAATCCGATTTGCCCTTCATGCCCATAATCACGGAGTCCGTAGTATGGAGGTGATGTAACGCAGCAGTTGATTGATTTCTCTGGAAGCGTCCGCATCATTTCGATGCAATCGCCGTTTAGTATTTTGGTATTCATAGTGATGGTGTGTATGGTTGATTGATTCCAAGCATTGAGCCGGGAATATAGGGTTGTTTCTCCATTGGTTTTTCAATTCGATTCATCCAGTTGGTAACGAACCGACGAGTTTTCTTGCGGTCTGGATGAGTTGCAATCCAAGCATCAATTCTTTTGAGTTCTACATCAATATTTATCCAGTCGTAGGTTTTCTTGAGGTATTCCACAAATTCTTCAGTTGTTCTGTTATCTTTAACTTGTCTTTTTGGCTTGTTGACTTCACTGTGTGAAGGCAATGAAGCCCCTTGCATTGCTACTGTCTCTTGCATTTCTTTACCAGTATTAGGTATTTTATTATTAGTAATAGGTATTTGGGTGCGGTTTAGCCACACTCTGGTGGAACCACCCTGTGGTAAAGCCGTAGGGTGGTTTTCTTGAACATCAGCAATAGAGAAATTCCCCATCGTTGCGTTCTGTGCAAACTTAACTCCTACATACCAACCAATGACTTTTCCTCCTGCATCTTTGCGCTGGATGTCCTCAATGAATCCAGCTTCCTTGAGTTGCGACTTTGCCTTTGCGAATCTTTCCCTGCCCCAAGACATGGCTTTCATCGCATAGTCAGATGTTGCGTAGACAGCATTATTCTTCTGCCATTTTCTTGTATAGGCATAGAAGGTATACAACGCTATGCAGTCTGATGGATTCTCCATCTTGAGTATTCGGTCAATCGTTGGCTTTGTGATTCCTATGAGATGATCTTCAATGGAACCTTCTGCCATTGACTGACATCTTTCATATTGTTCTATTTTGAATTGCATTATCGTCTTTCATTTCAAGATCAATGGCTTAATCGTTTTTCCAGTAATGTTGCACTTTCGCTTCTCTGTGCATTGCAATACACCTTTCTTCTTTAGTCCATTGCATCGGCCAGAGACTGCATTAATTGCAATACCAGTGAGTTCAGACAACTCTTGCAGAGAATAATCTGATCCTCGTTTCATCTTTTCAAGAATCTGCTTCTCTTGTCTTTGCAGAGTTCCATCATACTGAATTTCATTATATGCTTCAAGCGATGTGCTTTGCATATCTGTCTTCTTACTCCAGCCGAATAGTTCTGTTAGTGATATATCAGTCATATATTTATTTATTATTGTTTATGTTTATTTCATTCCAAATATGGACATTAGATCATTTATGCTTGATGGTCTTTGTTGAAAATTGTGTGATGTTTTTTCAACAGGCTCAGATTCTCCATCGTAATATGCAGTATCCCATGTCGTATCAAATAGCTTGCGTAAGCCTTTGGCGGACATGGTAACATTGCCATCTCCTTCAAACGAAGGATTGCGCTTAACATAGATTCTCCACAATTCATTCTTCGTCATAGTTTTGTTAATAATTAGAATGCCATTAGACGCAGATCAATTCGGTATTGTGGGTAGCCAACAGCCTTGAGGCATTTGATTAGCATTGTCTTTGGAACTGGATCAGTTTCTTCCCTTGGATCAAATTGAAGCCAATGGTCAAACTCAGTCCAGCGTTCACTGACAACGCGATTGCTCCAGAAATCCCACCAGACCATGCGAGCAATCTGCCCTTGCGCGCGCTCTGGAAGGCTCTTGATGCGTTCCACCCATTCAGCAGGCTTAATTTTTTGGAGTGACTTCCACTCGCGGATTGCTGATTTCTCACTCAATGACATATGATGCCGACTCTTTTGTTTGTATCCTGTTCTAATTCTCATTTCTTTGCTTTCTTATCTTCAATAATTTTGTTAAATCCATCTTTGCGTTTAGCTTCTTCTTCAATAACTGGAGTCCTATACTTCTCGCATAGCTCACGGAATGTTGATCCAGACATTGTTCCGCCAAGAGCATCAACCAGATCGTCCATTGACCACTTGCCGCGAATAGCCGCGCGGACGATGGAAACCCTGTCAAAATACTCTGATCCCTTGACACTGGATAGCTTGAACCCCGGCAGATAATCGCCAGACTCTAGCTTTTTCTTGGCTAAATCCTTGAGTGGCTTGACTAGCTCAGACTCAAATACCTTGTTGATTTCAAGGAATCGAGCGTGTCTAGCTGGATCGTTGGCGATTTCATCACGCAACACTGCAAGGTTGGCTGACTCCATTATAGCGTGAGCCTCTTGGACTGGCTGGACAACCATGGGGCATGAGTCTTTTTTGGCACACCAGCTACAATACTGACACGGCTGAGGCAAACGCTCTGGATCGTGGTAGGCATCCAGAATGCCATTAACGACATTCTTGGCTTGGTGAAGCGTGAAGTGATGCTCTACGATTTCCTTTTGATCGCAGAACACAAGGTAGCAAGTCCACTCCTCGCAGAAGTGCGCCTCCATGTTACCCCAAGCGTATGCCCCCATTTGTGCGTAGTAACTCCGCTGGATTCCCGTTTTCAAATCTAGGCTAGTCTGAATGTCTGGAATGCGAACATCTTCTGTTCCTTCATGTTCAATGCCGGGGGTTTGAACCTTTAGAAGTGCCTCATCCGATATTATAGGATTCTTTCCTGCAATCTTTCGGACTTCCTTTAGCGCCCATTTCAGAGCCTTGATGTCATCCTTAGGCAGATCAACTTCGTTGAGTTCACCTGTGGACAATGCCTCGCGGAATCGTCCATCTAGCTTGGTTCCTCGTTGCGCCGCTGGGCCTGCTTCGCCTTGCTTGGACTCATAGCAAGGACACTCAGCGAGCTTGGGTAATAGTGAATGTCTAATCATATTTTTACAGTAATTTCTTTAATCCATTCATTGAAAATTTCATCTCTCCATGGAACATATTCTTTTTTAATTAGTTCAACCATTTTTTCAGTAAAAGGAGGTTCAGGAGTCCACTTGCACTTAAATGAACCACTTTTTACATTAAATTGAGCTTGAACTGTTACACCGCAATCCATTTCCAATGTATATCTTGTTATCATTATTAATTAAGTTTAAGTGTGATGTATCCGATTATTACTGCTGGAATGAGTATCTTTGAAATCTCAAATCCCGCACACATAATAAAGAGAGCTTGGTCTGGATTCATTTAGTCTGAGTAACGAGTTGAAGTTCCTTCGTAGATATAGCTGTCACCATCACCATCTCGGCGTGTCGCGGAGAATGACTGGCCTCCGCATCCGTGATTGTTGACCAGTTCCTCAATGAGTGAGTCAGACAGGTCAGTGTTTGATGATACGATTGTGAAATGGAATTTCTCCACATTTCCAGATGATGAAACGCTAGTTCGCTCCCCGTTGAATGTTATTGTATTATTGATTTTCATTTTGTGGTTCTTGTGGATTGTCTTGTGGTTCGTCTTGAGGGCGGACGGAATAACGCACGCTTTCCATTATTTAGTTCCTTTCTCTACGGCTTCCACAAACTTTGCCAACTTTCCGACGATGTTCTTGCGGTATGTGGCATCCTCAATGTCCTTCCAAGTCTGACCTTCTTGAATTTTACCCTTCTTGACTAGGAACGCATTAACCTCTGGCACATCTGCGAGGGTTGCCGCAACTTCGGGAGTCCACCAATTAGCTTCCCATGAGATTTCACCTTCGACAATCTCCCCTTGGATTTCCGCATTATTAGCTGACTCGACATTATTAGCAGGAGGCTCTGGCAAGGATGGCACTTCTTTCGCGCTAGGAGCCTCCTGAACGAGTTCGACAACCTCCTTGGATGGCCTTGGCTTAGTGTCGAAGTCTTGAACTTCCTCGGCCAAGTAAATGCCATTGAGACAGGCAGGGAATACCGCACGAACACCCTCCGCCACTACACGGGCAGAGAGCATTTGGTCGGGGTATTGTTTCCAAGTCTGTTTGCCAGTTAATCCGGCAGCGTTTGCGCGATCCATCGTCCAAGTGATTTCCAAATCTCCGCCTTGAGGATGGCTAAACTTTGCAGCGCATTTAGTCGGACCCCTTGATGTCCATTGAATCTTCCCGCCAGCCGCTTGGAATCGTGCAAGGGCGGCTTGTGATTTAAGGGCGGGTCGCCCTTGGATTATGTCGAACTCGCTTGCAACGCTAGCGGGATGCCTGCCTTCACTTTGCGCCACTAGCATAAGGGCAACGGCTTGATCAGGTGTCTTGATTCCGAAAAGGCCCGACTTGGTTATGGCTTGCGCCATCGCTGTTATATCTTGAACTGACTGATTATGAACTACGATTTGATTTTGCATATTTATATTATTTATTGGGTTTTGTTTTGGTTTGTTTTGGGGGATAGACTGAACTCTTGAACTTTGGTGGCGCGTCATTATTGGCCGCTTTACATATCCGAATGTAGGCTTCGGGCGGTAAACAGGTTTGAAATTGCTTCTCTGTGGCACTCATGCTTTCACCCCCTTCAATGCCTCACGGCATTTTCTGGCCAGTTCTACAGCGCGAGGGCGTGCGATTTTGACCTCATCAAGATCGTGGCGGCGCGCTTGCTTTACTAGGAACTCCAAGAGATCGCGCATTTCAATCAGTAGATATTTATTCATTATTATGCTCCTTTATTTCAAAATCATTTTCTGTTAGAGTTTTATCCATATAAAAGCCGCGCCGCACATAGTCCGGCACAACCTCACGCAAAAACTTTTCCCCGCTTGCCTTGGAATGAAAAATTCCATGAATCGCAAGGGGATTTTTCTTTTCTGTCATTATGTATTTCATTTGATGAGGTAAAAATAGATGGTGACGATTATTATATGGGCAAAGAATAATTTGAGAAGGAAAGCGGCCATCCGCTCGCGGTCTCGTTCCTCCCTTTGCTCTTGAAGGATTTCTTGAATGTTTCGGGCGCGTGGCATTATTATGGCTTCTTTATTGGTTCAAATTCCATGTCTGCGATCCCTTGCGCGTCACTGGTATCAAGTCCCTCGTTTTCGAGTTCCTGAACCCTTGCGATCCATTTAGAATGCAAGGGGTTGTCTTGATGGCATGAAGGGAGGTTCATGCTTCTCCTTTCGCCTTGGCAAGTGCCGCTTTGCATTGATCAATCAAAAGAGAGTCTTGATCTCCGAATGAGTCACAGATGGCTTGCAAGGCGTCTTGCATTTCTTGTGATGTTCTTTTAAGCTTGGCAAACCTGCTTTTGCGTTTTTGGTTTTCTGATTTCATTTGTAACCTTTCGCTTTTGAAATTGCACTTTCTGCATTTTCTATCGCATCAAATAGATGCTTGTTTTTTATCCCGTGAGCATTCAATTTATCCAAAAGAAGATTCAAAGCGTGCAGAAGATCCGGCGCTGCCGCAATCAGTGGCGCATCATGTTCTGAAATGTTTTCGGCAATAGTCTCTAAAACAATGTCGGCAAATTCCTCCCTTCGCCTTGAAACGCAATGGAGCTTTTCCATGCCTTTAATGCAAAGGCGAGGATCATTTTTCGTGTGAACCCAAGGGCCGGGCGTGTGGCTTGTGATGTTCATTTTCTGGTAATTCTTTGAGTTAAGTATTGAAAAGCCCGAACGATGCGGGAGAAATCAGCGTCTGAGATTGGCGCAAGACCTTCTTGCATAGTGTCGCGGAAATGATTGCGTAGGCGATTAGTGTTGAAGGTTTTCATTTGGCGATTTTCCATCCTAGTTTTTTGGTGAGGGTTTCAATATATTTGGGTTTGTCTTTTTCTGATATGGTTTCGGGATCATGCTTTTCCCATGGCATTCCAAGGGTTTTCTGATAAAAGCCGCCATCGTCATCAATTCGGCGAAAAAATCGCCCGTCTTTAGATTGCAAGATTATGGTTTGCATATTATTAAACAGGAATCTTTTCTAGAGTTTCATAAATTTCGTAAATTTCGTGCCTTTCAGATTTCCAGAGCTGCAAATCATTCCAAGATGAATTCCCCGTTGTGCATGTTCTTATTTTTTTATCTAAGAATGTCCAACGCTTTTCCAATAGGTTCACAAATTCAAATTCTGAAAGACTTCCTAAGTCATAAAGATCAACAATCTCGCCGACTGGTAAAAACTCGATTGATGAGGCTGGTAAGGTTTGCATGGGATTAAATGGAAACGAATTGACCTTGTTCCCCTTGCCAATAAACAGAGGGCAGGGAGAGTTTAAAACGAGAGGCTACGCTTTCGGCATTCTCTCGCGTGGTAACGGCGCACAATGGCATCCCGTCTTTTATTAAAGACCAACCCTCAGAGTTTCGGGAAAGGTAAACTGATGGGATTTCTTTTAGAGTTTCGCGTGTCATGGTTTGAAAAGGTTTTTGCTTATGGATCAAAAAGGTTCGCATCAGTTCACGCGATAGATGTAGAAATCACCCGCCTCGTTTTCCTCGCCATCATAAGAGGAAAGGAAATGGCCGCGACCATCGGCAGAGATTGCGGATTCAGTAAAGGATTCAATCCCGCAAGTTGCATTGACTAGGCCAAGCAAGGCATTGTTTGCGCTTTCGCATTTATCATGCTGGAACGGCTGGAAAACTTCGGCGAGTTGATAAGGAAGGCCACATTCCGAAACGATAAACTCGGAATTGAAAGCCCACACTGTATCACGGATATATTCCGCGCAAGCCGCATCAGCTTCGGAATCCGTGCCAATTGCATATTCCCGCGAACCTAGCTCGAAAGAATCAAGACCATAGTGGCCCCATTTAGTTTGATTCAGTTCCTCAATCTCGCATCCAAGGAAAGAGGCGAGGGCTTCGATTTTTGCGTTGTCGTTTGTGATGGTGGTATTCATTTGGATTTGGTTTTTCTTTTTGGTTTGTTCTGAGGGGAACGGGGAAGGTTAGGCGTTGCAGGATTCAATATCAGCGGTTGAGCAAATATCACAATAGCCAAGCTCGTTCAGTTGGCGGACTGGATAGAGTTCGCCGCACTCTGTGCATTTGATTTGGAAACCAGAGATGCGAGTGTCACAGCAAAGGGAAGCGAAGGCAATCGGCATTCTCTCGCGTTCGTTAATGATCAGGAAGCGGTCGCCTGTGATTTTGTTTCGGACTGGTCGGATTGTCATTTGATTGGTTTTTCGTTTGAGTTTTTTGCTCTCAGCGGTTGTCGCTGATCACGAAAAAGAGACTCGTGCAAACTCACGCGAACACCAAGAAAAAAGTGAAAAAATATTTTCTCGCCCACGCATTTATTTTATTGACTAGCCCACGGAACCGCACTGGATGCGGCTCTGCGGGCGTTTCAATTCATGAAAAAATCTTCTCCAAACATTTGCGGAAAATCCGAACCTGTGATTTTCGGAATCAATTTTGCAAACTCCCGCCCGTTAGAGGCTGGGGAGTTTTGCCATCAATTTGCCAGATACATTTTCCATGCCATTCTGATAACTTCACGAATTAATTATCATGCCAACTTTCGGAGCGAAATCTAATCTGGATTAGATTGAATGCGGATGAATTTTAATGCGAAGACAGACGCCAAATGAGAAACCTTCTCATTGCCTGCTGCTGGCGCAGCTATTCTAAACAGCTAAAAAAAGACTTGGCAAGCACAAAATCACGCATAGCCTCAAAAAATATGTCAGAGACTAAAAAACTAGGTGCGCCAGAAATCCCATTTGATCAAGATACCGCAAAACATATTTGCGACATGATAGAATCGGGCATGACTTTAAACGCAATCTGTCAGCTTCCAGATGTGCCAAGCATTCCCACAGTATACAAATGGCTCGACAATCATCCCGATTTCTTTCAAGACTACGCTCGTGCGAGATCAAAGCAGGCCGATACCTTCGCCGACATGGTAATGACGGAGGCGTTTAATTCTCATGACGCGCAGATTGGAAGGTTACGCATCGACGCTCTAAAATGGACAGCTTCCAAGTTAGCACCAAAGAAGTATGGTGACAAAATAGAGGTTGAGTCTAATTCTCAGCAGAATTTCAAGATCAGCTTTGCCGTTCCAGAGCGTGACACGCGTGACTCACTGAAAGAACTATCCGCCCCCATTGCTAGGATTCAAGACGCCGAGCCGATAGAGGCCGAGATAGTGGAATCTGAATAGATAAAGAGACACAATCTCAACGCAGGTTTTCGCTTCATTCTGTCATATTTTGACAGGTTAGCGCATTTTCCCGCTAGGTAATAAACCCTCCGAACCTTTCACGGATTAGCCTAGTTTTTCCCGATAGGTAAAACAAGCCATTGCAGAGCGTAGGAAGCCCGCGATTGACTCGCCAAGCTTTTCGGGCATCATCTCCCGCCCTATGTCCAAAAAAACTAAGACCGAACTGGAAATCCTTTCACACGCATACGAAAAGAACCCTACCGCCGAAAACTCCGCCCTTTTCATCAAGACCCTGCTGGAAGCACTAAGGAGCCGCGAAGAAGCCATTGACGAGCTAGAAAAGGGAATCCGCACGCTAGAGCTTTTCCTCGCTGAAAAAACAGATTGCGGTAGAAAAAAACCATGATAAGGGGGGAGGCTATGGAATACGAAACGCACAGAGAATTTGTCCGAAACTTATGCAAGCCCGGCAGTGTGATTGCCGAGGAGCTAACTCCCGAAGATTGTCACCGCCTACATATGGCCGTGGGAATCAGTGGCGAGGCGGGCGAGTTGCTAGATGCAGTAAAGAAGGCCACGATCTACCGCAAGCCGCTAGACATTGCCAACATTGTCGAAGAGTGTGGAGACTTGCTTTTTTACATTTCGGGAATGCTGGACTCGATTGGCGTGGACATTGAAAGCGCGATTGCCGCGAATACTTCGAAGCTTTCCATCCGATACGGGAAAAGCTATTCAGACGCTGCCGCGATCCAACGAGCAGACAAAGACCACGGGAGCGAAGTAAAGGCAGAGAAAGAACCCGACGACGATTTCAATGAGATTGTTCCTCGTGCTTGCAATGTGGACGATGAAGAATGCGAAAGTTGCCAATGAGTGACAAGTCTCAACAATATTGGGAAGGGTTCGCAGACGGACAGCGGGACATTGAAGCCCAGTTAGACATCGAGGAACATTCAATCGACCCGAATGACTTCATTCAATCGCTCGATTTGTATGCTGGCTGGCTCATGGGACTGATTCAAAACAATGGAAGCGACGAGATAGACGATGAGGGTGCGCCGATTTATTCAAGCTATTCAGACGCGACCATTGCCGGAATCGCCGCCGCTTTCACATATGCTAGACTTTTGCGCGTTGTATCGGCTTGCATCTTTCGACTGAATCAGCGTGACTTCACAGAGGAACATTTTCATCACGAATTAAACCATGCTTTGCACATGATAGAAACGAATAGCAAAGAGGTTTTAGACTATGAAGACTGAAAAGCAAATCACAGAGCTGGGTGCAAAATACTACAACCTAATCGGCCCAGAGCATCACAAGGATCGAGATTGCCATTGGACGATTGAAACGAAATGGAGCTATGGAAACGAGCCAGTTTTCATCGTGGAACATCGAGGATATTTGCACGAAACGGAGCGTGCGACATTCGACAGCTACGAAACGGCACTTGCATTCCTCCGCGATGAGTTGAGAGACGCGATAGAAATAGAAGAGTTTCACAAGGCGCAAATGGATGGCATTAGATTTCCCGATGACATCCCCGGAGAGTTGAGAGCATTTGAACTTTAATCGGCGAAGATGTCGAATTGAATTGCATTGAATAAATAAATCGGCAGAGATGGCGAAATGAACTGGAATGAGTATGCGTTAGAGTTGGCGACGATAGCCGCGAAGAAAAGCAAAGACCCGTGGAAGCAAGTCGGAGCTTGTTTGCTTCGCCATGATAATACAGTGGCAGGAATTGGCTACAATGGCTTTCCCGCTGGAATGCGTGAGGATTGGGTTGATAGAGACAAGCGAAGGCTCTACATCGTCCATGCCGAGCAGAATGCTTTGCGTTATGTGAAGCCAGATGAATGTTCGACGATTGCCGTGACATTGTTGCCCTGCAATGATTGCTTGCGTTCCATTGCATCCTATGGAATCAAGACTGTGATTTATCGAGATATTTACGACAGAGACATCACGAGCATAACGCTTGCAATTGATTTCGGAATAGAATTGATTAGGTTATGAGATTTCACGCGCTTTCGCTTCCCCATACAGTCACATCAAAAGAGTTCAATGCCTGTGCATATACTCAAAAGGTTGTAAAATTCGGCAAGATGATGGTCGAGCGAGGACATGAAGTCATTCACTACGGCCATGAGGATTCGGATTTGATATGCACGGAGAATGTGCCAGTGTTGACGAATGATGACTTCCAGAAAAGCTATGGTTCGCATGATTGGAGAAAGACATTCTTCAAGTTCAATATGCAGGATCACGCTTATCAGACCTTTTTCAAGAACGCGATTGAAGAGGTAGGAAAGCGAAAGCTAAAGAATGATTTCATTCTGCCCTTCTGGGGTTCAGGTGTTCGTCCTATCTGTGACGCACATCCTGACATGATTTGCGTTGAGCCGGGCATTGGGTATGCAGGAGGACATTGGGCAAGGTGGAAGGTCTGGGAGAGTTACGCGATTTACCATGCTTATTACGGCTTACAGGCTGTTGGAAATTGTCGGCAAGACTGGTATGATGTTGTCATCCCGAATTATTTCGATGTGGATGACTTTGAGTTTAATCCTCACAAGGATGACTACTTTCTGTATCTAGGCAGGGTCTACAGCGGGAAGGGCGTTGATGTAGCGATCCAAGCCACAGAGAGGGCAGGGGTGAAACTAGTTATCGCAGGTCAGAAAGAAGAAGGGTATAAATTGCCAGACCATGTGGAATATGTTGGATATGCCGATGTGGAGAAAAGAAAGAAGCTAATGGCTAATGCAAAAGCTAGCTTTGTTCCTAGCCAGTATATTGAACCATTCGGAGGGGTTCAGGTTGAGAATCTACTATGTGGAACGCCAACGATTACGACAGACTGGGGTAGCTTTACGGAAAACAACCTTCATGGCATCACAGGCTTTCGGTGTCGGACGATGGGTGACTTTGTGGATGCTATCAATAATATTGATGAGATTGACCCTAAAGATTGCAGGAAATGGGGAATGAACTTCAGTCTGGAGAAAGTCGCGCCGATGTATGAGAAATATTTCAGCGATGTGCTGGATGTCTACGAAGGCAAAGGCTGGTATGCAGAAGGCAATGGCTTGTTTTCCTCAATAAAGAACTACCCATGAATATATGAAAAATAAAAAAATAGATCAGTTGAAATTTGAAAACGCAGTTCTTGAAAATAGAATACAATACTGTGTTGATTTTTCAAATTACATAATAAAGAATGATGCAAAGATTGATATTGTTGAGTTTTGTGGTCATTTGATTTCTGTATTTAGACCTCCGGTTGGCGAATTGCCGATACCTCGTAAATTCCATTTCAGGATTCCGCCAGAAAATCCATGAATTACATTGTTGTTGGAGTGATGGTTTACTGCGTAGCTTATTTTTTACTAACCTATGAAAATAATTGATGTAGGTTGTGGGCCGGGGATTTATGTCCAAGCATTGCGTGAATTAGGTCACGATGTTATTGGCATTGATCCAGACAAGCGTTGTCCAGAAACAATCAAGTCGATGTTTGATGAGGATGGAAAGTATGATTTGGCTATCTGCCTAGAAGTAGCAGAGCATATTGATCCGTATGAAGCGGATTATGTTGTAGAGAAGCTAACAGAGTTGGCTCCGACGATTATCTTCTCAGCGGCAGTTCCCGGCCAAGGTGGTCATGGTCATATCAATTGCCAACCAAAAGAGTATTGGGAACATAAATTTGGTAAGTTAAACTTTGTCGTTGATAGAGAAGCAACGCAGAATTTCATTGACTTCATGCGTTCTGGATACCATATGGGATGGTTAGTAAATAATGTCCAGATATTTAAGTCATACGGAGATGTTTGTTACGATCAGATAATAAAAGAAGAAACACCACAAGCTAAACGAGTTGCAGAATGGATAAATAAAAACATATGAGGGCTATTTTAGAATTTTCGCTACCCGAAGAACAAGACGACCATGCTTATGCGTTGTCTGGACTTGATGCATTGTTAGTCATTAGCGACTTGGAAAACGAGATCAGAAGCAAACTGCGTTATGACTCTGGCGAGTTTAAAGAGTTTAATGTAGAAAGTTACGACGATGATGGAAAGAAAACTAATCGCCGAGTTAAAGGTTGCGACGATACGCTTGAACAGGTTTGGAATGTCTTGCTTCGATTTAAGCAAGAAAGGAATTTGCCAGAGTTGACATGATTGGCGGAAGCGTCAATAGGGTTATCAAGTTAGCCGAGGAGATTAGGGAAGAGGCTGACAAGGATGAAGATGTAGGAATTGTCTATGCGGCAAAGCATATCATTCTTAACGCTGGAATTGTTAAAGGTAAGGTCGAGTTGGACATTCCGAAGTCAAAAGAAGTTGTGCAGTCTTATGTCCAGAGCTTGCTGGATGCAGACCAGTTTGAAGCTGCCGCTACTATTCTCTGGGGGCCACAAGTTTATGATTGGAGGCCAATGTCCAGTCAAAACACATGGAGATGTTTGTTCGATCACGATAAATTGCTGATCCAAGGCGCGGGAGCGATGGGTAAAACATTCGGCGCGGCGGCATGGTTCTTGTTGGATTGGATGCGTGATCCTCACTATACTTGTATTAAAGTTGTGTCATTGACTGCCGAACACGCACAACGAAATGTATTTGCAGCTATTAAGAAATTCTACACTACTGCATTAGTTAGGCCGGAATTTGAAGGAAGTGAGACGCTTGTAAAAAGTATTCAAGCCAATAACGATTCAAAGAACGGAATTCATCTTGTGGCAGTTCCCAAAGGCGATAGCGGAACGGGAACTCTCCGTGGTTTCCATCCTAGCCCAAGAAGTGGGAAATCCCACCCGAAATGGGGCAGGATGTCTAGGACTCATGTTGTGTTGGACGAAGCGGAAGAAGTCCCTGCTGGTGTTTGGGAAGGATTGCAGAACATCTTGTCAGCGGCGGATACAGAAGGTGCAAAAGGTAGAATCAAGATATTTGCGGCAAGCAACCCGAAAGATAGGACTAGCGAATTTGGTAAGCGTTGTGAGCCAACAGCAGGCTGGGGTTCTATTGACTGCGAGGATGATTTGGAGTGGAAGAGTCGTGATGGTTGGCATATCTTGCGATTGGATGCCGCTAGGTGCGAGAATGTGATTGAGAAGAAGATCGTATTCCCCGGTCTTCAGACGCACGAAGGCTATCAAGCCTACGAATCCAAAGGCAAGACGGCAGAATATTATACCATGGCTCGCGGATGGTTCCCGCAGGAAGGTGTGTCCATGGCGATAATGACTCCAGCAATGATGGATAATGCCATGGGAATTACCCGATTTGTTGGGCCTGTAGTGCCTCTGTGTGCGTTCGACTTGGCTTTGGAGGGCAATGACCAAGTAATCTGTTCTTTTGGCAGATTTGGGCTTTCTGACGGCTATACGCCAATGAGTGGTAGATTTGTTGATTACAAGAAGCCCAAGGTTGTCTTACAACTTGACTCACAGATTCCATTTCCAAAAGCCGCGACATTGGAGCAAGCGAATAACATTATCAAATTCTGTAAGAATATGCGTATTGCTCCGAACTGGGTATGCGTTGACCGAACAGGTAATGGTGCTGGCATCCATGACTCGCTTTGCTCTGTGTGGGGAGATGTGCTTGGAGTCAACTACTCAACTGCTGCTACTGATACTCATATCCTTGGCGACGATTCCTTGCCAGCATCGGAACTTTATTCTGGTGTTGTGACTGAATTGATTTTCGGTCTAGCGAAGTATCTTGAGTTTGAGTATCTGAAAATCTCGCCGGGGTTCCGTAGCGAAGAGTTGGTGCGCCAAGCTACCGCGAGACGCTACAAGCAAAAGGGCCAAGGTCTTGTCCGCGTGGAAAGCAAGGGAGATTATTGCAAGCGCACACGGCAACATTCGCCAGATGCATTGGATTCGCTTTCCTTGCTTGTGTTTCTTTTGAGACAACGAGGAGGCGCAATTGCGACTATGACCGATGCAAAGCCAGAGTTGCCAACTAGAACAAAAGCCTTGCAAGGTATCGAAAAAATGGAGTATGTAGATTTTTCAGAATAATCTATGCCTAAACCAATCGAAGGACTAATTCCGCCCGGAGGACATCACTACATGGAGAGTGATGTTAAGATTACTGGCAGTAGTTACAAAAACCTACTTGAGAATGTAACGAATTATCGTGCGGAAAACCATATCTCGCTAGGCGATGTAGAGGGTGATGTAACTAACTATATCTGCGGCAATTGGCCTCACTTTTGTCATGGCGTGGACATGGTTGTTGTAACAAGTGTAACGAGTCCTACAGGCCGAAGTGAGCTGATGAATGACATATCCACTTGGGCTAGGAACATCTTGCATTCCAACGAGAGGACTCAACTTGTTAGCGATGACTTGGCTGAACAACGAGCTAAGATTTGTAGGCAATGTCCAAATAATGTGAACTGGCGTGGAGGATGTTCTTCTTGCATTGCGGCAACGGATCGCATCTGTGCTAGTATCCGAAATGCTAGGGATACAAAATCATCACAAGTTCTAGGTGGATGTAAGTTATTGCGACATGATAACCGAACTGCGATTTTCTTTGACAAAGACAAGCTATCCGAATCAAATGATTTGCCAGAATTTTGCTGGTTGAATAATAAATAATTATGGCAGATGTTTTAAAACCGCTACCCGCAATTGTTACCGATACTTACGCTAACAAGGCTCCGCGCATTTCAGATCAAAGCAAACCAAGGACGCTAAACCTTGATGTTGTTGATCCTTCTCCTACTAGCAATGGAGATACTGTTGATCCAAAGACGCTACAAGTTCGTCGCACATTCAAAGATGC
>Ga0315907_10003449_pt1 | contig 18671 bp, 4 predicted proteins | sample LakEriMetagenome_3_FD_203525 | JGI IMG/M metagenome (GOLD analysis project Ga0315907, IMG submission 203525) | Freshwater fungal communities from buoy surface, Lake Erie, Ohio, United States - Buoy 12 MA123 | ecosystem: Environmental > Aquatic > Freshwater > Lake > Lake biofilm | place: USA... | reverse complement strand
TTGTTCTAATATAGTAGGTTTTGGAGGCATTAACTTATCCATCTTTAACATAGCTCTACCAGATTCAACAGGATTAGTCATATTAGCACTAAAAGAAAAAGTACCATCATCGCTTCTATTAAGTTGCAAATTTCCAGATTTACCTGTTATATCTATACTTCTTGGAATTGTTTTAGCTTCTTCACTTCTACCTTTAAAGCGTTTTTCTATCTTAAATGTCTCATCTGAAAGGTCTTCTGTTTTATTAAACATAGTACTTTTTGGTTTAGAAGATGTTCTAGATAAATCTAAACCTTTAGGTTTTAAAATAGGATTTCTTATAATAATATCATCTGCTACAGTTGAAGGACCTATTCCTAAATCAATTAGTTGAAATCCTTTTTTAGAGTCATAAAAAATATTACTTTTTCCACCACTTACATCTATGTTTAATCCTAAATTATCTAGTTCAGCTTTATCTTTCCAAAAATTATTTATATGTTCTTTGGGTATATTAGATAACTCTTCTTGTGATAATTGATCTAAGGGTTTACCTGTAGCTTTTTGTTGTACTTGATATACTTTACCGTCTATTTCTTTTACTTGTAAAGTTTTAGCAACTCTAGGAGAAGTAATTTTATCTTGATAGTTAACTAATCTACTTGCATTATCATATCCATAGGCACTTAGTCTTGCTACATAATCATCTCCTAATTCAAATACACCTTTTGATTGACTTCCTCCAGTAGATATATTTTTACCTAATTGAGATTCTGACTGTAAAATATTTTGTTGAGGAGTATTGGCTATATCATTTTTTACTTTTAATTCTCTTAATTGTTTTTCTAAATTAAATCTTGTATTATCCCATCCTCCTTGTGATTCAAATAATTTGTTTACTTTAAATTTATAGTCTTCTCCTGTTATTTTTCCAGCTTTATAGTCTGCCCATAAGTTTTTTCTAATGTTTTCATTAGCAATTTCTTGATTTTTTAAAGTGGCTATTTCTGATTCTAATCTAACTATATCATCAACATTAGAAGAACCAGGTAATTGTTTAGGTGTCTTAGATCCATAACCTCTCCACCAATGAGGTGTATTAAATACTTTGTCTTCTTGTATAAGTTGTTGCCATGAAGATTCTGGAAATCTTTCAGCAGAATTTACCATATTTTTTGGTAATATAAATTCTGTTTCAGGTGATGAAGATAAAACTTTAGCATCATCAAACTGAGAAACATTTAATTTAGCTGCTTCTAATTTAGGTAATTTAGTTCTTAGTATTTCTATAGCCTCATTATCTGCAAAATTTCTTGTTTCAGGATTTATATACCAATCAAGTCTGTTAGGATCTTTTTCAAAAAATCTTCCAAAATACTTTTCTCTAGCCAACATTTGAGCATTGGTTTGAGGATTTAATAAATTTCTTTGATACCATGTTAAAGGTTCTCCTGCAGCTTCTTTAGCTCTTAATTGAGCAGCCATATTCATATCAACATTTTGGCCAACAGGTCTAGCTCTATAAAGATACATTTCAGGATTCTCTTTTAAAACAGATGGTCTTAAGTTATAGGCATTCTTTAAAGGTGTTTTTGTAGTAAGATACTTACCAGCTCTTGCTGCATTCCCAGCTATATTAGTTCCTTTTAATAATCCTACACCAACAGCATTAAAGGGATCATAAAGACCTTCGTATAAACCACTCATTGCAGCAGCAAACCCTGGTTGTCTATAATCTGTAAACAATGGCATAGATGTCTGACCTTGTAGGGCAGAACCAAAATCTCCAGTAAGGGCACCTGTCACAAGATTAGTAGGATAATGCAAAGGTGCCAACACACCCCAAGCAGATGCATTAGCTGCTTCTTCTGGTGTATAGTCTGAATTAACCCAGTATGGTTTATCATTTACAAACTGTACTGGACTAAATGAATTTGCTAAAGCATTTTCAGTATTTCTTAAAAGCTTTTCAAAACCTTGACTAAACTGACTACTATAGTCTGGATTTAGTTTACCAGCATATTGTGATCTTTCAATAATAGATCTTTCTTGTGGAGTAAGGGTGTTTAACCACTCTACTCTATTTCTATCTCCCTGAGGTTTTTGATTAAGTATTCTTAATGCAACTTGGTCATTAGCATTCTGTGATGCTCTTTTCATTCTTGCAGGGCTGAACTCAGCGGTATCCCCAAGTGATTTATTAAAAGGGTTTGATATTTCTGCCTGTCTTGTTTCAGCAGCTATTCTTGCTAGCTCTTTGTCAAGTTCTGTTCTTTCAGCTGTTACCTCAATAGGTTTAGTCATAACAGTCATAGGACCAAATTCTGGATCCCATGTTTGATATGAATCTTTAAACAAGAAGTTCCATTTTGGATCATTAGGATCTACAGTAGTCTTTCTACCATCATTTCTTTTTACAGCTTTTTGAAGCCATGCTTGTTTTTCTTCTGTGGTAAGAGGTCTTCCTTTCTTTTCCTCCTTTTCCTGTAAGAGTTCTGTCCATCTACGGACACCAGCATTATAAGCCTCCCAACCTTTATTATAATCAGCTGCTTGCTGTGCCTGTGGATCCAAAGATGGAAGAGTAAAATTACTTGTTGGTTTTACTGGTCCAGCTGTTTGATATTTCTGTAACCACCCACCATATTTACCATAACTAAGGTTATCTGTTTTACTAGGTTTATTTTCAGAAATGCTATTTAGCATATGAATTATTTCATCATCTGTAAAAATCTCCTGTAGTTGTTGCATAGGATTTAAATCTCTATTTTTTTCAAAATCAAAGTATTTTAAAAGATTATAATATATATCAAAGTCTATTTTTTCGTTAAAAGGATCATAAAAGTCATTATCTTTTGCTCCTTTTCTAATAGCGTTTAATCTAGCTCTTACTTCTGTAGGCTCACCAACATAATCTCTATAAAAGCTATTGAAGTCTGTCTCTATATTTAATAATTCTTCAGGTGTATAATGAGTATCATAATATTCTTTATCTTCCAGATAGGCTCTACTTTCTTTAAAAGATTTAGCTTTATTATTAATAATATACTCTTGATCTTTTTTAGGAATAAGTCTATCAGTAGTAAAAAAGTTAGAAGGTCTATCAGTAGAATGAGAAAGTTCATGGGCAAAAGTACCTTCAGATCCAAAACCTTCAGGATAAAGTGTAACCTGACCAGTACGGTTAGAAGAAGTAGCTCCTGTAAAAGGTCTAGCCTCAGGCCGCGGTAATATTTGTAAAGGAGGTATATTTGCTAAATTCCATGCTCTAGAATCTGCAAAGTAATCAAAATCAGATGGGCTATCAACAGACTGCTGAAGCATTTCCTTATACATAGGTGACTTTAAATAATCATTTGTATATTTTAAAGACTCATCATATTTTGCATATTCTCTAGTTTTATCACCTGCACTACCCTTTGACCAAGTTCTTGTATATGGATCAAATCCATACCAATCGTCCTGAGGTGCTCTACCCCAAGCATCTCTTACAGTAAACTGTTTAGTTGATGGGTCAAACCCATACCACGTATCATTATAAGGTCTTCCCCATTGATCTCTATTGCCTTGCTTGGTTTTTTCTACTTTTTGTCTTTGTGCTTCTGCTATTACAGTAGGAGTTGGTGGTAGATTCTCAATTCTTGGTCCAACTTGACTACCGTCTTGATATTTCTGTAACCAACCTCCATATTTATATTGAGGTGTATCAGATCCTACCATAGCAGCTCCAGCTGCTCCTGTACCTATAACTGCAGGCACAGCCCAAAAATTATTCATTAGGTCAACAAACTTCTTTTTATCTTTTATGTATCGACCCATTCCATACCAATTATAAGTCTTAGCTATTTTATCAAACATCTCTGTAGTAAAAACATCATCAGGAGAAAGACCCAAGTTAAATCTTGCTTCATTCATTCTTGCATGAATTTCTGTTGGGTCTAAGAAATACTGAGGATTATCTCCTGTAAGTTGAGAAAAAATTCCTGACTTATAAGGAACTTCATTTCTATTTGAATATCCAAATGGTTCAAGTAACGCTTTTTCATCAGCGGGTCTTAAATGAACACCATTTTGTTCTATCAAATGTGTTAACTCATGAGCTCTAGTAGACTCTATACCTTTTCTATTAAACGGAGCAAACTGTGTTCTATTAACATAAATGCCTTCAGGCTTACCATAAGAGAGTCCGGCTGTAGTAAGAGAATTTTGTAAATATGCTCCTAAACCTCTATCCTTTAATAAGTTAAAATAATTTTTAGGTTCATATTCTGCAAGAGAACTTAAAAAATAATCTTGCATGTATTCTGCTAAATACGGATCTATAGTATCATCTGTTTTATACAAAGGAGTAGTATATCTTCTTTTAAAATCTGGATGCGAATACCACTTATTCATCCAATCTACCGCTGAATCTGTTTTTAAATTTGAAGGATTAAAATTTCTAAAATTTTGTTTAATTCCTTCAAGTATCATATTATAATTGTCAGTAGTTTTAACACTACCATCAGGATTATACTTAATTATATCTGCAGCTTCTAATTTAGCTCTTTCTTCAGGAGAAAGAAAACTTCTAAATATTTGTTCCTCTTGACTAAGAGGTTTGGTAGTTTGTCCCAAATATGGTTCTAGTTCAGGAAGTAAATTTTTAGAATTTCTTTGTGGCCAAACAATTTTACTAGACGACATAGCATTAGGAGAACCTGGTAAGGTCTTAGATGCTTTAGTATTTATTGGTTTAACTATGTAATCATAACCACCAATTTTATTTTTAACTTTTCCTATTTGTTTAAACTGTGAATTTGCACCTAGCAATAATTCCCTTTCGCTTACTCTAGGAGTATTAAACATATTTGCATATGTTTCTACATTGTCCTCAGAATAACCTTTTGCTCTCAAACTTTGTTTGTACTCTTCTAACTGCGCATTTGTTAATGCTTCATAAGGATTCTTTAGTACCTTGTTTTTGCCAGATGGTAATTTGGTTACAATTCTGTCTGGAGATCTTTCAGCTCTTACATTGTTACCTAAAGCATCTCTTCCGGCAGACCATGATGTAGGTCTATCAAAAACTATTTTATTACCTACACGTTTAAATAACTCTGGATCAGATGCATTAATTCTTCTTGACATTACAAGAGGATTAGAAGTCTCAATTTCTGCCCTTTCTAGTATACTATCAAGAATAGCTCTTTTATTTTTATCAATAGTTTCAGATCCTCTTCCTGTAAAAGCTCTGCTATCATATTCATATTCTTTTAATATTTTATTCTCTTGATCTGTAAGATTTAATTTACTTCTAATATCATCAAAATGTTTTTGTGATAGAGGCATTAAAACATCTTCCATCTCATCATAAGCTATTGCAGCATCATCAAATCTAGCAGCAGGACTTCTCCAAGCATAATCAAAAGGATTTGCTCCCTCCGCAATATTAGCATACTTATTATTAATATACTTACCTGCTCTTGCGGCATCATCTGCTAACATCGCTGCTCCAGCAAGAGGTCTTGTTTCTGTAAACATAGGAAGCATTTCAAGAGCATCCATAAGAGCATTACCAGCTCCTGACCATGTTGTATATGTCTCAGGTTTTCCTAAATCATCCTGCAGTCTAATCCCAGCATTTAACCAAGCAAAAGGATTAGCGGCATTAACTGCTGCCCCCATTGGAGAAGCATCATCTCTTAAACCATAATTACCTTGATTACCTTGCTGAATATAACCATATTTATTATAATGACCTAGAGCATCCAATGGATTTGATACAACGTTGTAAGCCTTATACATGGCTTTATCAAATGCTGATTGGTTATCCGCATATAACTTATCATTAGTAGCTGCCTCAATTGCAGCAGCTTGTTGAGCTTCTGCTTTTTCTTGAGCATAAACTTCTTCAGGAGTTTTAACACCTCTTTTTTTCATTTCAGCGTTAACTCTTTGTGCTTCTTGTTTTATCGCTGGCATTTGTTTTTCAGTTCTCTGTACCTGAGGTACAACAACTCGTGTGTTATCTGCTACAGCTTGTTGATTACCTACGTATCTAAGATCATTAGGATTAGCAGGTTGTTTCATAAACTTAGCCAGTTCAGAATTAACTTCACCTGTGGTTTGGTATTTTTGTAGCCACCCACCTGTTTTAAATGAAGCTGAAGAAAAACCCTCAACTAGTTTAGCCTCGTATCTGCCTGTGTTAGGATCTTTTACAAATTGTAATTGATAAGGTTTATTATCAATAGTTACTTCACCGTGAGTCCTATCATTTGAATAAGATACCGGATAAGGCTTATCACCAATTTGTACGTGATGTACATAGTCATCTGTACTTAGGCCAGGGTATCTATCTTGAGCTAGCTTAGAATAAGACCTTAATGCAGATTTACCTTCTTCCCCAACAGTTACAATACTCATTGGAGAAGAAAAATTAGCTTCTCTATATGGTTTTTTATAATAAACCGGATTTGTTGGTTTATTCCACATTGGCATATACATACCAGATTGATATATCCTATCAATAATATCTTCATTTAAGTATGCTTTTGCTGTTCTTGCACCATCGTTAATTTTTCCAAGAATTGTTTTTGGGTAGAGTCCATTAACAACAGGTACCGAAGTATCTGTTTTAGGATCAAAATAGTCTCCAAGATTAGCCGCATCTTTTACCCAAGGTTGAAAATATTCCCCAATCTCTGGATTCCATACATTTGTCATATAACCAGGTGATTCCCTCATATCACTGACCACCGCATCAATTTCTTCATCTTTTAATAAGGGATATACTTGCTTAAGAGCCTTTCTATCAATGACATCTTCTAGAAACTGTGTATCTGGTGAAGTCCAAAAATTATTACTACGATACTTTTCATTAAGATTAAAAGCAGTTCTAGCTGTATATGGGTATGATGTATATGTAATCATACCTTGATAACCATCTGGAGGATAGTTTGCCAAAATCTCTTCACCGGTGCTGAGACCCCAAGGATAGGCTAAGTATCCACTTGTTACTAATCTTGAATCATTTATAAATGACTCTAGTTTATTTTTTGGTATATCTAGTTTTATTGCTTGTGATCCGTATGGACCTACAAGTTCATTAGTAGTCCTTTGACTATATAAAAAAGGATCATAATCACGATAGCTATTTATCTCCTCCTGAGTATTATAATCTCCTGATAAAATTTTATTTATATCAAGTACGTCCTTCTTAACCCACCAGTTTGGAATCTGACTATAGTTATAAAGATTAAGTCTTGTTTGATAATCTTTTAGTCTAGGATCATTTGGATCTGTTACATATGTAACCTCACTTCCATCTTGATCTGCAGTTCCACCATTTTGATATTTATGAAGCCATCCTCCATATTTTTTAGAAGGTATGATTAAAGGTGCTCCAGAAAATCCTCTATTTTGACTATTATAATCTAGCCATTGTTTGTAGTCTATTACACCATTTTGTGCAGCAGGTTTAGCTGAGTAAGAACCCATATCATGATATACAACATCAATATCATCACCAGAAATATTATATTTTTCAATAATATCTTGGCCTACTTTTTTTAGTGTATTTATTGAGCCCGCTGCATCAATACCAATTGTTTTACCTGTTTTAGGATCTTTAAAAATATATACAAGGCTACCACCTGAAAATCTAGAGAAACCATCTTTATCCTTATATGGTATTCTTGTATCATCATCTGTCCACCCTTTAAGTTTTTTAGCATTTGGTTTTAGTGGTACCCATCTGGTAGAATTATCAAATATTTTAAATCCTGTTTTATCACCTTCACCATCCCAATCAATATCTGAATATCTATGTTGTCCAGATACAGCTAAATCATATTCCCAGCCCTTACTGTTTTCAGGTGTGATATCTTTTAATTTTTCATATTTGATAGTATAAGAATCATCTTCATTTTTCTTATACATCATTCTATACTTATTAGGATCATCTAATCCTGTTGCAGATATAGCTTTTCCTTTACTAGTAGAGCGCATCTTAGCACCTTTACCTGCAACGTTCCATTCTTCAGGTGTATATTTTTGGCCAGGTAATATATCAGCATCTCTCAGAAAGTGAGCTACAGCAGCAGAATTTTCAAATCTACTTTTAGCACCTTTCTGTAATTCTTTTTGTTTATGACCTACATAATATTTTGCTCCAACTGTATTATCAAAAACATTTGTAAATGCTTGTAAAGAGTCAAGTGAGTTAGAAGAATGTATATCAGGACGCGTATACAATGGATTATATCCATATTTAGTATCATCCTGTGGTAATGTTTCAATTTTATCAGAATCTTTAAAAATTGCTTCAGGATCTTCTTCTGCAAATTCTTTATTAAATACTCTTTTTATACCCGCCCAGTAGTCTACCCCATCAGACTCTGATAAAAATGGAATTGGATTAGATGGATCATAAGTACCATCACCCTTACTATAAAGAAAATCTTTGTATTCCTGATTATAAGTAATAACTCTATCCTTAGTATTTCCTTTTACAAGTTTCTTTTTAGCAGGATCTTCAAAAGTAAATCCTGAAGGAGCTTTTATAGGATCAGGTCCTAGATAAGGCTGTTCTTTTAAAGCACTAGGTTTTGGAGTAACCATACCCGGATATCTATTTGTAATAGAAACCGGTGGTGGTAATTGTTCTTCAGATGATACCATACCTTCATACCTATTAGTAATAGGAACTGGTGCAGGTAACGGCTCTTCTACTGTTGGTAGTACTACTTTTTTACTGCCAGGATTAGTCTTAAACTTATTCCTTTGTATAGTCTCAGCACGCTTAGCTTTTATCTCTTCTTGATTCTTCTGTTCAAGTTCTGCATATGCTTGTTTTTTCCAAGCTTGAAAATCAGGAGTTAGTTTATTTACATCAAAGTCTAATCCAGGCATTAGATTTTTTACAGCAGCTACTTTATCAGCAGGTATAGTAGTCCATTCTTTTTGGCCTATAGGGCGCATCATTACATTGTCACCAGAGTATCCATATTCAAATCCATTACCAGATTGAACAACTTTAGGACCTTCTACTTGACCTGCGGTTTGGTATTTATTCAACCAACCACCCTTTTTAAATGTTGGCATATATTGCATTTCTCTTTGTGGAACTTTTACTTCAGGAACTATTACTTCTTCTCTATCAGGATAAGTAGTTGTACCATCACTATGAAGTATTTTAACTACATTACCATTTTCATCTACAATAGATTGAGACCAAGTATTATCCTCTAGGTTAAATCTACCTTGTACTCTTTCTCCAACATTAGTGTTAGTATCTCCAAAGTCAGTAGTTAAGTATCCAGCATTTGGATCAAGATATTTTACTGGCTTAAGTAATCTTAATGGATCAATTTGATAATCTGATGCTGGTAAATCTTCTATTCCTTTTAAAGGAAGTTTAGAAAACTCCGGCTGTTTTATCTTAATTGTGCCAACAAGGTGACCTAAGTCACCTTGAAGGTGACCTCTACCTTGATTTAGAATAGGTTTAACTTCTGGTTTTTTATATATTTCGTCATAATCTGTAGGTATATAATAATCTACATAAGATTCATTTGATGTATTTTTAAATTTAGGTTTCTCACCTTCTGTATACCATCCAGTAGAACTTGAACTTAAATCATACCTATTATACTCTTCTTTTTCGTTTTTACCATAATACTTATAATTTACTGGGCTAATATTGGGAGTATAAATATTATATAACTTATAATCTAAATAACTTCTAGATGTACCATTTGGATAAACATCTGTGTACCAACCTTTATCAATAATTTCTCCTTTATAGGTTTCATAATACCTTTCAACTCCATTTTTTAATTTTACTACTTTACTAGGAGTATCATCTTCTATGGGATAGTTTTTAGCGTATTTGGGACTAATTTCTCTAATTTTTTTTTGATAATCTTCATAGGAATCTCCATCAATATGCTTAGGATATTCGTACATGTACTCTTTAAAATCCCCTACTTTATTTTTTTTCTTATCTTCTTTATATTGAACTTCATCAAATGCCCATGTGTTAGTATCTAAATTTTTATTTTTTTCAGATAGAGCATTATAAGTATTTTCATCTATTTCAGGAAGATTGAACCTATTTTGTTGTACTTTTTGAGATAAATTATATACATCTAAACTATCATTATAATTTTGATTAGCTATTCTAAACTCTTCAGGATCTATATAGATTCTAGTTCTTTCACCACCTGTTTGATATTTACTTAACCAACCATTAGATTTAAGGTTAGGAATTGAAGGGTCTCCCCCATATCTTACCATAGGTACCTCATACACATACTCACCCGGAAAAGTATAATCTATACCTGGATACATCATTTGAGTATTACCTAAGTTGTCTACTCCAAAAACAGGAAAGTCTACATTCTTCATAGTAATGTTACTAGATGGAATAATCAAAGACTTTTCTTTCTTGTCCTTTGAATTGCGCTTATAGCCTGATTTAGAAATCTTTGTCATCGTGGTGAGTTGAGATTTTTATTATTAGCAATTTTCATTAACATCTTTAAATTACCTGATACGTTCTTAGTAAACAGAACATTAGCAAAGTAATGTCTAAATTTCTTTCTTTCAAACTGAGACTTATTATAATTTAAGTTTACAGGATTAAGTTCTCTCTTGTACCCATCCCATCCTGTTAACCAGATTGGTCTTTGCACGTTAGGGTTAAACTCACCTCTGTCTGCAGTAATATCCCAGAACTGATTAATTCTATATTTCTGTTCTACCTTTTCAAATGCTATGTCAATTGAGCCACCATTTACAGATGGGTAATTAAGTCTAGCAAAAGGATCATTCTTAGGTGATATGTTTATATTGAGAAGTCCTGATACTTGTTCAGTATTATAAACTACCAGAGAATCAAAGTTTGCATCAAGAACATGGAACCTATCAATACCTTCATCATCATACACATATGCTTCCATGAAGTATTCAATACTTCTTAGAGTATTTACAGCTTGGCCAGAATCAAGTACATACTCTACTTGGAAAGGATAATCTACACCATAGTAGTTGCAGTACTTATCTGTTACAAAGTTGTGTCTCCAGAAAGTATTGCCTTTAGTACTAATAAAGTTAAGGCGGCTAGGCATTGAAAGATCTGGGTGCCAGTCATGGAATGACAACCATGCATCAATCTTAGGATCATAAGAAATAGTCCAAGACACATCATTAAAGAATCTAGGATCTCCAAGTAAAATTTTAGTAAAGCCATTAACTGAGAACCTAATACCACCGTTATAAGTTACAACAGTATTAGCAGGAAGATCCTTTCTTAGCTCATAGTCTTTCTTACAGAAGTAAAGAAGTTGATCATCATTATCATAGATAGACTGACAACCAACACCTACTACAGGATTATCAATAACTTCAAAATCAGGGAAGTCTTGTGTAATTCTAAATGGTAGGAACTTAGCAAACCACCATCTCATACCTTTGGCAGATAGTTCATTTAGTCCTTCAACCATTGAAAAGATCTTACCTTGGTTTTGGCTAATCCAATATAAACCTACAGGTGTATTTAGAATAGAGAACCTATCTTGGCAAGAAGCGTATTCATAAGGCTCATCTGTATTTACTACAGACTGAAGAGGTTGATTAAATAAAGCACCATCACCAATAGTAAGTTTTGTTCCTATATCTGTCTGAAGTGTTTCAGTACCTTGAATCATTACTGGACTATCATTTTCAAATAAGATGATAGCTCCGGACTTACCAATAGACTTAACTGCAGTTACTCTAGACTTAAAGTCTTTGTAGTTGTTTTGCAAGAATACAGTCCAAAAGTCTTTATTACTTTCAAGATTGTCAGGTAGAGAATAAGATATTCTATTAGGTAGATACTGATAGCATAGAGCAGATACAATAGGATTGTAGTTTCTGTCCTGCATATTACCCCATGAGATAGTATTACTATAGAGTCTAGATATTGATAATGAAGGATTTATCTTAAAGTAGTTACCTGCCTTAATAATATTAGTATCAAATAACTCAGAAAGACTATCTAGTATAGGAAAGAATTTTTCAGGGTCTGTTTCACCCCAATCTCTTTGGTCAACATTTATTTCAGACTCAACAAAGAAATCTCTTACCCCTGATTGGAATAAATAGAAGTAAGCATTCTTTCTACTAAATCTTAAAGGGCTTTCATTACTAGCGGCATCTCCAAAGTTTACCAAGCCTTGCCAAACACCATTAGCTTCTAAAGCACCATCTAAGTTATTAGTATTAGCAGGGGTGTCCCAACCAGTTGGATCATCAAAAGATCCCAGCACTGAAAACATAAAGCCTTCAATATCATACTTAGTAAGGTTTGCCCAGAACTTAGGATATAAACCAAGGTATCTTAATGTATAGTCAAAGTCAGTTCCATCAGGAACATTGTAAAGCCAGTCAGCAAAATAGAAGAATGTATTCTTTTCAGTATATCTTCCAATATAAGTATCACCACCAAAAAGTATTGGTGACTGATATGTTTCTAAGAATATAGTTACAACGTTATCTGTGCTGATAGCAGTATTAGGAATTGGCACATTTGCATCTCTATTACCAAGTTGAGTAACCGGACAAGGAACCGGAATTTGTCTAATAGAATCAAGTTGTCCATATTGATTTCTATAGCGAAGCTTCATTCCACCATAATAGCAACTTGCAGTACTCTTAAAAGAATTTTTATATGTTTCTCCCCAAGTGACATTGGGTGATACATTATTACCTATTGAGTTACATGAAGTATCTTGTAAGCTAGGATTAGTTATATTACGGTCAACATGCAAAGCAACAGTGCTAGATCTGTAAAGATTATTGACCCTTCTATTATTAAAAGTATTAAACTGATTATCTAGATATCCAGAATCAAGAATATAACTTCTTTTTACAGAGTTAGTATTTCCAACAGAATCCCTATGAAGTATACCATGTGATACATATCTTACAGCATACTGTCTGTATCTAACCATTGCATAAATCAACTCTAGATTTGCATCTGTAGCTGTAGATGTATAGTTAAAGAAAGTAACAATACCGGCTGCTGTTTTAAATACTGACGGTAATAGATCTAAAGCTGCCTGTTCATTGGTCATACCTCTAGCTCTACCAAGAACACCAATTCCAAAATCCGTTGCTACATATTCTTGATATAAAACATTAGTAGGTTCAAATAAACCTGTTACAGAATTTGCTAAATCAGCACCTAAAAGATCTGTAAGAAATCCTAGGGCAGCAACGGTAAGGTTAGTTCCGTTTATAGTTCCAGATGCAGCAGGAGATGGAAATGCTCCAATAGTAGGTGCATATGTTACACCTGGTGTAGCTAGCGTAGTTGCTTGACCAATATTAAAAACCCTAGGGCCATCCATTGTTTGAACAGTCTTACCTTTCATAGCAAGAGCTGCTTCACCCATACCAATTACAAGTGCTGTAATTAATGATAGGTCTGTAAGGATCTTATTCTTAGGGTGTCCAGGTACATCTTCAAAGTTACCGGTAACATTATTAGTAGCTCCTACTTCTGTATACAATCTAAACTCTTTACCTGACAGATAAGGAGAATAGAAACTAGTATCCGGTGAGTGGAAAGTAAAATAAGATTTCTCTACATAATTCTCTGTTACAGAGGTCAAGTTACTACCATTACCATTTACTTCTGTTATAGACAATGTAGGATCAAGAATATTACCAGCATCTGCATCAAAAAGATAATTACTTACAGGATTATAAGGATAGTTTGGATACAAACCATCAGGGTCATTAGCAGCAGGTGTTTCATACCTACGCATGTTATTAATAATACCCTTAGCAACAATAGACTTGTTACCTTGTCTACTACCTCTTAGAATTTCATAACCAACTATACCAGGAACAACTTTAATGTTACCATCACCATCTCTGTATACAGGTGGTTTTATATTCTCAAACTGAACGCCTATAATATTAATATAGTCAGCTGTATTAGCTCCTGTAGCTGTAGCTCTACTATATTGAGCAGAGTTGTTAATAATATCCTCAGGCATCTTGTGATGTCTAATAGGCTTACCACAAAGGTCAAAGTTTGTATCATAGGTACCACTAAGAGCAGGATCACTAGTAGCATTCCAAACATCAGGCATCTGATCAGGATATGTTTCTGTTGATTCCCAATATGCCATTGTTCCTTTTACTAAAGGAATACCTCCGTCTTGAGCAGTAGTACCTAGTGGCACCGGTCCATCAATACTGGCTGTATTGTCTATTTCAAATACTCTTTCAAAAGGATCACTGTAAATACTAGACCCTGGTATAACAGAGGTTTCATTTCCTACAGCAACTCTACCTGGAATATGATAAGAGCTAGACTTGTCTCCTGTATTATAAACCCAACGGATCCAGAAAGAATATACTTCATCTCTCATGTATCCGGTTACATACCCATTGTTTTTATAATAGTTTGATGGATATCTATTTACCACCCACTTAGCTCCAATCTGGTTTGCTAGAGGCTGATAGTTAAAATCATATTTAGTGCTAGGGCCTATCTTAAGCAAGTAAGCTGCCGTTTCATAAATAGCATCAGACTTCTCATAGGTGTCAGTTCTTAAACTAATAAGTTCAAGTGGTACAGTAGGCAAGCTCTCATCAATATTGTCAAGAACAATAGTACTATTACTAACTGTATTATAAATACCAATTCTTCTAGCAACTGTAGCCTGGTCAATTATTGTTACAACAACTAATTCAAACTCAGAAAAACTGCCAGTATCCAAATTGGAAATGTTAATTTCAATAGCTCCTGCAATATTACTATGATTAAATATGCTCACAACATTAGATGGAGAACTATAATCACCATAACGTTCTCCATTAATAGTATAGCCAATAACTGCAAAGTAGGATCCGTTAAAGATATTACCACCTGTAGAACCTACACTTGCTGTTATACAAGGTGTAGTAACAAGTTTACTAAGTCTTATCTCTTCACAATTAAGAGTATTAAGATTAGTACAAATAGTACAGCTATCAATTGTTTGACATTCCTTGTTCCAAGCCACACCAGGCCAAAGCTCATTATTAGCATAGTAGTTATTGCCAAGATACATACTATTAGGCCACAGGTCAGGATTCCCAAGATTGATAAGCCTATCAGGATTTTTGCCATCAGCCATGTAAATTGACCAAGAGCAGTCAAAGTTTTCTTTTGCCGCACCAGTTATAAGATGTAAAGTTGAAAGACCAAGACAAGGATCATTTACAATTGTTCTATAAGAACAGTCTTCTTCATTAAATAATCCTATTTCCGAATTAGTATTATCTGTAGAACCAATAGCCCAATACTGCTTAAACAAGTGTATACGCATTATAATAGTATACGGAGCTTGCCCACAAGCAATGTTTGCTGGCTCATTTCCTAACACACCCAAGTCTCCTTCTACAGAGTTGTTTACTGCATTTCGGGCATAGGGCCAAGAATTTTCTGGGTCAAAGTGTTCATCAAAGTCTCTGACTAAACCTTTTGCAAAAGCACCAGTTTCATTACTTGACGTATTATATTGTTGTCCTGACTGTTTCTTAGCCATAATTATACTGCGTTGTTTACTCTAAACTTAAGAGGAAGATAGTAACTTTTGAACATGTCATAGTATTTAGAATACATAGCCTTACGGTTAGCCGCCCACATTCTCTGCATTTCAGAAAAGTTAGGAGTATTAACTATTGTTAAAGCATAGTTTCTTGCAGTACGCAATTCAGCATTAACCATCTGATATTGAGTTGCTACATTCACATTATCCATCAAAAGACTTTCAAGAATCTTTTTCTTTAAAGCATATTCATAATATTCATTAATCATAGGATGATCAGGAACAATCAAGTTTCCATCTTCATCTACCATATCTCCTTGATAGTTAATATAAACATGGCCATCTTCAAAGCTTGTATACAACCAACCATCTTTAATATATGCTTCATCATGAGCAATCCACTTTTTACTTGGACAGTCTACATCTACAAATTGAGAGCTTCTAAATACAATTGGAGAAAATGATCTAAATTCTCTACGTGTACTCTTAATCATTTGGATCAAGATATAGCCACTACCACATTTTGTAAGACAAGTTCCTTCAGAAGTAGTCTCGTTATTGCATAGATTAGCTTCTACCCAAGGTCTGTATTCAGGTGTAAACTGCTCAATATGAGTACCTTGAGGTGGTACATCTACAACAACATAATTACCACAAAGCAATGCAAAGTTCATAACCTGAAAATTTTCAGGCAACCTTGCTTTGCCTTTGCAGACTTCAAGTACTTGCTCATTAGTTTGTTGTATTCTAAGACCTAAATCATAGTTTACTTTTCTAGCAGTTTTGATCAATTGCCCTGGCTCTATACTAGTATCAGCAGCTAAGTTTCTTAGATCCATTTTAACATCCTCAAGAAGAGAATCAAATGTCCTATATTTTAAGGTGTAATTGTAATCCATTATCTTAGAATGTTTTGTTTATCAACTGCTTTAGTATCTACAAGAACTTGAATATCAAATCCTAAATCCTGTAAAACTTGTTTTTCTACTTCAGCAAAAAGATCATCCGGAATAGGAAGAATATCCTTTTGTCTTATTTTACATACATTTTTAGTGTCACATGTAAATACAGAGATATCTTCTTCCCAAATACCTTCTAGAGAAATAGCATCCCAATCTACATTTGGCAAATAAAGATAACCATTAAGGTACCAATAGTATTTCTGCTTGTTATATTTAAATGCTGTTGTTTTAGTCATTGAGGTAAAAGCAGCAGGGCTAGTTCTATAAACTTCTGTTGATCCATCAATAGAAGATACAGTTCTTATAAATGCCCCATAGGCGCCTTCAAAAGGAAGTGGTATTTTGTTTCTTGTACGCATAATCTTACAAGAACTAGGCAATGACCCACAGCATGCTTCAATCCTATTAGTCTCAATAAGATCTTCGCAAGGGATAGTTCTAAACAAACTAGAAAACTTAAGTCTTATATTAAGAGCATCCTGACGTTTAATGTACATCTTAGCATACTTAATAATAAGGCTATAGATAAATCTATCTGTTAGAAAGGCATCTTGCTTACTACCTTTTACCAAGTTTCTTATTCTTGATATGCTTTCACCTATTGTAGTCATTATATATCAAATTCATTATAGTCAGACAAAGCATCTTGGTTCTTCTCACCTTCCATATGCTGCATCTTCCTGGTTATATACATTTTTGAGATCCTCATATTGTTGTCAACTTTTACGTATTTATTCCAATCTTTAGGATATTCATCTTTTACTGTCCTACTAAATAACCGGCATGGAGTAAACTTCCATATCTGTCTATCTAATACTTTATACTTAACTGAATAATTAGTGTAAAATATTTTACCTAAGTACCCATCTGTTTGCCAGTTTTTATGAGTAACAACAACACCGTATTGTCTAGATTTAGCAAAATCAACATTTGGCCTAGCTTCACTTTTTACATTGCAGCTGCCAATAAACATAAACCCTAGACTCTCAGGCAATTCTACACCGTCTCTGTACTCTATAACCTTTTCTCTATAAACCTCATTACAAGCAGTGATTATGGACTTAAATGTCTTATAATCAATGTCTTTGTATTTTGGATACTTATCTTTAAATTCTTTAAAAAGTTTAGAGTCCAAAACATTATATACTTTAGGTCTAAACCTAGGAGCATTTAAATCAGGTTTTTTGAATTGCCTCATTATACTATAATTTAATAAAAATACAGTTACATCTAACAATGTGTCTTACAAATATATAGCAAAAAGCCTTGGAAACTTCTCTCCAAGGCCTTTGCAGTCAGTCACGCTAAACCAACAAACGTAACTTAATATTATGAGCAAGTACCTAAATCAGTTATTACTGCTTGATAGTCATATGAAAGAGCTACAGAGTCTATTACAGCACATATCACAAGTGCACCAAGTGGTGCTATAGAAGCTTCTTGATATACATTAGAACAATCAATGTATGATATGTTTAATGTATTTACACTTTCAGAATTAGATATTCTATAGCTTTTACATTGACAACAAGTTGATCCCAATGGTCCAACAGGAGTAACACTTGCTTTTGGTGCACCTGATATAATAGGTGTAGATGTTGAACAAACAACAAAGGGATCACCTGGAAAAGGAGTTGTTAGTGTTATGTTATTTTGATTTATGCAGTCTTTAACTGTTATCTTAGTATCATTTCCACAATCCGGTCCACAATTACAGAATTCAATATATGCTGTAGGATTATCACCTGTAGGAGAAGGTAAAAAGAAAACTGTTGATGTTGATGGATAACCATCACCTGAATTGTTTACAATAACTTCCTGTACAGTATCTCCATCCATTACAAGTGTATAGGTAAATCCAGATCCTCCAGTTGAGTTAAATATTGCAACACTTGGTGTAGATGTATATCCACTCCCCGGATTTGTTACAATGATTCTAGAAATACCTGCACCAGAACAACTTGCGTTATAAGCTGTGCATACCACTTGTGTGGGGTTAAAGCTAAATGGTACACTTAATGTTTCATCATTTACGCCAGCACAACAAGGTTGAATATATCCTTCTACAGTTTGCGTTACACAAGATAAATCTGGAATACCAAGACATGTTTCTATATCACCAGTAATTGGAATTGTAACTTCTTTTTCTACATTG